>Ga0115005_10000592_pt1 | contig 28138 bp, 28 predicted proteins | sample ArcOceMetagenome_FD_87163 | JGI IMG/M metagenome (GOLD analysis project Ga0115005, IMG submission 87163) | Marine eukaryotic phytoplankton communities from Arctic Ocean - Arctic Ocean - Greenland ARC118M Metagenome | ecosystem: Environmental > Aquatic > Marine > Oceanic | place: Arctic Ocean...
CGCATAGATAATTACCCACTCAGCGAGAGTTAAAATGTTCGTAATCGCGGCGTGTTACCGCAGGTATAGTGGTTCTACATCAAGGTGACACAACAAAGAGTACGGACATTTTAAACTCGCCCTCCGGGAAGGTCTGGCAAGCTTCCTAGCTTCATTCTGGGAATTTGAAAGGGAACAGCCATTCCTGCGTTCCCACGCTTCGCTAGGAAACTTGCCAGCGCCTTCTGAGTGGGCACTTATCTATGCGGATTGGTATAAGATTGTTTGCTCTTCAAATTTTAACTTTACTAATTTAATTGAAATAAAAAGGCCGGACTCACGGTCTTTTTGCTATATCGAACTCAGTAAATAACAACTTTATTGAAACTTACTCTTATCATTTACGTAGTGAACAGTATTCAGTTGTCTAGACGACGTTAAAGTAAGTCTGCCATTTTCCAATAGTAAGGTGATGTAAATGCCAAAACCATTTAAACCCTCAGTGAAGTTGAACGAAAGCCATGTGACTGATGAAAGCGTTTATATGAATCGCCGTTCATTGCTCAAATCTATGGGCTTTGTGGGCGCGTCCACACTGTTCGCAAAGTCAGCAGGTGCTGCCGGTTGGTTTTGGGAAGATGAGGAAGAAAAAGCTGCGTTCAAAGGAAAAGTGCTTGAGTTTAGCCAACCACCCAAGTTCCAAATAGCGGAAACCCGAACGCCTGAAGATAAAGTGACCAGCTACAACAATTTTTATGAGTTTGGTACGTCTAAAGATGCGCCAGCCCAAAATGCGACTGAATTTCAAACCAACCCGTGGACGTTAAAAATTGATGGCATGGTGAAAAATCCCATTGAGCTTGATCACGATGCCTTAACAAAACGCTTTCCATTAGAAGAGCGCATTTACCGTTTGCGCTGCGTTGAAGCATGGTCAATGGTAGTGCCATGGATTGGGTTTGAATTGGGTGCTTTACTCAAACAAGCAGACCCGTTGATGTCGGCTAAATATGTAGCGTTTGAAACCCTATATGATCCGAAACAAATGCCTGGCCAGCGAAGTCGCTTTACCGGTGGCGGTATTGATTACCCTTACGTGGAAGGTTTGCGACTTGATGAAGCCATGCACCCGTTAACGCTCATGTCGGTTGGTCTTTACGGGAAAACCTTGCCACCTCAAAATGGCGCCCCTATTAGGCTTGTTGTACCTTGGAAATATGGCTTCAAGAGCATTAAGTCTGTTGTGAGAATTCGACTTACCGACAAGAAGCCTCCTACCACATGGAATAGACTAGCCGCCAACGAGTACGGTTTTTACGCCAATGTAAATCCAAACGTATCACATCCACGATGGAGTCAAGCCAGTGAACGTAGAATAACCACGGGCGGGCTTCTCGCAAGAAATCGTATCGACACCCAAATGTTCAACGGCTACAGCGAAGTTGCGCCGCTTTATAAAGATATGGACTTAGCGCGTTATTATTAACGTCGCTGTAGCTAGACAATCAACTCATCAATTTGCACGGGCATGTGTGCTGAATTAGCGCTGTTTTTACGACATGCCTGCCGTGACACTAGTAGGTTTCATCATTAATGACATGTAGAAAAAAGCCCTTTCGACTTACCCTCTGGCAGCGTCGCGGGCTAAAGGCCTTCATTCACATATTTGCTCTGGGTTACATCACATGGCTGTTTTTCGCAGGCGTTACCGACCAGCTTGGTCCAGATCCAGTCAACACGCTTATAAACGAAACGGGAACCTGGGCAATTCACTTTCTGTTGCTAACACTTACCCTAAGCCCACTTGCAAAATGGCTCCCAAGCCCTGAACCGATGCATTTCAGGCGCATGATTGGGGTTTACACCTTTGTGTACGCCTTTGCACATCTGTTCACTTATGTATTCTTTGAATTACAGCTTGATATGGCGTTAGTCGCTAGCGAGATAGTAAGTAGGCCCTACATAATCGTTGGCATGGTAGCGTTACTTCTTCTTTTTGCACTCACCGCTACGTCGTTTAAGCGTATCCAGCGCATCATGGGAAGAAAGTGGCAAAAGCTTCACAACAGCATTTACCTGATACTGCCCCTCGCACTTCTTCATTTTAGCTGGTCGCAGAAAACGTTTTGGCAAGAGCCCGTTTGGTATTGGATGATTGGACTGATATTAATGAGCCCAAGAATGAAGCATTGGTATGTTACGTACCAAAAAAAAAAGCCAAAAGAAGTCTAAAGACAAAAGCGCGGTGGCGAGAGAACATTAAAGCCGCAAAACTTATTAAACAAGCACATAAAGCAGCGCGGCATAGCGTGCTGTTTTACTTATAGTCACGGCAAGCAAAAAGAACCATAGTGGGCTTCTGAGTACACCCGCTACAAGCGTAATCGGATCGCCAATAATAGGTACCCAGCACAAAAATAAGCTCCACTTCCCCCACTTTGTAAAAGTATCACTTGCGCGTTTAAACGCCGCATCGCTCACTTTTAACTTTTGCGTCGCAATTTCTTTTCCGAACCTAAAACCCAATACATAATTAATAACTGAGCCAAGTACATTTCCGACAGAAGCTATAATGAGCAGCAACGGGCCATTTAAGCCACTACTGTATAAAGCGCTCAGGACAACCTCAGAACTAAAAGGCAAAATAGTGGCAGCTAAGAATGCCGACAAGAACATGCCTACATAGCCTAAATGTATTAACGCGCTCAATTCTCCTCCAATTCTATACAGTAGTTTTCTATGTGAAATTCGCGCGCATATTACCTCAACACGCGTCTGAATGCTTCCTTTAGAGTACGGCACAACGAAAAAACCATTATCTTTTAGATAGTTACTGAAAAACGACCAATTTGTGTGAAAAAAGTACAACTAAATACTTGCCAAACCGCCTTTTTATTAATACTGTATACGCATACACACTGTATATGCGAACAGTATTTATAAGCAACGGTATTTCTTAAGTCTTCTTCATAAGCTTGAGGGCAAATACACAAGGGGTTTTACAATGAACACATCTTCAGTTTCACGATTCAATGCTTTGCGCGCTTCGGTTTCAAATGTAGTTCAACTTCCTTTACCTATTGAAGGGTTTCCTGGCGAAAAACAAGGTAATGGAAAAGGAAGAAACGACAAAGGTTGGAATTATCTGCTTTCAAACACGGTGTCGTTTTCAAAAACCGTAGATCACGCTATTCGTATTCAAAAGCCTGAAAAAGAAAAAATGCCAGAATGGATCAGCAAACTTATTACTGGTGGACAGTGTAAAACCCTGTATGTAGAAAACATCGACTTGGATCTTCAGCCAACAGACAGTGAAATGATCAGAAAACTTTGCAAGCTTTACTCAGTAAGCTTGGTTAATGTACGTGTTGACAGTTTTAACGACGAAAAGAATGTTGCATTAGGCCCGTGGTAAGAGTTGCCTTATTAATGCCTAGTTACGCTAAGTAATAAATTAGCGTTTATATTCTCTCACTTCTTAGGCACGGATTGCCTGAACTCGATTAATACACCAATTATTTACTCTCAAAAAAGTTGGGGCTTACGTAACTTATTATTATACTGTGGCGCTTTGTTATTCTCTTAAGCTGTGAGTCTTCCTATGCGCTGTTACTGTTGCTCGTCAAAATCTTTCAAAGAATGCTGCGAGCCTTTTATCAAAGGTGAAGCATTACCTCATTCTGCAGAGCAACTTATGCGTTCACGCTTTTCGGCCTATGCTACAGCACATTATCACTATATTTTAGACACCTACACCAAAGAAAAGCAGCAGGCTCTCTCTGTAGAGGAATTGGCCAGTAGCGCACAAGGTGCTAAGTGGTTCGCGCTGAAAGTTCACCCCACTCTTGCGGCTAGCTCCGTAGATAGCACCGTTAATAGCTTGGTAAATAAACCTGTAAATAATTCGATAAGCAACTCGGTGTACGCTAACACTAATGTTGAGGCGGCTGACGCTGAGCAAAACTCCAAGCCTAATCTCAATGACAACAAAACGGTTGTCGAATTCACTGCTTACTATTTTGAAAATAAAAGCATGTATCAGCTTCACGAAACATCAAACTTCATTGTCGAAGATGGTAAATGGCGTTATCACGATGGTGAACTTCACGAAGACTGCGGCAAAATTAAGTATGGAAGGAACCTTCCTTGTGTTTGCGGTAGCAATAAGAAATTTAAACAGTGCTGTGCTCTTAAAAACCGCTGATAAACCAACACTTCAAAATTTATTACTAAAACGATTGCTAACAATGATGCGTTGTGCGAAGGCAGCGACTTAATAGCTATGCTAGACGAGCGCGCCGGCTTTTATACGCTGTCAGTTCAAAAACAAGAGTATCAAGACTTTCAAATGGAAAGCTTAGGCATTGGTAGAGACCTATGCCATGTATTAACCAGAGAGCTTAATGTAGAGTTAATACCTGAATAGCTTTGGCAGTTTAACGTACTCAAAAAAGCCTGAATATTATTGTATTCAGGCTTTTTTTACGCTGGCGTATTATCCAAATTAACGTAGAGACTTAGCTAGCGAGCTACGTTACGGAACAAGCACCATCTTACCTTTAACCTCACGGTTCATAACTTTAGCCATGGCCTTCGTTGCTTGTTCGAGCGGCAGTGCTTCATCTACCACAACCTTAACTTTGCCTTGCACGTACCACGTTAAAAGCTCTTGCATGTTTTCAGCAAAGCCTTTCGGATCGTGCTGAGTAAATGAGCCCCAAAATACGCCCATAACCGAGTAGCCTTTTACCAGCGCTAGATTAACTGGGAATTTCGGGATCTCACCGCCTGCAAAGCCAACAACAAGCAAACGCCCTTCCCAAGCCATACTTCGACTGCATGCGTGGAAGGTATCGCCGCCAACACATTCGTAGACAACGTCTACGCCTTTGCCACCCGTCACTTCTTTAAGTGTTTCCTTTAAATCTTTCTCTTTATAATTAATTAGAACATCAGCACCATACTCTTTAGCGAGCGCTAACTTTTCTTCTGTTGAGCATACCGCAATAACTTTGGCGCCCATGATCTTGCCTATTTGCACTGCAGCCAGGCCTGTACCGCCAGCCGCACCAGTAACAACCAGCGTTTCACCTGCTTGCAGCTTCGCCCGTTGTTTTAATGCGTGATGAGCAGTCGCATGCGCAGTTACAAGGGCTGCGCCTTCGTTAACATGAATGGGATCGGGCAGCGGCATTACATGAGTGGCTGGGATTAATGCTTTTTCTGCATAACCACCTAAATTCGACAACGCGATAACACGTTGGCCTTCTTTTAAGTGACTCACGCCTTCACCCACCTGAGCAATGGTACCAGCGACTTCGTTACCAGGAATAAACGGAAAGTCTGGCTGCATTTGATACAGTCCTTGCACCAACAGCCCATCTGGAAAGTTGACCCCTGCAGCTTCAACGTTTACTACAACATGGCCTTTTTTTACTTCTGGATCTGCCACATCTTTAAATTGAAGATCGTCAAGCGGCCCAAAAGATTCGCATACAATTGCTTTCATACTGTCTCCAGTTAATTTGTTCGACCTGCACGCTTCATACAGCATGGCAGGTCATTAAATACGTTATATGGCGTTTATTCGCTTTGGTGTATAGTTTGGTTCGCAATTTGCGCCAAAGGACGCACCATCGTGCCTAATTGCATGGCCTTCTCGCTTGACGCGTTGCCATCGTGGGCGCGCTTTACAACACCTTGTAAAATAGCGGCTAAACGGAAAAAACTAAATGCGAGGTAGAACGTCCAGTTACTTATGGCATCAATGCCTCTTCGCTCGCAATAAGCCTTGATATATTCTTGTTCGCTCGGAATACCCAACTGCTTTCTGTCAAGCCCGCCTAATCCCGCTGCATGTGCTATATCAGAAGGAAGGCGCAGCTGCATGCATTGATAGGCTAGGTCGGCATAAGGGTGTCCCAGGGTTGAGAGCTCCCAGTCTAATACAGTAACCACTTGCGGTTTGTCGGTATCAGACATATCAAACATCATGTTGTCTAATCGAAAATCACCATGTACCAACGACACTTGTCCGTCATCCTCTGGCAGGTTTGCTTCGAGGTAGTGGATAAGACTTTCAATTTCTTCAATATGCTCAAGTTCAGATGCCCGATATTGCTTTGTCCAACGGCTTAGCTGACGTTCAAAGTAGCTACCAGGTTTGCCATAATCACTCAACCCGGCGTTTTCAATATCAACACTGTGAAGTGCAGCCAACACGCGATTCATCTCGTCATACATGGCACCGCGGGTATCAGAAGACGCTATTTCAGGTAATGCGCTATTCCAATATATTTCGCCCTCAACAAACGCCATGATGTAAAACATGCTGCCGATAACACTTGTATCTTCACACAAATGATGAGCTTTAGGCACTGGCACCTCAGAGTCTTGTAGCGCGTTGATAACGCGAAACTCTCTGTCTACCGCATGAGCAGACTTTAGTAATTTACCAGGGGGTTGGCGGCGCAAGACGTATACGCCGTTATCTGTGGTGAGCTTAAACGTAGGGTTCGACTGTCCACCCGCGAACTTTTCTGCGCTTTCAACGTGCCCAATGCTGGGGCACGCTGTAGATAGATAGTTGTTTAGCGCCACTAAATCAATTGCATGTGGGGCATTATCTTTTGACACACTCACTCCTTATGCACTTTCTATGCGTTTTTTTCGGCAATCAAATTACGGCCTAACTGCATCATGTGAACTTCGTCAGGACCATCAGCTAACTTAATTGTGCGTGCATAGGCGTACATAGCAGATAACACGAAGTCTTGACTGGTGCCAGCTGCGCCATGCATCTGAATGGCTTGGTCAATGACTTTGCATGCCATACTTGGCGCTACAATTTTGATAGCAGCAATAAGATCGCGAGATATCTTATTGCCATAGCGATCCATCTTGTCAGCGGCTTTCAGCGTAAGTAGACGAGCCTGCTCAATATCACAGTGCATCTGGGCAATATTTTCCCTAATTGACTGCTGCTTTGACAAAGGCTTTCCGAATGCTACGCGCTGTTCAACTCGCTCGCATGCCATATCAAGCGCGCGCTGTGCACACCCAATAAGGCGCATGCAGTGGTGAATTCGACCCGGTCCTAAACGCCCTTGCGCAATTTCGAAACCACGACCTTCACCTAGCAATAAGTTCTCAGCTGGAACACGTACATCTTCAAACAAGACCTCCGCATGACCCACCGGCTCATCGTAATAACCCATCGCCGCCATGGGGCGAACAATAGTTACGCCTTTTGTATCCATTGGGACCAAGATTTGCGACTGCTGCTGGTGACGAGGTGCATCGAAATCCGTTTTACCCATCACCACCATAATTTTGCAGTTTTCGTTCATGGCACCGCTGGTATACCACTTACAACCATTAATAACGTACTCGTCACCATCGCGCTTAATTGAGGTTTCAATGTTAGTCGCATCACTCGAAGCTACCGCAGGCTCAGTCATTGCGAACGCTGAGCGAATTTCACCGTTAAGTAACGGCTCTAGCCACTGCTTTTTATGCGCTTCATTGCCATACTTAGCGAGCACTTCCATATTGCCGGTATCAGGCGCACTACAGTTAAAAATCTCAGCACTAAACAACACACGGCCCATTTCTTCGCACAGCGGCGCATACTCGGCATTTGTCAGGCCTGCACCATAGGGCTTATACTCTTCTGGCAAAAACAGGTTCCAAAGGCCCGCATCTTTGGCTCGTTGCTTAAGCGTTTGCATCATTTCAGGCGTTTTCCAACGACCTTCACCGTTGTTCGCAGAACCACCTTCTACGGCGTGAATATATTCCTTTTCAATTGGATACACTTCTTCTTTCATAAACGCTTTTAGCTTTTCTAAAAGTGCTTGGGTCTTTTCATTATATTCAAAGTTCATAATTGCCCCATTTAGCTGTAGGTAATGGCGTGCAACCTGTCAATCACATCCAGGTGAGGTACGCTGTTGAAGTTATTTAAGTGAACGCCCCGCGAATTAGCGAAGCATTGTGAAAAACTGGCGTTGCGTATTTGCAAGTTCATATTGATAACCGTGGCGGCATCATAGCCAAGAATGTGTTTAAGCATCATCGCGATAGCACCTCCAGAACTAACCACCAGTACCCGTTTAGCATCAAGTTTTTGAAGGTGAGTAAGCATTGAATAAACGCGTTCTTCAAACTCGCTCCATGTTTCATCGAGAAGATCATGCGCTAATTCGTCTTGCGACCACGCAAGCATGGCCTTTTTAAGCAGTCGATAATACTCGGCAGGTGATGCGCCCTCTGGCACTTTCGCGTCTGGGTAGCGTGATAAATACGCTTTCGCTACGGCTTGAAAATTGAATTCGTTCAAGGCGCTGTTAACTGTGACGTCAGGAAGAGAATATCCGTTTGTAGAAATACCTTCGGCAATGCCATCTTTGGTTTCATGATGCCGCACCATATCACCAGAGAAAACCGCATCGAACTGAATATTGCGATGTTTAAAATAATCACCAAGCCAGATGGCTTGCTGCCCACCCAATTCGCTCAGTTTGTCGTAGTTCGCTTTACCAAAAGACGCTTGGCCATGGCGTACTAGATAGATGTCTGTCATACCGCTGCCTGATGTTATTAATATGTTAACTTGTCAAATCACATACTAAGGAAAACAACGTTATAAGTTTAATTGATATTTTGAATGAGTATGCATCATGTGAAACTATGTAGCTTGATTTCATATCACGGTGCATCGTTTAAACGCCCCCCTTATTAAACGTTGAGACGAAGGTTGTTTTGTTGAGCCTTTAACGAGAAGATTAGGTTGCGTTCAACATTATCGGAAAGAAATAAGACTGAGCTATAGAGGAACATTCAAGCGAGACTTTGCTGCATCGCTTGAGACTCATTGTTAGAGGAACAGTTGCACCAAGAACTGATGCAACACTAAAAGAGTACGCTTAACGTTTTAGGTGCGTAGGCTTCGTATGGAATACTGCGTGGCATTGCGCTATCACAGACAGAGCAATGTGCTCAGGAAGTTCTCCACCAATATCAAATCCTGCGGGGCTGGCAAAATATTGCGTAAAGTTAGTATCGCTAAGCCCTGCTAAATCCATAATTTCTTGCTTGCGATGAAGCGGCCCAAGCATTGCCGTATAAATTAGCGACTGCATACTGAGTAACTGAAGCGCTTTGGCGTCAATCTCGCGGTGATGTGACATAAGCACCGCCGCTTGAATATTATGTTCGTTTAGGTGTAAACGCACCCCCTCAGTGGTGGGGTCGTCGATTAAATAATTAACCTCGGGGAAGTGTTCAACTCTCGCTTGGGCAGGCCGCGGGTCCCAAAGACTAACCAAATAGCCTTGCAAACTGGCAAGCTTCGTCATAAAAGTAGCATCGTAACCACCACCAACAACAAGTATGTGAATGGGCGGCATCATCAAAACAGATAAGCTGCGCTTACCGCCTACGGTCTCCAACACGGCTTTTCTGGCAGAACCCGCATTGTCTTCTAATACAGTACAAGCGCCTTCTGAACCATCTACCGCAACATTCCACTCACATACGTGGCCCTTCGATAGAGTCTGGCTTACTTCATCCAGAGACAGGTAGTTATTGTCTTTGTTGACCGGCACTAACGCCAAGTGCACCACGCCACCGCAGCCTACACCCAACTTAAAAGCGATATCTTCCTCATCTTCATCATCATAAACAGCTGTGCGGCTAACACCGTCTATCATTACGCGCTGGGCTTTTTTTACAATATCACTTTCTAAGCAACCTCCGCTTAGAATACCTAGTTGATGTCCAGCATCACTGAACAGCATCATGGCTCCCGCTTTGCGATAGCAAGAGCCTTCAGTTTTAAAAATGAAACCCAGCACCCACTTATGCTTGTCTTTTAGCGGAAGCCATTGTGCTAGCAAGTGGTTCACGTGATTACTCATAACTACCTCAAACCCCGTTAAACCTGTTTACTGCTGTGTTGCTGCTTGGGTGATAAATGCGGCGAGCGTCGCTGGCTCTTGGGCACCGGCTATTCCTTGGTTGCCTATCACGAACGTGGGTACGCTTTGAATACCCCGCTGCATCCAGATCGCTTCCTCTTCGCGCACTGCTTGTGCGTATTTACCGTTTTGAAGTACCTCTTTAACTTCTCCCTCATCAAGACCTATTGCGTCAGCAATCTCGACCAACACTTTTTGATCATTCACATCTTTACCATCAGTAAAATACGCTTTAAACAAGCTCAGTTTTATCTCTTCTTCAAGGCCCTTTTTTGCCGCCAGATGAATAAGTTGATGGGCTTTGAACGTGTTTTGCATACGCGAATCGTCACTAAAGTTGAACGCAAACCCCAACGCCTCGCCCGCTTCAACAAGACGAGCTCGGTTATCAACGCTTTGCTGTTCGCTAATGCCATACTTTTCCATTATATGCTCGCGCAGATTTTGCCCTTGTTCTGGCATGTTTGGATTCAGCTCGAATGGGTGAAACTTAATATCCACCTCAATATTATCGAGAGTTTTTATCGCTTCTTGTAATCGCTGATACCCAACAATGCACCATGGACACACTACGTCAGATACCATGTTTACCGTTACTTTTTGCATAACAACTCCCCTTTTAGAACCCGTTTATCCGTGTTCTCTTTGTGTTCATTGACTTAAGCCACTTTAGATGAGGTTACAAAAAGAAACTTCAACCCTATATGAAATTAATATACGTATCGGAAAGCTAAGATGATCGAAATCGTGTTAGCGCTGACCGCGCCCAAATACCATAGCCTTTGGAAGATGGATGAAAGCCATCCTCTGCCATCAAGCCGCTTTGTTTTACTTCCTTTGCATTTCCACCTAGCTTTAGTGCACTAACATAAAGCACTTCAGAATTCGGGCAGTTGGCAATACGATCTTCCATCGCTTTATTTAGCAAAAGCGCTCTAAAGCCGAGTAAACTTCTTAAAGGTTGGGGCAAAGCCGGAAACGCATGTATAGGCGGTAATGCAGTAAACAAAATATTTTGGCAGCCAAACTTTTGGCTTAAAAGAGACTCGATTGCCGAGATGTTGTATTGCCAGCGTTTTAACGAAACAAATTTGGTAACATCATTAACCCCAATGGAAATGAGCGTTGTTGAAAAGTGTTGCTTTGGTAATTGTTGTAAAAGGTTGAGTGCGTCTTCACTCTTGTAGCCTGTTTTAGCGTGCAACAAAACACGGGTTGGACCGTGTTGTGAAAGGCTCGAATAAATCAGCCCAGTTAACGCTCCTTCTTGCGTTGCCGCCCCTACACCTGCTGCAGCCGAGTCCCCAATAACTAGTACGTTGATTTTCGGTGCTTCCTTTTCATTTATTGAACAAAGCACCCTGTCTCCGCTAGGCTCTGGCAACACGGCCGTTTTTCTTCGTACCCATAATGCTTGGAAGAAAACGATTGGAAGCAAAAGAATAATTGCGGCGTTTAACCATAAAACTTTGAAGTAGATCAATTTCTTCCCTTACCCAATACGATATGCTCAACGTGTTTCGCTTAATAAGCGCAAAGCCACCTCAATAGGGTATATAAAAAATGAACACCAATGCTGTAAAGCAAAGCCACAACGCATCTACTGTAAAAAAGTATGCCCAGCACGCCCCGCGCTATACATCGTACCCTACGGCTCTTAAATTCGAACCGCTAGAAGAAGATATATACCCACAAGCACTGGCTGTTTCCAAAGCGCCAGCCGTAAGTTTGTACGTACATATCCCTTTTTGCAAAACGCTTTGTTATTACTGCGGGTGCAACAAATTAGTCACTCGCCACAGTGAAAAAGCCGACGACTACTTAGACTACCTAGAGAAAGAAATTTTGTCTAAGCGTTATTTAGCAGAGGGCAAGCGCGTGGTTTCGCTTCACTTAGGGGGTGGTTCACCCAGTTTTCTGAGCGAAATACAGCACACATTTTTGATTTATCTTTTAAAGAAGCATTTTACGTTTGAACTAGGTGCGGAGCTGTCTATTGAGCTAGACCCTAGAAACGTGGACAGTGCCTATTTAAAGTGCCTTAGACGCTTAGGTTACACCCGCATAAGCTTTGGCCTTCAAGACACCGACTACAATGTGCAGAAAATAATAAATAGAGTACAAAGCACGTCACATATTGCTAATTTGGTGTTTGAAGCACGCACGCTAGGCTTCGATTCAGTAAACTTAGATCTCATTTACGGACTGCCGAACCAAACCCTAGAAACGTTTAAATCGACTATAGCTGCAACGAAAGCCATGATGCCCGATCGTATCTCACTTTTTAGTTACGCTCATTTACCTGAACGATTCGCGGCGCAGCGAAAGTTTGCAGAAGAAACACTGCCTACCAGCGAAGAAAAAGCGGCGCTTTATACCCTTGCGGTAAATAGCTTTACTGGCGTGGGATATGAGATGATTGGCCTTGATCATTTTGCCTTAAGCAATGACGCGTTAGCCATTGCCAAAAATAAAGGCGAGCTTCACCGAAATTTTCAAGGCTATACATTGCGAGGCGATACTGACTTAATTGGGGTCGGCGTATCGGCTATCAGTACAATTGGTAATGCCTTTGCACAAAATGCGAAAGATTTAAAAGAGTACTATCAGCGATTGGACAACCATTTGCCTTCAGCCAAAGTTGGGCTTTCACTAACGCAAGACGACCTTATTCGCCGAGACGTGATATCAAGCTTGATGTGCAACTTGTTCGTAGACAAACAGCAGATTTCAGACGAGCATCACATCATCTTTGATGAGTATTTTTCACAGTCGTTGGAAAACTTAGCAGGGCTACATGAAGATGGTCTTGTTGAAATTACGCCTGAGTACATTAGAGTTCCCGAATCAGCTCGAATTTATATACGTGCTATTTGCGCTCGATTCGATGCCTATCTCAACGTGGATGAAACACTCGTCAACTACTCTAAGGCAATTTAAACCTGGCTATTACCTGCATTCCCGTTTCAAGGTGAAGGCGCGTTAAAGAAAGGTGGCTAATACTGGCATAAAGCGTTTGGTTGCTGTTTATAATGTTAAGCTTTAGCAGCACCTTGGCGCTGTGAGTTTTGCCTTGCTGGGTTTGGACAGTTTGGGGTTCGCTTTCTGTAGTGATTAGCGTTGTAGATACAGGGTTAATGCTCGATATAACGCAGGGCAGCGCATTTAAAATGCTAATTGTGCTGGCACTACCAAAATCAGCAATGTTGGTGTCGATACTGACATCACAGGCCTTAACCGCGAAACGGGCAGATAGCTGTTCACTGCCATGTTGGGGGAAATACGATACAGATTCCTCACTTACATAAATCTCGTGCCCCGCTACTAATATCAGCACTATTCCGTTGTCAGCTTGACTTTTGTATTGGCGCAAAATTGCAGAGCCGTATTGACCTTCTTGCCTGTCGCTGTTGGTATCGTGATTGCTACTGGCGTTTTTATTCTGGTTATTACCGTCGCTTTTGTGTGGCGTGGCTACCGTCTCTCCTTCAAGCACGCTAGACGGTGTTGTAAAGCTCTCTCGTTCGAACACTCTAGCCAGCACATTGCGCGTTGGGCCACAGAGCTCAGCGCGGCCGCGATCAATGTAAATCAACTCATCGCTGAACAGGGCAAGATCGTCTAAGTCGTGAGAAATCACAAAGCAGATAAGCTGGCCCGACACACACAAATTCTTCAAAAACTGATAAATCTTACGACGGGTAAAGACATCAATGGCGCTTAACGACTCATCGAGTAATAGCACATCTGGCCCATTGACCAGCGCTCGCGCAATCGCGACTCTCTGCGCTTCACCACCAGATAGTGCATGAATCGGCTTATCGATTAAATGTTCACAATAGCAACCACGCAAACACGCATCGATAGGCATTGCATTAGGGCTAGCGTGACGCTGCGCTAAGGCTAAATTACCCCGAACATCGGTATGAGGAAATAGCATAGGCTGCTGAAACACGATGCCGACTTTTTGAGACGCCCATGATGTTTCGACCTTTGCGCTTTTTTCCACACCAGCCAGCGCCCGAAATAAGCTGCTTTTTCCCGCACCTGATGGACCGGTAACGCCGATAAAACGGCTTTCTGGTTGCAGTGAGATTTGTGCATCAATGCGATTTGGTAAATGCGCTGATATTCTCATGTTAGCGCCCTTCTTCACTACGAGTAATGCCATTAAAGCGATACAGTGCCGCGAGCATTAGGAATGAAAATACCAAAAGCGCAATAGAGAGGTTATGAGCGCTATCGTATTCCAACGCCTCTACCTGTTCATAGAGCGCTATAGATAGTACTTGGGTTTCCCCAGGAATGTTACCGCCTATCATCAGCACCACGCCAAACTCTCCAATGGTATGGGCAAAGCTTAAGCCTAACGCCACGACAATGGGCGCTTTGCTTAAAGGCAGCACTATTTTCATGAAAGCCTCGGTAGCCGAAAACCCCAGCGTTTTTGCCACATCTAAATAACGATTATCTAATTGTGAAAAGCCGCTGTACAAAGGCTGTAAAGCAAATGGAAGCGAGTAGATTACCGAGCCCAGCACCAAACCTTCGAAGCTAAATGCTAGGTTGCTGCCAGTAAGACTTTGCCATCCCTGCCCTAGCGCACTTTGTGGCGAAAACGCAACAAGCAGATAAAACCCAAGTACTTTTGGGGGTAGTACCAACGGCAACGCGAGTATCGACATAACCAAAGGCTTGGCTTTGCTCTGCCAATTCGCTAAAAACCACGCTAGCGGCAATGCAATGAACAACAGCAAACCGCTGGTGATAAAAGCCAGTTTTAGAGTAACTAATATGGCTTCAAGGGTCGACGCTCCAAAGAAATCACCAAACATATCTATTGACCAACACCAAGTGTATTCACTGGCTCATAACCCCATTCAATTAAGCTGTGCTGAACCCCTTGCGACATCAAATATTGCACAAACAGGCTAGCAGATGGCACGCCATTAGCGTCACTTAAATTGAACTGCTTTAGAGCTTTTTGTTTGTGTTCGTTACCACGCTCTTCTAAAGCCTGTGGTTCACTCGTCGCCATCACATCAAACAGATTTGGCGTAAGAGCTGCCGCTGTTTTGCTGTTAACGACTAACGACTGAATGATGGGTTGGTACAAGATTTCTGGCACAGGACTAATGACCGTCGTGGGGGCGACATTATTTATATCAACGGCACTCGCAAAACTAGAAGGTACGTCGAGAACAAGCGAATACGCGACAAAGGCTCCTTTAACACTACCCGTGGTATAAAACTGAAGGGTTTGTAGGACGTTTTTGCCCATTACTCTGTGTGGCAAAAATGATTGCCATAGAGATAAGTTCTGCAACGTTTGCTGTGCAGCAATGCCATAGGGCGCTAGCTTTGGGTTGGCGATAGCCAATTTGTTTTGTGGATTTCCGATTAACTGAATAAGCTGCTTAGACAAACAGTCAGTACGCTGAACATTTCGTTGTTCTATTGCCTCTCCAATAACATGCTCGCAGCTTGGTGCATCAGACAAGTCGCCAGAATAAACAAACGCCAGCTTGCCTTTCGCATAATCCACTACATTGCTTTTGTGTACTAGGTTATTCTCCGCCAAGGCTTTTGGCCTAGCGCGATCTGCCGATAAAAACACATCGAACGTCGCACCATGTTGAATTTGCGCATACAAGGTACCGCTAGAAGACACGGTTACCGCTACATCTATGCCTGTGAGCAGGGTGAACTGCTTTGCAATGTTTCTAAGCGGTTTTGCAAAGTTTGCAGCTACCGCCACGTTTATCTTCTCATCCCGCTCAAACGCGTCAGAATGGCCCTGTTCACCGGTATTAATACCGCTGCTTTCACTTACAGGCGCATGCGCTGCCTCAAGACTGTCCGCTTGCGCTGCAAAGCTCGTACACGCCATGGCTCCTGTAAACAAACTAAGGCTCGTCATAAGGAACATAACAGACTTGAAAAAGCTTGCATGTCCCGTTGCGAAAGAAAAAGCCATTACTTTTTATGCATCCACTTGAGTGCAGCTTTATCGTCAGACGCTTTTGCCGCAACCCATTCAGATCTATCGCCCTTAAACTCTTTCTTCCATAAGGGCACAGACTGTTTAAGCATATCCATTAAATAGCTCGCAGCATCAAACGCCGCTTGGCGATGGGGGGCCGCAGCACCTACCCATACAATTTGCTCATTATTGTATATACGCCCTACTCTGTGCAGTGCGCCAGCACTGTTAAGTGAAAAATGCTCAATAGCTTGTTCAACCAGCAGCATTAACGCTTTTTCAGTCATGCCCGGATAGTGCTCTAGCTCAATACCATCTATATCACCAGCGCTATTAAAATCTCGCACCAGTCCAGTAAAAGTAACAATAGCGCCAGTGTTGCCACAGGCCTTCTCTTCTGCCGACTGTTTTAGCTTTACGTACAACTCGCCTTGGTCGAAATCTTCAACTTGAACTAGCGCGAACATAGCTATCCCCCAGTCACTGGAGGAAAGAGCGCAAGTTCGTCACCGTCGCTAAGTACAGTTTCAGTATCACAAAGTTCTTGGTTTCGAGCAGTCAGCACACTGCCCTCTAATGCTAACGCCCATTGGTCGCTACGAGTTTTAAGCTGCGATAACACGGTTTTAATGGTGCTGTTGTCGCTTAAATTAAGCGTAATATTGTCTTCGCCCGTAATCTCTCGGGTTTGTGCAAATGTTTTCAGCGTTATATGCATGTTCTGCCTTTTTTATAAATTCTTAACGACGCCTTGTTCGCGTGTGCTGACTGGTTTGTCTTAATTTTCTGAAAGACGTTAATTCTAAAACAGCTTTTCTATTGGGCACGCGAACACGTATGTACGTTGTTTTTAAAGTGCACCTTTCTTCTTGCCCACTAGTTAGCAGACTGCCAATGGCCTGTCTTGCCGCCTTTTTTGTCCAGCACCCGTACCCCTTCCATATGCATGCCAGGGTCGATGGCTTTACACATATCAAATAAGGTTAACAGCGCCACATTTACGCCCGTGAGCGCTTCCATTTCAACGCCGGTCTTTCCGCTTAGCTTGCAATAGCAGGTAGCTTTAATTCGGTTTTGTTCACTTTGAATTTCAAAGTTTATATCCACCTTCGACAGCGCCAGTGGGTGACAAAGAGGAATAAGATCGGCGCAGCGTTTCGCCCCTTGAATACCCGCTACACGGGCAACCGCAAATACATCACCTTTGGCAATTTTTGCTTCAGAGATTTGACGAATAACGTCTTCGCTTACGTATAAAAAGCCTTCGGCTGTGGCTTCTCGCTTGGTTACGTCTTTGTCACTGACGTCGACCATATTGGCTTCGCCGCCAGCGTTTAAATGGCTAAATGTACTCATGCTTCCACCAGATGCTTTACAAAGTTACACGGTCTGAAGTCAGCATCAAGTTGGCTAGAAATAATCTTTTCCCATGCCGTGCGACACGCGCCTGTAGAGCCTGGCAGGCAGAAAATAACCGTATTATTGGCAAAGCCCGCTACTGCGCGAGACTGAATGGTAGACGTACCAATTTCTTCATAGCTAATTTGACGGAATAGCTCACCAAAGCCGTCGACTTCTTTGTCGAACAATACACTGATGGCCTCTGGCGTTGAGTCACGGTGGGTAAAACCTGTACCACCGGTAATTAATACCGCGTGAATGTTCTTGTCGGCAATCCACTTCGACACCACGGCACGCTGCTGATAAATATCATCTTTCACCAAATCGCGATCGTAAAGGTTATGGCCAACCGAGGTGAGCGCCTCTTTCAAGTAGTCTCCCGACTTGTCGTTTTCGAGGGTGCGCGTATCTGAAATAGTGAGTACGGCAATATTAAGGGGTTGGCTGACAACTGACATATGAAATCCTAATTTGATATGCGACATTTTGGCGGTTTTTGATAAAGTACCAGCCAAAACACTATTTGGTAATCACTTTATAAGGGTGCATGCCATGAATTCAACAACTAAGTTGGCATAAACTATGTCCAAAAGCCTAACTAATCAGCAGGCTATGCGTTATAACCGCCACATTGTGCTTCCCAAAGTGGACCTAGACGGTCAAGAAGCGCTGCTAAACGCCAATATTTGTATCATTGGTATTGGTGGGCTTGGCACCGCGGCCGCCACTAGTCTCTGCGCCAGTGGCGTGGGATCACTTACGCTTATAGACCACGACACTGTCGATGGCACCAACCTGCCAAGGCAAACCTTGTTTAGCGAACAAGATGTTGGCACAAGCAAAGTAGAGGCAGCAAAAGCGCGGCTTACTGCCATAAACAGTGACTGCGACATTACCGTTATCGCACAACAGTTTTCATCGCCTAGTTCGACTTCGCTATCTTCAACGTTAAAACAGGCCATAGAGCGTGCTGACGTTGTGCTTGATTGCACCGACAATACAGCCTCACGAGATTTAATAAACCTATTGTGTTTTAAACTAAATACTCCGCTAGTATCTGGTGCAGCCATTCGCTTTGAAGGCCAGCTTTTCGTAGCTATACCCGGTGAGAGCCGTTGCTATGCATGCTTGCGGACGCTATTTGAATCGCCTGATTTAAGCTGTGTTGAGGCAGGTATATTCTCGCCAGTAGTAAATATTGTTGGTACTTATCAAGCAATGCTAGCTATGCAAGTATTGATGGATTTCGATAATATTCCTAAAAACACGTTAATGACGTTTGATGCTCTGTCGCACGAGTGGCGAAACTGGAAGTTACCTAAAGGCGTAGATTGCGAGCTATGTGCTTGTTAAGTTTATGCGTATTTGCGGCATGAATTCTAAAAGCGTAGTTAAAAGCAACAGACTAAAACAAAGAACAAGACAGAAAAAAGGTTGATTTACATGACAACCCAAGTAGTAAAAAAACACATGGTTGTGGCGCAAAACGCGTCTGGCCGTAATATGAACGTACCAATTTATCGTATGAAGGGCGCGCGCCCCGGCCCCACCGTGTACATTCAAAGCTCTATTCACGGTGCTGAAGTGCAAGGGAACGTGGTTATTTACCATCTCATTCAGCGCTTAAAAGATATGGATATTTGCGGCGAAATTATCCTAGTGCCCAACTGTAATCCCATTGGAACTAATATTAAAGCCGGTGAGTACACGTTAGGCCGGTTCGACCCTGTCAACGGCACAAACTGGAATCGCGGCTATTTCTTTGACAAGGGCGCGGTTGAGCACTTCGCCAAGACCGTCACCCGCGAAGAGTCAATTGAAGGCATAAAACAACGTTTTCGTGCTCACCTGTCTAACGCTATCGACAACAAACTGGCTGAACCATGGGGCCTAGGACTAGCGCAGCAGCTAAACCTGAAGCTACAGCAAATGGCGGTGAACGCCGATTTCGTGTTAGATCTCCACAACGGCCCGGTGTCTACCCGCCACGTTTATATTCCCGAATACGCCAAAGACAGCGCCAAGCTATTTAACATTCCTCACTGTATTTTTATTCCAAACGTATTTGCTGGGGCATTAGACGAAGCGACATTTTGCCCGTGGTGGACCTTGCAAGAAAGCATAAAAACGAATTTAGCGCGTGAGATTAGCTTTAACGTTGAAGCCTTTAAGCTTGAAATGGGTAGCCAAGAAGTGATCGATTTTAACGAAGGTAATATAGACGCCACCAGTATTCTTAGCTACTTGAACGCCAAGGGCGTGCTGCACGAATGCGATATAAAACCGAAAGAAATGCAGCGTTTAGGCGTGTATTTAAAAGACTATAAGACCCTATACACCAACTGGGGCGGCATGGTGGAATACATGGCAAAACCCGGCCAAACCGTGAAAAAAGGCGAACCGCTGGCGCAAATTTTAAATATCGATGACCTAGATACCGACAACGGCAGCAGGACCCTAGAAGCCCCTTGCGATTTAATTCCCATCCTGCACTTCCCTTCTGCTTCGGTATTAAGTGGAACACAGCTATATAAAGTGTTTACTAACTATAGGGAGTTGTAGGTTTTTATGTGCCAGTAAAAACGTTTACTCAACGCGTATAACTAGAAAGGTAACAAAAACCTGATAGTACGCGTTGAGATTACACACGCGTTTCGAAGAAGCAATTTTAGAGGCGACGAACGCCAAAATACAAAAACACCAGCCTTCGATTAGAAACCTGACAGACTGTCGCATCAGAACAAGACTGATCATCTTAGTTGGTGGTGTTAGTAAGTAAATAAACAGTGCCGAACTGTTGAAAGCATTCCAAAATGAATTTTTTGCAAACATATTTGCAGGCGCGGTAGGCGAAGCGATATTTAGCTCGCGTTGAATACTTTCATCCAATAAAGGATATTTCTCTTTAGCTACAAACACTTTATTCATTTTTGACTGTTTTAAATTAATTAGTCTAAGCTAAACAAAAATGCACAGAATCCTAAACGAAGCCAAGGACGCAAACTAATGTGGTTTAATAAAAAGCCTGTAGCGACGAATTCAAACACTGAGATGGAGAATCTCAAAAAGGAAAACGAAAGGCTGCAAGGGCAGCTCTTGCAAATGGAGTCTCGTTTACACCAGTCTTATGAAGAAGCTGAAGAACTCGCCAGAAAAGTTAATGTCGAACGAACTATTGTAAAAAACTTTTTTCACTCGCTTGATTCATTAGATTTGGTGAGGCATGACGTGGCTCATTCTGCGACTCAACTGCACGCAGAAAAAATTCGTTTAGACAATGTGCTTGAAGATATTAGTGGCACTAGTACAGCCCTTTCAAACTGTGTTGAAGTGCTTAATGCAATGACGGGAAATTCAGACGCTATCAATGGTTCAATTGAGTCGCTTGCACAATCCAGTAAAGATATTGAGTCGTTTATAGGGCAAATACAGAGTATCTCAGAACAAACAAACCTTTTAGCGTTAAACGCAGCCATTGAGGCAGCTAGAGCTGGGGAGCAAGGGCGAGGTTTTGCTGTAGTCGCGGATGAAGTTAGAACGCTTGCTAGTCGTTCGTCTGAAGCGTCGTCTAAAATTTCAGATTTGACGGTAAAAGCTTCTGAAAGGACAGACAGTACTTATCATCAAATCAAGGAAAGTACACGACAAACCTTGCAAGTAGCCAGTTCTGCATCGCAAATAAGCGCATCCCTTGATAACGTTGCCCATATTGCTGAAGACATGGCTAATGTTATTTCTCTTTCTAGCGTCAGTACTTTTATCCAGACCGTTAAATTAGATCATCTGGTTTGGAAGGTTGAAGTGTATCGAACTATCCGGGGAGAAAGTAAAAAGACAAAAGATGATTTTGCAGACCATCACCAGTGTCGATTGGGTAAGTGGTATTATGAAGGAGATGGTGAAAAACATTACAGTCATTACGCGGAGTATTCACATTTAGAGGGGCCCCATGCATTAGTCCACCAGTCAGGCATTGCGGCTCTAAATGCACATGAAAACGGGGATGGAACAACGTTAATCACGCACCTAAACAAAATGGAAGAAGCCAGCGCTCGAGTTTTTGACTTCTTAAATAAATTAGAAAACAAAGTGAAAAACGAGATGGGGCATTAAAAATACTTTCGCAAAGCTTGTAAACCTATGGACAAAAACAGAGCTGCAAGCGCAACTCTTGGCTCTGTAACTGATAAGAGGTTTTTTTAGTTGGTGGGGCACCTTGTCGTAAGAGGTTATTGCCGTCCCCATCCCTTTCCTCCCATTTCTACTAACCGAGACGCAGCTCGTCGAAAGGAGAAAGCAAGATCATTGGCAGACGAAAATTGTGCCAGTGAAACGCCAATTCGCCCCGTCGCCGACCACTCATAATATTTCCCTTCTTTGGTGCGGATCATAGTGGTCGCAAAGGAGCTCGAGTTTCCTCCCTTGTCATTGACGATCAATTCGCCATCGCCGTCACTGCTTTCGACTTGCGCTTCAAAATCAACAAACAATTCGTCGAGCGGGACTTGTGCCGCCAGCACCAAGCGGGTACGAGATTCATAACACGCGTCGATAAGGGTCACAAATCGTCGTGCTTCGTTGAGGTGATTGGCGTCTAGTTGGGGGACGCGTTCAATGATGATGACCGGAAATCGCCGGCAGAGGGAAATATAATCGGCCGCCCCGAGCGGTTGGTAGCACAACTCGGAAAAGTCAAACCAAGCGCATTGGTCATTGAATCTGGCGACCTGAACGGTGCGACCAAAGAGGACGGAAATGCTCTCGGCCTCAGTTATGGATGCAGTACCACCAAATATTTCTTCCAACTGCGCCTGTATGTTGTTGCTAATACTATTATCGCCATGAATATACTTATTTGACCAAAAATAGGATTGGCCATCCGCACTACTCTCGAGTCGATAATCCTTCTGGGAATCCTCCATGGAAATGATGTCGAACGTGTGTTTTAACATATCTATGAATGGCAAAAAGAGAGAGCGGTTAATGCCTCCCTCATACAAGGCATCGGGGGAGCGATTCGAGGTGGCCACCACGACGACATTCCAATACGATAAGAATAAAAAAAGTCGTTTCAAAATCATAGCGTCGGCAACGTCTGTCACTTGAAATTCATCGAAACAGAGGAGTTGGGCTTCTTGTGCCAATTGTTGCGCAACAATGGGGATCGCATCGCCACGTGGGTGTTCCTGTTTGTAGACAAATATTCGATGATGGACGTCTAGCATAAATTCATGAAAGTGGACGCGGCGTTTGGTAATTTTTGCGTGTTTGTGGCTGTTATTTTTACAGCAAGAAGCATCATCAGGAACATTAACCAAGGCGTAAAAAAGATCCATTAGAAAGCTCTTGCCAACCCCGACAGGCCCATGAATATACATTCCTCGCGGTGGTGGACCAAAAGACCACAAATGGAGTTTCTTTCGAAGAAAGGACTGGGCTGATGCCAATGAACGCCCCAGTATTCGAGGGCCGCTGCTTGTACAACTGCCTTCTGCCTGATGGTCGGTGCGCATGGAAACTGGTGGGAGCGAAGCAAGAGACTCGTGCAGTGCATCGAGTTTTGCTGCCAGAGCGACTTGCGCGTTGTCTCTTTGCACCTCCCCCTCATCCACCTTGCGTTCATACGCTGCTGTCACAGCCCCAGTCGGGAGGCACCGCCGAGCGACGCGATGTTGTGCTGTCATCTTCTTCATCACCGTCTTCATTATGGCCTCATGCGTTTATTAACTAGAAAGTATGTACGCTGGATTTCTGCATGAGTATCAATTGATACTCATCCACACCCTCTCTATTTTTAACAACAGTTTTTCTCTTATCCGCCGATATTCGAGTCGGCAATCTGTTTAGTGCAATATGGCAACGCAGAAGCTTTAGGATAGAGGTAAAATAATGCGCTATTTTTCATAAACTTAAAATACATGACGCCTCATGTTTTGATTTCCTCGGCAGCCTCGCTGCATTGTGCCCCCTTCCAGGCTGAGCCTTAAAGGGTTCAGATGACCGGCCATTGCGTGTTCCCCCCAAATTCTCATGTACGTGCAGAATTGACTTTCTCACGACAGGGCAAAAATAGTCCTCGATTGTCAGAACATCTGAAAGATTTAGATATGCCTTATCAGGCGCGAAGTGTGTCATGGGCACAAAGTTTAAAAAGTGTAATCCATTTAGACACTCGTACAACAAACATTAAATACAGCCAACACAGCGGGTAGTGCATAGTTTTTATATTTTTAATATTCAAGCGTACTTGAATCTGAATAATGCCGTAAAAAAGTAGGAGTTTGATCTTTTAGAGTCATAAACTAAGCTAAAGTACATTAAAAGTTAAACTCACTTTCATCAGTTAGATCTAGGGAAAGCATTTGTATGAAAAGATTTACTCTCTTAGTTTTTGTTCTTCCTTTTCTAGTTCTGAATGCGTCTTCTTATGCGGAGTCACACCAGATTGGCTCGTTAGATGAAAAACTTAAATCGCTGATACCCGCGAATGAGGCGGGCTGTTCGATAGGTGTTTTTGAAAATGGAAATGCATTAATTTAAGACGGTTACGGTTTGGCAAACGTTGAACTAAATGTTGCTATGTCTAATGATAATGTGCATCGCATGGCATCAGTTTCTAAACAATTCGTAGCAATAGCGGTTCGTTTATTGGCCGATCAAGGCGCAATAAAATTAGAGAACGGCATCTATGACTACGTTGAAAATCTACCTGATTACGGTACCAAGGTTTCAATCAATAGTATTATTGGGCATACGGGAGGGATGGGCGATTATGATTTAATTTCGACATATGGCTACCCTGAAGATTTTAAAGCAAAGGAAGGAGCTCTTAATTTGAAAGCAATTTCCGGTCATCCAATGCGAATCGGCAATGAAGATTATTTAAGCGTATCAGAATTCCATGAAGTAGTTAAAAAGCTTCCCTTAGTAGTCGAACCTGACACTGAGTGGCGTTACAGCAATATGGGTTACATTATGTTAGCCATTCTCGTTGAGGAAGTAAGCGGATTAACACTTCGGGAATATACCGATAAATATGTATTCAAACCCCTTGGTATGGATAACACGTTTTTTGCAGACGATGCGGTAGAGTTGATTAAAAATAGAGCTTACGGATATTCCAAGGATGTGGACGGTAACTATGTAAACGATATGACAAACTTATTCGTTGTAGGAGATGGGGGGCTACATACAACCATTAATGATATGCAAAAATGGGATGCGCAGTTTTATACACCTAAACTAGGTAAGAATCCGGAAACTTTTATGGAAGAGTTCATGCTACCAAATAGTTCTCTTCCCGTTAATCCAGATAGTGGGGCTGACATATTTTACGCAAATGGCCAGGGCATTTCTAAGAGTGAAAATGGTCTTTTGGTATCTCACTCTGGGGGATGGTTAGGGGCAAATATCATGTATCGTCGCTACCCTGACAATCAATTTATGAATTTAGTAATGTGCAGTAATACATCAATTAATGCTACGAATATTGCTGATGAGATAGATAAGTGGTATTTCAATAAATAGAGACCTACCTAAATTATTTTGTTATACGTGAAGATTTGAGATTTAACTCTTCTATATGCTGAGAAGGTCAACATTACCGTCAATAGGCAAACGATCATTAACGTGTCGCAATAGATACTTCATAAAACCTTAATACTGGTATATAAACTAAAAATCGAAAAAAGTACTGTGCGAAAGATTGCGAATTTTCAGAAACCTGCTCGAATGCAGACGGCTCAGAAAAAATGGGTCAAACAAACTTAGCTGCCATTGATTTTTAGCCCGTTTAGTTGAAGATAGCTAAACCACTCAAACGTAATTAAATAGTAACGACGCTAATCTAATAAAAAGCGCCTAAGATCTTGTTCGTGCCGCATTACGTGCAAAATAAAGGCTTTATTGTCTTCAAATTTATAAGAAATTCGACAGGGCTTTACATAAAGCTCGCGGTAATTGAGGGATGGTAATTCAGAGACTGACTTTCCTGACTTAGGATATTCCTCAAGCATATCTACTTTGGCGAAGACTTCTTTAACCAGTTTCTTTGCCGCAACTAAATTAGATACCGCTATGTATTCAGCAATATTGTCCAAGTCATTTAGAGCAGGTTCCGTCCATACTATTTCAGCCATTTATCCATTTTCGCTTTGGCCTGCAGGTTAGTTAAAACGTCATCATTTCTTATTGCCTGCTCACCTTTTGCAATACCTTCCAGAATCGACATGCGCTTTTGCATCATCTCATAATCATCAACATCAACTAAGTAAGCCGATGGCTGACCATGTTCAGTAATCAAAACAGGCTCTTTTGAAGTGTGCAGGTCTTGCAAAATTTTTGTGGCTTGTCTCTTCAATGTAGTAACTAATTCTACTTTCACGATGCAGGTTCCAGCCTTCAAATGTACCACTATAGTATCACTTAACAATAACCACACAAGATTTCATTCACTCAGAACAGAGTTACAAGGTAACTAACCACACCCTTCTTCACCCAAACTAACGCGGTATTTAAACTCACCACGCTGATTAAATACGTCAAAACCATTATCAGAAGCTTTAAGCTCTAGCTCCCATACCCAATTTGTTTTTTCAATAAACTTTAGTTCATAGCGGTTTAAAGGAAGTGGGCATTCTAAATAAAAATAATGGTAGGCCGTTCCCATCGCGCCTGGATCTGCGGTAAACACGTAAATAGTGTTATTTTCTATTGCAAATTCTTTATGAAAGTAGTCTCGGTTAGCTCCTAGTGTTGCATCAATCAATACACCTATTAGACCTATCGCTATCTGAATGAGCGCCACTATTGCTAAAACACTGCTTAAAAGAATAGATAACCATTTACTTTTAACAAGATGCCTAAATGCACCGTATTGCTTAAAAAGCAGATACACACCTGCGCAAAGCGCTATAAGTTTAATTAAGGCTAACGCGTCGCCGACCTGTGACATGAACTTGGGGGAATGGTAGTTCAAGCCCCACAGCACACTACCATGCAGACTTTCTACTAATGGAACTATTGTTATAAGTAACACAGCGAGTAAATGAGTGAATAAGGCCGCAAAGGTTCTTTGCGGCACTTGCTTGTTACTCGGGCTATGGTTTTGCTCTAATTGCGTTGTCCCTAACATTAATTATCAGCTTCCCTAAATAGGCGAGCCTGGCGGTAGTGGTTCTACTTCAAAGCCACTTGGCCACGTTTTACTGGACCAGTAGGTATCGAACTGCTCTTTTAGTATTTCATACTGACTGTCGTCAGCTTCGTCATCTAGCCACTCGCTAAATTCAAGTAAAGCAAGTTCCGCTTCCATTCTTACTTCTGGCGCCAGCTTGTCGTTAGTGACCGCTTTCATCACGGCATTTAATGCAACTAACTGTAAGCGCTTTGCTATTGAACTTTGCGACTTATTTTTATACCAGTGTACGCTAAGTATTTGCTTCACCAGCATTGAAACGCCCACTTTTTTGCGTCTATCTTTACTGCTTTTTACTTGCCACTCTAAGCGGTTCAAGCGCTCTGGGTGTAATAACAACTCAAACGCAAAGTTCGACGCCGAAGCGGCCGCAGAAACTGGGTCTAACATTAACCCCATTTTACCTTTGAAGTGCTCGCGGGTAATGTCGTCACCGTACGCTGTAGGTGGAATAAGGGCGAGTACCGATTCAGGTATAGTAAGGTAATCCGCCGTAGTAGCAGTGATTAACTGCTGCATAGCGCGTTGCTGCACTGCGGGTGCGACAAATTGCTGCCCTTGCGTTTGGGTGTAATCGCCTTTGCGTTCATACTCGTAAACTAAGCCGCCTACTTGCTTTGCCACGGCTTCTAGCTGATAGCGATGTAACAAATAAATGGGCACTAAAGCATTTTCGAGTGACGACAAGCTGCTGTTTGGGCTCAACGTATCTAAACCCAAATTGGCTAACGCCAGTTCGCGCACTTGTGAAATTTCATCGAAGGCATCTAGCGGGTTACTACCATTTTCCCACATATGACCATTCGCTGACGCATGACGGCTGCTACGGGTATCTGGGTCTGATTTAAAGCTTAACCCTTCATTACGACCTTTAACGATAATTTTTGCCAAGGCTTCGGATTCTTCTACATCGCTAGCAAAGTCTTGATAGCCATACGCTACGGCGTGAATATCCCATGTGCCTATGCCTTTGTCATACGCGCCTTCAAGGCTAATCTTGCCGTTTTTAATGCTTATTTTAGGGTGAGGATAATCCATTACCGACGCACGGTTATTTTCACTTGCCGCAAAGTTGTGCGCTATACCTAGTGTGTGCCCTACTTCGTGAGCAGAAAGCTGCCTAATGCGATCCAGCGCCATTTCTTGCTGCAAAGTGGTGTCGGTGTTGCCGTCTTTAAAAGGGCTGGTTAGGCCAAGGGCAATTAAATAATCTTGCCTTACTCGCAGAGAGCCTAAAGTAACGTGACCTTTGATAATTTCCCCTGTACGTGGGTCAACTACCGACGACCCATAAGACCAGCCGCGCGTTGCGCGATGTACCCAGTTAATAACGTTGTAGCGCACGTCCATAGGGTCGGCACCTTCAGGCAGTACTTTTACCTGAAACGCATCTTTGTAACCTGCAGCTTCATAGGCTTGGTTCCACCAGCTTGCCCCCTCTTTAAGCGCGGTCATTACCGGCTCTGGAATACCTGGGTCTAAGTAATACACAATAGGCTCTACCGCTTCGCTCACTACTGCATGAGGCGTTTTTTTGTGTAAACGATGGCGGGTAATAAAACGCTGCTCGGTAGGTTCACTAATAGGTGTTGAGTAATC
>Ga0115005_10000594_pt1 | contig 28077 bp, 27 predicted proteins | sample ArcOceMetagenome_FD_87163 | JGI IMG/M metagenome (GOLD analysis project Ga0115005, IMG submission 87163) | Marine eukaryotic phytoplankton communities from Arctic Ocean - Arctic Ocean - Greenland ARC118M Metagenome | ecosystem: Environmental > Aquatic > Marine > Oceanic | place: Arctic Ocean...
AGTCTGCCTAATGCAAATCGATACATTATGTTATTCCTTGTCTGATGACTCTTCGTCAGTTTGCAAATAAATGTCTTTATAAGATGCTGCATTCATAATGTTAGGGTCGTAATTCTTCACTGACGAATTAACAAGCTGAACACTGGTGTAGGTATAAATAGGAATAATGGGCATGTCATCTAGAAGCATATTCTCTGCTTTTTGGAACACTTTAAGCCTTTCCTTATGGGACTTCATTGATGGAGCTACGTCCAATATCAGACGGTCATACTCCTCATTACACCATCCAGTACGATTATTACCACCCCCACACAAAAACAAATCAAGGAAATTATTGGGATCGACGTAGTCGCCTATCCAGCCAGCCCGAGAGATTTCGTATTGTCCAGCGCTCTCGCTATCCAAATACACTTTCCATTCCTGATTTAATAGCCGGATATCGATATTTAAATGCTTTTTCCACATATCTTGGAGCGCCACCGCAACTTTTCTATGCCCCTCATTGGTGTTGTACAGAATTTCTGTAGGAGGGAACCCCTTACCATTCGGGTAACCTGCTTCAGCAAGTAATAGCTTGGCACCCTCAGGATCAAATGTGAGGTCACTCTCAGGAAAATATCCCATGGTCCCGGGTGGTGTCATCGCATAAGCGGGGATCTGCCCACCTTTTGTAATGTTGTCGACCAACCTTTGACGATCAATGGTCATCGCCAAAGCGCGCCTAACCCGACGATCTTGGAGCTGAGGCTTTCTGACGTTGAGTCTATAGTAGTAAGTGCCAAGATATGGCGCGATCCGTAGTTCAGGATCATTAGCTTCTCGGTAGACACTAATTTTATCGGCTGGAAGGCTGCTAGTCACGTGTAACTGGCCCGCACGGAACATACGCTCTTCAGTCACAATATTTTCAATTGGGATAAAGATGATTTCTTTTAATGAGACATTTTCTTTATCCCAGTAGTACGGATTACTCTGAACTACAATACGTCTATTGATTTTCCAATCGATTAACTGAAACGGGCCATTCCCAACAAGGTTACCTTCATAGGTCCATCGCGTACCCCGTTGATCGGCATCGCCAAATTTTTCAATGGTCGCCTGATGTACCGGAAACAAACTGTAATGATCAAGAAGTTGTAAGAAATAGGGCGTTGGGTATTTTAGGGTCACCTGTAACGTTCTATCATCAAGTGCTTTAACGCCAACTTGATCAAACTCAGAAATGTCACCTTCGTAATACTTCTGAGCATTTTCAATCGGGAAAAGCATGTAGGCGTAAAGGTTTCCCAATGCCGGTTGCAGCGCTCTCCACCATGACCAAGCATAGTCATGTGCAGTGTGTGGATCTCCGTTTGACCAACGTGCGTTATCACGAAGATAAAAAGTATAAACTCTTCCATCTTCGCTAATGTCCCATGATTTGGCGACACCAGGTCGAGGCTCAAGTGTTTTCCTGTCTTTTAAAACAAGGCCTTCCATGACGGCCGAGATAATATGATGTTCCGGAACGCCTGTGGCAATCTGTGGGTCCAGGCTTTGTGGTTCGGTTCCATTTCCCCAGTAAAGAGTTCCACTCTTATTACCGGCGGATACATTACTTTCACCGCCACCACACCCCGTCAGGCTAATCAGCATAACGATTGAGATTAGCTTGATTAACGATTCAGGGCCCGATCTCCGTTTTTCGGTGAGACTGTTACTGGATAGAAACGTCATTTAAAACCCTTTTTAATATTTATAATTTTCTACTAACGAGGCAGTTTAGACAAGCGAAGGACGTATGGGAAGACTAAAAAGCATGATTTGGGAAGTGGTAGTAATTAATGTATTCTAAGATTCAACAAAAAATCAATTTAAGCGGATCACCGGTTGCACTTAATCGCTAAACCTCGGATAATCGCGCGGTCTCTTCGACGGTGGCCCTCTTTGGTCCCCTCGCAACAGCCAGCTGTGAACCCCGCCAGGCCCGGAAGGGAGCAACGGTAGTAGTTACGCTGTGTGCCGAGGTGTGGCTATTGAGGGTCGCCACCATTAGTTCTTTCCGCCTAGCCTGTAACTGCCTATAATACCCGTTCACTCTAAAACAGAAACTGTTATGAGCTACCAAGTACTTGCGCGAAAATGGCGTCCTAAATCTTTTTCAGAAATGGCCGGGCAAGAGCATGTCCTTCAGGCGTTGATCAACGCGCTAGACAATGATCGCCTGCATCATGCCTACCTGTTTACTGGTACTCGTGGAGTTGGCAAAACCACCATAGGACGCATCCTTTCTAAATGTCTCAACTGTGAAGCAGGAGTGTCCTCTGTGCCTTGCGGTGAGTGCACCAGCTGTCATGAAATAGACAGTGGACGTTTTATTGATCTTATAGAGGTAGATGCCGCATCTCGCACGGGTGTCGATGACATGCGAGACCTTTTAGATAATGTCCAGTACGCGCCATCTCGTGGACGCTATAAGATTTATCTTATCGATGAAGTGCACATGTTATCGAAATCAAGTTTCGCAGCTTTACTCAAAACTCTAGAAGAGCCGCCCCCTCACGTTAAATTTTTGTTTGCTACAACCGACCCACAAAAGCTGCCCATCACGGTTTTATCAAGATGCCTGCAGTTTAATCTCAAGAATCTGAGCACTGAGCGCATTACTGAGCATCTCAAATTTGTTCTTGGCGAAGAGCAGGTTCCCTTTGAGGAAGCTGGCCTGTGGTGCTTAGGGCGAGCCGCCGATGGAAGTATGCGGGATGCACTGAGCTTAACTGACCAAGCAGTAGGGCATGGCGGTGGAAGAATAACGGAAGCAGATGTGACATCAATGCTCGGTTCAATTGAACGTCGGTATGTTGTTAACGTTTGTGAGGCTATGGCCAGTCAGAGCGGGCCTGATCTGCTAGGAGCTATAGGAGAGATGGCTGAGCAGTCTCCCGACTATGATGCTGCTCTGGGCGAAGTGCTGTCACTTTGGCACCAGGTTGCCATTCTGCAAACGGTGCCGGAAGCTCTAGATCCGAGCATTAGCCACTACAAAGAACTAGCCGCACTGGCTGAGACAGTATCACGGGAAGATGTGCAGCTTTTTTATCAGATATGTTTACTGGGTCGAAAAGATTTACCGTTAGCGCCGGAACAACGGTCTGGCTTCGAAATGGTGATGCTCAGAGCAATGGCGTTCCGGCCAGCAACCAACGGACGACCTGTTAATAGTAATCCGCTTCCTTTGGAGGTGGAGCCTCCGGTAAAAAAGTCTGATCCGGCGGCGCATTCCGAAACTGAGTTGGAGCCAGTCGCCGCCGATATAACGCCCTTAGTCTCGCTAGAAACTCACCCTCATGCACCAGACATTGAGATTGAGATTGAGAAGGGTGTGGCTGATATGACTGAGACAGATGATACATCCAACTTCGTCTTAGAAACAGAAGAGCAAGGAGAGGAAACTCCTGAGGCCACGCTTGCAAAGAGTGAGTCGCATGCAGATGATTTGAAATCGATTGAGCGGGTTAACCTCACTGATTTTTCACCCGACAACTGGATCGAAGTGCGGAGTCATTTAAGTATCGGTGCTTCCCTTGGAGAAATTGCTAGTCATTGTCTGTATTCTGGACGTAATCAAGATGAATTAGTTTTTGTGATCGATAATCAAGAAAATAGTCTATATGACCTTTCGCACCAAGACGCTCTGGGTCAGGCATTAAGTGAATACTTTAATTATGCGTTGAGCGTGGTTATCAATTCAGGAGTGACACAACAAGAGACTCCTAGAGCGGCCAGTGTTCGGGATACCGCTGAACGACACGCTGCCGCAGTAGATCGTTTAAATACGGATGCCGCTGTAGTGCAATTTAAGACGCTTTTCGACGGAAGTCTTGATGAAAGCTCCGTTAAACCAATTGATTGAGGATAGTATGGATATTAACAACCTAATGAAGCAAGCTCAGCAGATGCAGGAGAAAATGGCCAAAATGCAGGAGCAGGCTGCTGCTACAGAAGTCACTGGCGAGTCTGGTGCGGGAATGGTCAAAGTCGTAATGACTGGCAGGCACGATGTGCGTAAAGTAATACTAGATCCGTCGCTTCTAAATGAAGAAAAAGAGTTTTTAGAAGACTTACTGGCTGCCGCGGTCAATGATGCGGTGCGCAAGGTCGACGCTCAAACAAAATCTGCAATGGGCTCTATGACCGGTGGTATGGACTTACCGCCCGGTTTTAAGATGCCATTTTAAGCTGCTAGCAATCTGTGTGTGAGGATAGTGTGTGTACGGAAATTTAATTGACCAATTAATTGATGCCTTGCGTTGTCTGCCGGGCGTCGGTGCTAAATCGGCTCAAAGGATGGCGCTTCAGCTATTAGAAAGAGATAAGGCTGGAGCATCTCATTTGGCTACTACGATCGCCGAGGCTGTTGAAAAAGTCGGTAGATGCGAACGTTGTCGTACGCTGACTGAACATAGCCGCTGTACTATCTGTGCAAATAGCGCTCGTCTTGAGACTCAGATATGTGTAGTAGAAAATCCGGCAGATCTTTATGCCATTGAGCAGGCGGGTGGATTTCGCGGGCAATACTTTGTGTTGTTAGGACACCTTTCACCGATTGACGGTATTGGCCCTGAACAGCTAGGAATCGACCAGTTAATTGAGCGGCTGCGTAGCGAAGAAGTCAGTGAGTTAATTCTGGCGACTAACCTGACCGTCGAGGGAGAGACCACCGCACATTTTATCGCTGATAAAGCAAAATCGTTGGGTGTTGCCGTAACGCGCATTGCCTATGGTGTACCCATGGGTGGTGAGCTTGAATATGTCGATGGCGGCACCCTAAATCTTGCATTACAAAGTAGAAAGGAAATTTAATTGGCTCACTGGATAGATTCAGACGCAAAGCTCATCGGAATGCTGGATGATTTAGGGAGTGCAACCGTGCTGGCTGTTGACACCGAATTTATCCGAACTAATACTTTTCACCCAAAGATTGCGTTAATTCAAATTTCTAATGGCAGCGACTGTTGGTTGGTAGACGTTTTAGGGATCGAAAATTTCGAGGGCCTTAAGGCGCTTTTGGAATCCCCAGATAAGCAGCTAATATTTCATGCCTGCGCGGAAGATTTAGAGGTCCTCGAATACGCGCTCGATATTACACCCACGACCATTTTTGATACGCAAATCGCCGCAGGTATAGCCAATATTGGATACTCGATGGGTTATGCACGTCTTGTGAAAGAAGTTTTCGATGTAGAGCTTGATAAAGAAGAAACACGTTCAGATTGGTTAGTCAGGCCTCTTACGGCAAGGCAGTTAGAATATGCTGCCGCCGATGTGTTTTATTTGCATAAGCTTCATGAACTTCTGACTGCGAGTCTAAAAGAGCAGGGTCGTGAAGAGTGGTTTGAAGAAGAGAGTCTTGCTGTGTATGCGATGGTGGCAGGGCGTAAGAATAGCGATGACTATTATAGACGTCTCAAGAGTGCTTGGAAGCTTGACCCTGCGGCATTAAAGCGTCTAAAAAGATTATGTATTTGGCGAGAGAAGACAGCTCGGGAAAGAAACAAACCGCGAGGACACATCGTAAAGGACAGTTCCCTTTTGGAAATTGCCCGACGCCAACCATTAGCCTTACACCAGTTAACGGGCATTGATGATTTGCACCCAGGATTAATCAAACGTTACGGGGAAGACTTATTGGATCAGGTAAGTGCAGCGAATGATGATGTTAATGTAGATCCGTTACCGGAGCCTTTGACTAAAGCAGAGGTTATTGTGCTCAAGGCAATGCGAAACGCGCTTATCACTGTTGCAGAAGATGCCTTGATACCACAAGAGTTTTTGTTTTCTAAAAAGGATCTAGAGTTTATTTTACGCGGTGCCATTGCGGGTAGTGAAGAATGGCCGCAACGTTTTATAACAGGCTGGAGAGAGCCTTTGGTCATACCAGTACTTAAGAATACACTCAGTGAGCTAATGTAATGGCTGAGGACACGCTTAGAATTCTCTGTGACATTTTCAAAGGTAATCGAAAAGAGGGGATGTATATTTATGTCTCTCACGCCGATGGATTAGACAAGGTACCTCAAAGCTTGCTGGATAGCTTTGGAACGCCTATTTTAGTGACTCGATTAATGTTGACGAAAAAGAAGAAACTAGCTCGCGCCGATGTCGTAAAAGTCATTGAAGACATACATCGTCAAGGTTTTTATCTTCAGATGCCACCGGTGCTATTTGCGCTTGACGAGGGTATGGCCGAAAACAACAAACTTCCTAGAGGGCGTTAAGTGAGTGACTTTTGGGCAACAAAAACACTTGAAGAGATGACTACAGTAGAGTGGGAGTTACTCTGTGATGGCTGCGCAAAATGTTGTTTGGTGAAACTTGAAGACCATGAAAGTGGTGAGATATTTCACACTAACGTGACCTGTGAGTTATTAGACATCCATTCCTGCAAATGCAGTAACTACACAGATCGACATTCCGTAGTGAGTGACTGTATCACGCTGGATCGTGATAATATTCACACATTAGGATGGCTTCCTGAAACCTGCTCTTACCGCTTGATTGCAGATGGCAAGCCACTGCCTGATTGGCATCACTTGGTATCAGGGGATGTTGATAGGGTGCATAGCTATGGAGCCTCGCTGCAGGGTTGGGTGGTCTCTGAGCTTGATGTGCGTAAAGAAGATGTAGAAGATCATATTATTCAATGGGTTGATTAACTATGTATGCTGCTGAAGACTATTTCTGGGGATGGGTTGTGTATGCCTCTGGGGCTGTATGCTTGCTTTATACCGCTTGGTATCTGTTACGCAATCTACGGTTTTCCTCGATCAGACATGTATTTTTAATACTTGCTTCGGTTTTTCTTTTGACGCCAGTCACCGCCTACATCGATGACAGCCATTTGGCGCCGGCATTCTTTGTAAGCTTGTATGAAGGGCTGGTGGCAAACCCAGCAACCGGCTTTCAGAGAGGTGCGGCACCTATTGTGGCGCTAATGACAGTTAGCTTGCTTTTATATATCGTACTTCGTCTGGTTGTTTGGCAGTTTAAAAAACGCCGAACGAAAAGTTAAAGCGATAGCCAAAGACTCAAAAGTCCAGATCAGCTTCGCATTTCCAGTAGATTAAACCTGATATGGCCGCTGCGACGCCTCCCAGTGACGCTATAACCTGTGGTGTTATCGTAAATTGTCGTGGTATTTGATTAAGTAACTCAGCCGCAGGAAAATAGTGATAAACCAAGCTGCAACCAATGGCCGAAGCTACCAAGGTGATAGCAGACTCAAGAGCCATTGAGATGCCTCTTTTAGGGGGTAAAGCGAGATTAAGCGAGTGCAAAAACTGATCTTCACTGAACGCTGGTTCTGAGTCGCGAAGTTGAGTAAATAAATTATTCATTTTTACTTCTTTGGTCATGATATTCCTCCACTGTCCCAGCTTATAAGATTCTCTTGCAGATTTTTCTTGCCTCGGGTGATTGCAGTTTTAACTGTACCCAAGGGAATCTCCATAATAGTACAAATCTCTTGATGTGTTAATTGTTTGTGTAAATGTAGGTGCAGGACCATCCGTTGTTGTGGCGCTAGTTTTAGCATTGCACCGGCTAGATCTCTATGTAAATCATTGCTGTTAAAAGACACGGATGACTCGGTTAAATGTGTTCCATCATCACCCAGCGTTAATTCTCGATTTCGTGCTACCCTAAAATGACTAATCATTACGTTATAAGCGATCCTATATAACCAGCTACTGAACTTGGCCGTACCCTTAAAAGACGTTATCGATGTGTAAGCCTTGATAAATGTTTCTTGCGCCAGGTCGTCAGCTAAAGACTGATCCCAACCGGTCATTTGACGGAGAGAGTAGCGCAGGGTCGACTGGTGCCGTTTAACCAGCACATTAAAAGAGTCGTGGCAGTTAAGGGTCACGACTCTTTGTATTAATGCCTGATCCGTGGCTTCAATCATTACCTTTATTTAGCCTCTTTAACAGACTTATCTTTTGAGCTAAGCTTCCATATCAACAGTCTCGCCAAGCCAATGAAGATGGGGATTAACGCTACTGAGGCAACATCCCATCCAATCAATATACCCAAGAATAAAAGTAGTCCGACACCAATTCCAGTTAGCATAATTCCACGTTGAAAATTTCCCTGTGGTTCATCCGATCCATCGGAACCCTGAAGGATCTCAACTGGAACATCCTTCCCTGCGTCTATAAATTTGCTAATTAAAAGGTCCCGTCGTCTGCGTTTGCGATGTTTGTAAAACAGTATTAGTCCAATAATTATAAACGGCATGCCCAAGGTTGAGAGAATGGCAACGATAGTGACAAGGACCTTACCTGGACCGAAGCCGGAGTGGTCGATATCGATATCAATTTCGACTCCGGTTTCGATTTGCTCAAGAGCCTCGAGTATTTGTGCTTGCTCCGACTCGTCAAGTTGGTCCCACTCAGTGTCAATGAGCGTGCTTATTATGCCGCTAAGCGCATTGATCCCGTCCTCTTCGCCTGATAATGCGATTGTTATATGCTCTTCATCGACAACCTTAACGTTAGCGGTTTGGGTGTTAATTGCTTGCATCGTTGCCGCAGGTGTTTTGGCGACATCAGTCAAAACTTCACTTTGTTGTACTTCGGCGTAGGAAGGCGAGCCGAGCCCCAAAGTCACAATTCCAATAGGAATAAGGTATATGCCTATTACCAGGGTTAAGCGTTTCAATAATCGCGCTTTCATAAATTTCTCCATATTATTTAAATATGCCAAAAAAGATGGCATTTGACTGTAGTTATTAAAAACCTACTTTTTCGACAAGTACTGTTTGGTCATACTTAATACCAAATTTCCTCTTTATGACGCGGTTAGCAGTGAATTTAGATTCAACAGAGTTTAAAGAATAGATTAACATGTGCAGCAAACATTAATACACTTTCGAAAAGCGGATGAGATGCGATGAAATTTACTGGTACTGATAACTACGTAGCCACTGAAGAACTTCAAATGGCAGTCAATGCAGCGGTCACTCTGCAGCGCCCACTCCTGATCAAAGGTGAGCCTGGCACAGGTAAGACTTTATTAGCTGAAGAGGTAGCTAAAGCACTTGGCAAGCCTCTTTTAGCGTGGCACATTAAATCGACAACCAAGGCACAGCAGGGTCTGTATGAATATGATGCAGTATCGCGTCTTAGAGATTCCCAGCTTGGTAGCGATAAAGTTCAGGATATTGGCAACTACATCAGCAAAGGAAAGCTTTGGGAAGCCTTTACCGCAGACGAGCAGGTTGTGTTGTTGATTGATGAGATTGATAAGGCGGATATTGAATTTCCAAATGATCTGTTACTAGAGCTAGATCGAATGGAATTTCATGTTTACGAGACCGGGGAGACGATTAAAGCGATTCAACGTCCCATCGTGATTATTACTAGTAATAATGAAAAAGAATTACCGGATGCCTTTTTGCGTCGTTGTTTCTTCCATTTTATTAATTTCCCTGATCGGATGACGATGCAGCGTATTGTGGATGTGCATTTTCCAAAAATTAAGAAGCAGTTAGTCGACGACGCAATGGACATATTTTTTGATGTTAGAAAAATCCCAGGCTTGAAAAAGAAACCATCCACCTCTGAACTAGTGGATTGGTTGAAATTGATCATGTCCGATGATATCCCTGAAGATATCTTGACTAATCGTGATCCTACTAAGGCTATTCCACCGTTGTACGGTGCTTTGTTAAAGAATGAGCAGGACGTGCACTTGTTGGAGCGTCTGGCGTTTATGACTCGGCGCGAAGCGAGATAAAAATTTATTTAAGAGCCTAACGTATGCTGATTAATTTTTTTAATACCCTCAAAAAAGCGAGAGTTCCAGTTTCAATTAAGGAGCTTCTTGATCTTTTGGCGGCTATGGAACAAAACCTTGCTTTTGGTTCTGTGGACGACTTTTATCTGTTGGCGCGCACCTGCATGGTCAAAGATGAAAAGTATTACGATAGGTTTGATCGAGCATTTGGTGCTTATTTTAAAAATCTTGAAAACATTGATGGGATTGTCGAAGCGCTATTACCCGAAGATTGGTTGCGGAAAGAGTTTGAAAAGCATTTTACCGACGAAGAGAAAGCCAAGGTCCAAAGCTTGGGTGGTCTTGAAAAGCTGATTGAAGAGTTCAAAAAACGTCTAGAAGAGCAGAAAAAGAGGCACGAGGGTGGTAACAAATGGGTAGGTACTAATGGTACTTCCCCTTTTGGTCACGGTGGCTTCAACCCTGAAGGCATACGCATGGGTGGCCCGGGCGGGAAAGGTACTGCGGTAAAGGTGTGGGACGAACGCCAGTATCAAGATCTGGATGACTCAGTACAAATTGGTACAAGAAATATTAAAGTTGCGCTGCGCCGGTTGCGCAAATTTGCTCGTGAAGGTTCTGCGGATCATTTAGATCTAGAGGATACTATTCGCAGTACGGCAAAAAACGCCGGTATGCTAGATATCAAAATGGTGCCCGAGCGAAGAAACGCAGTAAAGGTACTGATCTTCTTTGATGTGGGGGGTTCTATGGATCCTTACGTAAAACTCTGTGAAGAGCTCTTCTCTGCGGCTAAGACTGAGTTTAAGCACCTTGAGTACTTTTACTTCCACAACTGCCTCTATGACTATGTTTGGAAAGATAATCATCGTCGTCGTGAAGAACAGCTTTCAACGCATGATTTGATTCATAAATACGCAGCAGATTATAAAGTGATCTTTGTAGGTGATGCGTCGATGGCTCCCTATGAGGTTACTAGTCCTGGTGGGAGTGTTGAGTACAACAATGAGGAAGCCGGTGCTGTCTGGATGCAACGTATGACAGAAACCTATGACAAGTTAGTCTGGTTGAACCCTGTGCAGGAAAAGTACTGGGACTACACCCCATCTATTACCATGTTAAAAGAGCTTACCGAAGATAAAATGTTTCCTCTCACTTTAGGCGGTCTTGAAAAGGCGATGGCATTATTGTCTCGCTAGATTGAGCTGCATCATAACTTACCCATGTTATCGGTAATTGACTACCGAGGGGTTACATATGCTTATTAGCGACGCCGTTATTCGCGCACGAAAAACCGTAGGAATGTCGGCTGAACAGCCTGCGTTTCCTGCTAGTTCGATTCTTCAGATCTGGACGCAGGCAGTCTCCGATTCATCGGCCAAACCGGCTTTTAGTTGTTTGGGGCAGACACTAAGTTACGGCGAAATTGACCAGCTTTCACGTCGCCTTGCCAGTTACTTGCAGAAGACCCTAAAACTAAAAGCTGGAGATCGCATTGCGATTCAGCTGCCAAATCTGATTCAGTACCCAGTAGCAGTTATTGCCGCTATGAAACTTGGGTTGGTTGTTGTTAATACCAACCCAATGTATAGCGCGCGAGAATTAGTCCATCAATTGAGCGATTCAGGGGTTAAAGTCGTCATTGTGCTGGATCAGTTTTATGAAACCTTGTCCAAAGCTCTACCTCAAACCGAAGTAGAGCATGTCATAGTGACTCGGCCCATCGATTTGTTAAAACAACCAAAGCAAGCGGTCTTATCAGCGATAATGAAGTCCCTCGGTAAGCGACCTAAGATTCGAGGCAGTAACGTTATTGATTTTAAAGACACGCTATTAGTGGGGGGTAGTTACAGTCCCTATAGTTCCTCATTAGATGACATATGTGCGCTTCAGTACACAGGAGGCACCACGGGTGCGTCAAAAGGCGTCAAACTAACTCAGGCTGGGCTGTTGTCAAACATCGCCCAAGCACTTGATGTTATATCGGCAAGCCCTGAATCGCTCAAGTACAGTGTTGCTGTGGCCCCTTTACCGCTCTACCACATCTACGCATACTCACTTTGCTTTGGAATGCTTCCGGCGATCCGTGGCCACTCGGTACTCATACCGGACCCCCGCAACATACCGCTTTTCGTGTCGGCGATTAAAAAGTTCGATTTTGATATTTTCTGTGGCTTGAATTCTCTCTTTGTCGCGCTCCTAAATAACCAAGACTTCCAAAAGTTAAATTTTACCCATTTAAAAATTACCCTATCAGGTGGCATGGCTTTAATGAAGTCTGTGGCCGATGATTGGCAGAAAGTCACAGGCTGTATCGTGAGTGAGGGTTACGGCATGACCGAATCGTCTCCAGTTATTTCAATGAACCCCTTGGGGTTTCAAAAGATAGGCACTGCGGGCATACCTGTGTCGGGCACCGACATCAAGGTGGTTGACGATCAAGGTATAGAGCAACTAGTCGATGGCATTGGTGAGTTATGTATTCGTGGCGGCCAGGTTATGGCGGGCTATTGGAAACAGCCAGAGCAAACTGCCGAGACGATTGTTGATGGTTGGTTACACACCGGTGATATTGTGAGTGTTGATAAGGATGGTTATATCTCAATTGTTGATCGATTAAAGGATATGATCATTGTTTCAGGCTTTAACGTTTATCCCAACGAGTTAGAGCAAGTCTTGACGGGACACCCTTCGGTCGCTCAGTGCGCAGCGATTGGTGTCGCTGATGCTAAAGCAGGGGAAGTGGTTAAAATGTTTGTGGTGAAAGCCGACAAATCACTTACTCAGGATGAGGTAATCGAATTTTGTAGCCAGAATATGGCCGGCTACAAGGTCCCTAAACAGGTTGAGTTCCGAGATGAGTTACCAACCACGAATGTTGGTAAGGTGCTGCGTAAGGACTTAAAGGCCGAGGAGCTTGCTGGGGTAGGCCAGGACCAATAAAAAAAGGCTGGCTCCGTTAGAGCCAGCCTTCCGTTTTACAACCGACTTAGCCTATAACCGGTAAAGCACTGCGAGTAAACCAACTGTCGTCAAAACGACCGTGTAAGGCAGCGCCATAATAACCATGCGCATATAAGACAATCTAATCAATGGCGCTAGCGCTGAGGTCAGCAGAAAGAGGAACGCTGCCTGTCCATTGGGAGTAGCGACACTGGGGAGGTTGGTGCCAGTATTAATCGCTACGACCAACTTATCAAAGTGGTCACGCGTGATATCACCCGCATCGAACACCGACTTAATTTCATTGATGTAAACGGTCGCAACAAATACGTTGTCACTAATAGCGGATAAAACTCCATTGGCTAAAAAGAACATACCCGGTTGAACTGCTGGATCCTCTGCTAGTACCCAGGCAATAACGGGTGAAAAGAGATGATTCTCATGAATAACCGCTACGATGGCAAAGAAGACGACTAACAGCGCAGTAAATGGCAGTGCTTCCTCGAACGCATGACCGATGCGATGTTCATCAATAACACCGTTGAAGGCGGTCAGCAGGATAATTACCATCAGACCGATCAATCCAACTGCTGCCCAGTGAAAGGCAAGGCCGAATACTAGAATTAATGCTACAACAAACTGTACTACCAGCGCCGCATTATCACTCTGAGTGCGCTTAGATGCTTCATGATCACTCGACGCCTGCAGTACTTCACGAACCGCTGCAGGTAATTGAGCGCCATAACCCAGGATCTTTGTTTTTTCGAGTAGCACACAAGTGATGAGGCCACAGACCAAAACAGGCATGGTCACTGGTGCCATGCGGACAAAAAACTCGATGAATTCCCATCCAGCGCGCTCTGCAATAAGCAGATTTTGCGGTTCGCCAACCGTGGTGCAGACGCCGCCTAATGCTGTACCGACTGCGCCATGCATAATTAAACTACGCAAAAAAGCTCTGAAGTCTTCTAAGTTAGTTTGGTGTTCCGCGAGCAGGCCGCTGTCATCGGTGTGGTCATGGCCTTCATCAGTTATTGACTTTCCCGAAGCGATTTTGTGATAAACCGAATAAAATCCCACCGATATGGTGATTAAAACCGCGGTGACAGTAAGTGCATCTAAAAATGCTGACAAAAAAGCGCCCGCAAAACAAAACATAAATGACAGCGCTGTTTTTGATTTTACTCCGAGAAGAATTTTTGTAAATACGAACAACAGCATGTCTCGCATAAAGTAAATTCCGGCGACCATGAACATAAGTAACAGTATTACTTGGAGATTTGCTGAAACCTCTGCATAAACAGCGTCAGGACTTGCCATGCCTATAAGGATAGCCTCAATGGCCAATAGTCCGCCTGGTTGCAATGGATAACACTTGAGAGCCATTGCTAATGTGAAGATAAACTCGGCAATCAGAGCCCATCCGGCGACAACAGGGCCTGCGGTGAACATCAGAAGGGGGTTTAGGACCAAAAACGCGATAATGGCGGATTTGTACCAGTCGGGCGCATCACCCAAAAAGTTTGCTTTAAATGCCTGTGGCAGAGTCGATGCCATTTGTAGTCTCCTAGGTTATTTATTAATATTCCGTTTGATAATATTAGCGATGCTCGGTCAAAATGAGTGCCGCTAGGGCAAGATAATACAGCCTTTCATGGTAGACTTTAACCACTAAAAATAACTCGAGCGACCTTATCTTTACGCCTCTCATAATGCAAGGGATCGAGATACATTTCAATATGAAAAAGGAAAAACTACGGTGATACCTCCCCTGAACTTAGAAGGACTTTATGCATCATCACTTCGGGTAGATAGTGACAAAAAATGGGTAGTAGCCGTCATTGGTGGTGATATTTTACTATTCGGGTCTCACGGTAGTAAACCAGCGTTAGCTATTGCCGCAGAGGACGCCGATGTGCTCAAGTTCTTTTGTGAAGCCCGTATACATATCGGTCAGTGGTGGGGTAGTGACTGCGAGGTTTGGGACCTTATGCCAGAGGCAGCTAGCTGTGATGGTTTTAATAGGGTCGAGTTACGTACGCTGTTAGCACAATCAGCAGATGCAGAGTTCTCGTTGGCGAGTCGGGCAACACAGTTGCTAGATTGGCAGAAAAAACATCAATTCTGCGGTCAGTGCGGGGCTGCCAATCGAATGTCAGAAACTGAACATGCACTGATTTGTGAGCCTTGTGTAATTAGGCAGTATCCGAGGATATCACCCTGTGTAATAGTGGCTGTAGTAAGTGGCGATCGATGCTTGTTTGCTCGCCATCCTAGGTGGCCTGAGAATCGGTTTAGTACGCTTGCTGGTTTTATTGAAGCGGGCGAAAGCGCCGAACAAGCACTGCATCGAGAAGTGTTTGAAGAAGTGGGGCTAGAGATACATAATATTCGCTATGTTGGCAGTCAAGCCTGGCCATATCCCGGGCAACTAATGCTGGGTTATATTGCTGAGGCTAAAACTGAAGATATTAAGATAGATGGTGTAGAGATAGCAGAAGCCCACTGGTTTAAGTATGATCAGTTGCCCTCAGTCGTGGCGCCGCCAACTATTATGGCAGGGCGATTAATACAGCTGTTTGTTGAGGAATCTAAAGCGCGATATGATTAATATGGTTGGTTTTTTTAATGTCGGTTAACGATAAGCCCGCTGTTTTTTATGTGATGATTTTTTGGAGATTAAATTGGAATTTTTATTTGAATACGGTCTATTTTTTGCAAAGGTTGCAACGCTTCTAGTGGCCTTTGTCGTGGTAGTTAGTGTAGTTGTTGGTGCTAGTCAAAAAAACAAATATGGCGAAGGAAGAGGGCACTTAGAGATAACACCACTCAATCAGCAATTTGAAGATCTGAAAGACACTATGTTGATCGCCACAACCGATGAATCATTACAAAAAGCTGAGGAAAAAAAGTTAACCAAAGCTAAAAAGAAGTTACTTTCTGAGCAAAAGAAGACGGTTAAAAATGTCAGCGAATCAGATGTCAAAAAAAGAAGTAAAGTCTACGTGCTTAACTTTGATGGCAATATTAGTGCATCAGCTGTCGGCCATCTGAGAGAAGAAATTACGGCAGTGCTGACCCAGGCAACGCCTAATGATGAGGTGCTACTCAAGTTAGAGAGTGCGGGGGGTATGGTCCATAGTTACGGCTTGGCGAGCAGTCAGCTTGATCGACTGCGTAAGAAAAATGTCCCTCTGACAGTTTGTGTTGACAAAGTTGCCGCAAGCGGAGGTTACATGATGGCATGCGTAGCTGACAAAATACTGGCGGCTCCCTTTGCCATTATTGGTTCAATAGGTGTTGTCGCACAGATGCCGAATTTTAATAAGGTATTAAAAAAGCATGATGTCGAGTTTGAATTACTGACAGCTGGTGAGCATAAACGGACGCTCACAATGTTTGGTGAGAACACCGAAAAAGGTAGAGAAAAATTCATTGAAGAACTCGAAGAAACACATCAGCTTTTTAAAGAATATGTCTCAACGCGTCGCCCGCAGATCGATATTGACAAGATTGCTACTGGCGAGATCTGGTATGGCTCTAGGGCCAAAGATATAAAGCTGATAGATGATGTTCAGACCAGTGACGAGTATTTGGTGTCTCGTATAGAAGACGCTGATGTCTTTGAAGTCGCCTATGTGTTTAAAAAGAAACTACACCAGCGCCTTGGTATAGCAGCTGAAGAGAGCGCCGACCGACTACTCGTTAAGTGGTGGTCTCGCTTAACCCAGAGTTCCAACAAGCACCTCTAACCAGTGCATTGATCAATCACGGCGTAACTTGTCGTTGATGGCAATTGGGCTCGGGAAGTTAAACACTACAATGTAACTCGAGACCAAAAAGGTGATGATAGCAACAGCTTGTATGAGATGTGATGAATGAGTCCCAATCAGTCCAGTGCTAAAGGCTAGATAGGCTATCATTAACGAAAATTCGCTGTTCTGGCCGAGCCTGAAACCAATGTCCCATGCAAGACTCTCAGTCTCGCTGTGTGACCTTAAAAGCCTATGATAGATAACTGGTTTGATGGCAAGCATCAAGCCAGCAAGAATTATTGCCGGGACGATGATGGCAGCCAGGAGTGACAAGTTAAATCCTGCGCCCAAAGAGAAGAAGAATAAAATCAGAAAGAAATCTCTTAGTGGTTTGAGATTTAATGCAATAAATTGAGCGATGGGGCTTGTTGCCATAGCAATGCCGGCTAAGAAGGCTCCGATTTCTCTAGATAATCCCAAGTAATGCGCGGCTTCAGCGATTCCTAGGCACCAGCCGGTAGCCAGTAGAAAAACATACTCGCCTATGCGATCAAAGCGCGTGATCAAAGGTAGTAATATGAATTTGACGGCAAAGAAGCAGGCTGCCGCTAAGACAGGCAGTGATAGAAGTGTTTTACCCAGTGGGATAAAATTTTGACTACTAAAATCACCAGAGATTATGAGTAGCAGTACAAAGATTGCGAGAAAATCTTGCATCAACAGCATACCCACCATCAGCTCCCCTGAGTGTTTATGATGCAACGCTGTCGTAGGAAGGAGCTTGATGCCAATGATGGTGCTAGAAAACATCATTGCAGTTCCGATAATGATACTTTCAACCGTGGTGTAGCCAAATAGATTAGCGATAATGTAACCGACACCCGCAAAAACTGCGGAACTTATCAATGTAACGTGAGTAACCTCTCTTAGTACGCGCCATAAAGCCTGGGGTTGCATGTCCAGTCCGAGTAAAAAGAGTAAGAAAATTATGCCGATACTGCCGATTTCACTGATCAGTGCTACATCATTCACCAGCCCTAACCCAAAAGGGCCTAGGATAGCGCCAAGTAAAATATAGGCTACCAGCAGAGGCTGGCGGCCGAATAATGCTAGCGACGCAATGATTGCGCCACCGCTAAAAATAAAGAAGAATAGCTGCAGCAGCTCGCCATTCATGGTGTATACCTCGTATTAAAAGAGAATTAGTGTGCCGTAGTTAACTCAGTTCCTTTGCTGTATCGGTACAGAAGACGTAGGTCTGTACTTTTTTGTAGTAAGCGTCGATCAGTGCGTTCCCAACCAGTCTATGGATTAGATGATTATACCGACGCAAATCCATTAAGCTGCTTTGTAAAAGTAGCTTCATCTCGAATACCGACACTGTTGCGGTCAGGATCAAATATGTTAATGGTTGAACCCCAGGGTAGTTCGATAATTTTTGTTTCAGGACGCAGTTTCTGAGTTCTAATGAGCGCTGCCTCTAAATTAAATACCTCAAAGCGTAATTTTAGAAATCCCTGGGCCATAGTTTTTCCTTCCGGGACGGAAATTCCATCTGTTTCGATCATCAAATATGAATCGCCAAAAGTTAGGCATGTCAGCTTAAAATTAGCCTCACTTTTCTCGAAGAGAACCTTTAGATCAAAAATATCCCGATAAAACGACACACAATCTCTATAGTTTTGTGTGTTTAAAATTACCCCTGTCCGTGTGACATCCATCTCTGCTCCATGCGCATTAGTCCGGCCTCTCTTTCAGTTTACTTAAATCTAAACCTAGTTGCACTGCAGTTTGTTAATAGTGACACCAACTTAAAGACCCAACAAACACTGACGCGCTTTTATATGAGGTTTATCATTAAACAACAAGAGACAGTGAACCTTTAGGTTGTTAGAATGATGATCCATTAAATTTAAGGTAGTGATCGATGAACGACGAAGGTCCCCGCCAGGATAATGATGATTCTAAAGCTGACGCGATAGCGGTCGTGTCGATTTTGGCAATAGTGTTAGCCGCGGTAGTCTACTGGTTGTCTCGGTTTTAAGTGCGATTTCAGAAGGTGACGGCTAATGAGTGCACAGCATAATACATTAGAATTATTGGTTGAAGAGCAGCGTTTGATTGTTGAAGATTACCTCCAGCGGTCACCGGTGGCTGAGCATTCTGCTTCAGATAAAAGTGATGTCTTACGTACTAAAATAAAAGCGCAGCTTAAAGCCAACGATGCAGTTCTAATTGCGCACTATTATACTGACCCTATGATTCAGGAGCTTGCCGAAGAAACCGGTGGTACAGTCTCAGATTCACTTGAGATGGCACGTTTTGGTAATGCGCATGATGCTCAAACACTGGTGGTTGCTGGTGTAAAGTTCATGGGCGAAACAGCGAAAATTTTAACACCGCAAAAAAGAGTATTAATGCCCACTCTGGAGGCTACTTGCTCTCTAGACATTGGCTGTCCTGCAGATGAATTTGCGGCTTTTTGTGATCTCCATCCAGATCGAACCGTGGTCGTTTACGCTAATACTTCTGCAGCAGTAAAGGCACGCGCAGACTGGGTTGTGACTTCAAGTATTGCACTAGAGGTGGTTGACTTTTTGGATAGCCGCGGTGAGAAGATACTTTGGGCTCCGGATAAATATCTTGGTGGCTATGTGCAGAAAAAAACAGGCGCGGATATGATCCTGTGGGACGGCAGCTGCATTGTGCATGAGGAGTTCAAGGCTAAGGGGATTCTGGACCTAAAGCAGGTGTATCCGGATGCTGCAGTGCTGGTCCATCCGGAGTCTCCAGATTCGGTGGTTAGGCTTGCGGATGTTGCCGGATCCACTTCACAGCTAATTAGTGCGGCGAAGGAACTACCTAATCAGCAAATGATAGTGGCAACGGACCAAGGTATATTTTACAAGATGCAGCAGGCTGTGCCCGACAAACAGCTCTTGGTGGCTCCCACAGGCGGCAGTGGTGCTACATGTCGCAGTTGTGCAAGTTGCCCGTGGATGGGTATGAACAGTTTAGAGAATCTACTGTCGTGTATCGAGCGAGGCTCAAATGAGATTTTTGTTGATCCCTTGATTGCAAAGCTAGCGGTTCAATCTCTGGATAGAATGATGAACTTTAAAGTTGAGCACCTTAGTTAAAGTCTTTTGGCTTTTTCTTCCATGTCAACAACATCTCTAAGTCGTTGCCTCACGATTGAAGATCGTTTGAAATCAGCGTTTACGAGTTTTTGTGCAAGCCCTAATTGCTCTCTCGCCAAACCAAATGAGCCCACCAGTATAAAATATTCTGCTCGCGCCTGGTGTACGCCCGATATGTTGCCCGCTAAGCCTCGAACTTCAGCCAGGCGATACCAAACCATGGGGTCTTGGTTGCGTGATCTAGCTAAATGAGTCAGCGCTAAGCCCGCTTCTTCATACTGATGGTTCAGCCATAAAGTCTCCGCTTGTAAAGACAGTAGAGGGTAATTGCCGGGATTGCGGGATATGAGGAATGCCAGTTTGTTGAGCGCCTCGGTGTAGTCTTCATCGGCTATTTCTATCTCAATGGCCGTATAGTTGTAAACCTGGTGGTCGGGATCCCTTTTTAAGAGTGGGGCCATCACCAAGCGTGCGGCATTAACGTCCCCGATTTTTAAATGGCTCAGGGCCAGGCCATAGAGTGCAGCATCTTTTTGTTGGGTATTTGCCAGTAATTTTGCGTTAAAGCGCTTAATGTTATCTTTTGGATTCTTCGCCATAGCGATTTGTGCTCGGGCTTGCAGCAAGTAGTAATCATTATGGTCTGGATAGTGACGCATTGAGTTGGTCATTGTTCGACTTCTTGCATCTGCTATCCGCTTCTCAGTGACTGGGTGGGTTAGCAAAAACTCTGGAGCTCGGTCACCGGCGTAGCGTACCTGCTTTAGCATAGTCTCAAACATATCGCCTACTGCGCCAGGGTCTCGTCCAGACTTCTCCATGGTACGAAGTCCAAAGCGATCAGCTTCTTTTTCATTTGATCGGCTATATCGTAATTGATTTTCTAGACTCATTGCTTGAGTGGCCGCCATCGCGGCCATTCCAGCATCTCCACCCACCGTAGCCGCGAGCACTAATCCTGCGAGTAATCCTGCGAGACTTAACGTTGATGAATTTCGTTGTGCTTCTAAACCTCTGGCGAAATGTCTTTGGCTAAGATGAGCTAGCTCATGAGCGAGCACTGAAACCATCTGATCCTCGTTTTCTGCAAATGCAAAGATACCCGTATGCACGCCAACAACGCCGCCAGGCACTGCAAAAGCATTCATGCTTGGATTGTTAACAATCACTAACTCAATGCGTGGATCTTCAAGCTCGCTGTACGTGGCTAAGTTGTAGATAAGGTTTTCGAGATAATTTTGCATGAGTGGGTCGTCAAATTCTTGAACCCGGCTTCGGAAGACTTTTAGCCAGGTACGTCCCAGTTGATACTCCTGTTGTTTTGAGATTATCCCCGAGCTACTGTCGCCTAAAACAGGTAGTTTTATATCGTTGCCAACTGCGGCAGCTAAAGGCGCTAATAAAAAGAGCACGAGAAGCCCGGAAACCTGGCAAAGGTTTCTAATGTGACTTCGTAAAGCGTTGGAAATAGAAGCTGATGTTTTGGTGATCAAAATAGGAATACACGCATGTAAGTGGATAACCCCTACCTTAGCGGAAAATGAATAACAATTCGACAATTCAAACGTAAACTGGTTTCATGGAGACTTGTAAAAATATAACAAACGGCGGGACAGATAACATCTGGCTGTAATACGATTCGGGAGTGTCATGAAGAAAATCTTAGACAAATGGTTAGGCCGATACTTCAGTAATGAAGAAGCTGTTCTTGTGGCGGTGATGCTTGCTTCTTTTATGATCTTGACCGCTACGGTTGGGGAGTACTTAGGGCCGGCTTTTACTGCGTTGATTATTGCGTTTTTACTACAAGGCGTCGTCAATGCTTTGGTTCGAATCGGTGCGTCGCAGAGAATGTCTGTTATCTTGACTTTCTTTCTATTTTTGGTCGGTTTAGTGACTATTTTAGTGGGCTTAGTTCCTCTTGTGGGACGTCAAATGACGCTGCTGTTAAGTGAGGCACCTGATATATTAGGCCGCCTGCAGGTGTTTCTTAACGGCCTTCCTGAACGCTATGCGGATTACGTGACCGCGCAGCAGTTCGAGATGATTTGGCTGCGAGTTTCAGAGGAAATAGGAAACATAGCGGAACAAGTGCTGTCATTTTCATTTAGCAGTTTCCCAAGTTTGTTTGCCATCGGTATTTACCTTCTATTGGTTCCAGTACTGGTTTTTTTCATGCTACATGATCGAGAGACATTGGTCAGCTTTGTGACAAACTTACTGCCAAAGAAGCGACCAGTTATGACCTCTATTTGGTCAGAAATGAATATTCAGTTTGCTAATTATGTCCGAGGGAAGGCTATAGAAATCCTTATTGTCGGTTTACTGTCCTATGCTGTTTTCCTTTTTATGGGGCTGAATTATGCTGCTTTGCTAGCTTTACTAGTGGGTCTGTCAGTATTGATTCCTTATATAGGGGCTACGGTTGTCACCTTACCAGTGTTGGTAGTGGCCTATATGCAGTGGGGTTACTCTTCAGAGTTCTTTTGGCTATTTATAGTCTATGGAGCCATTCAGATCTTTGACGGAAATGTTCTTGTTCCATTACTTTTTTCTGAAGTGGTTAACTTGCATCCCATAGCGATCATTGTTGCCGTTTTGTTGTTTGGTGGTATCTGGGGTTTTTGGGGCGTGTTCTTTGCGATTCCCTTGGCAACGTTTGTCAAGGCGGTATTCAATGCTTGGCCGGACAGTTCTTTAGCTGAATTGGACAGCACTCTGGAATAGTGCGCATTTTTTTAAGCCGATTTTTGATATTTGACGTAAAACGGACATGGACACTTCAAATAGCCACTATTAATGTAGCCACATGATTGATGTTGTAGAAAAACCGAATAAGACAATTATCCGACTCGAGCCAAATCGTTCTGCTACCTGGGATCAAACGAGGACGGCAATTTTATCTTTGTCAGCATTTATGTTGCTTATTGGAATAGGTTGGCTTGTTGCTGGGGTCTGGATGATCCTGCCATTTGTCTTTTTAGATATTCTAGTGTTTTCTTACTTTTTTTATCGAGTCTGTGAAGAAACATACCGGCGGCAGTTTATTGTTATTGAACCAAAAGCGGTAAGTTTTCGAACAGGTATACATCAGTTGGGTAGTGTTAAGCGCTTTCAGCGACCTTGCTATCTGCTTCTTCACAAGCGTAAATCACCAAGCCATTTGCCAGGGTACTCTCTTGCCGATGACCTTGACGTTCAAAGGGTCGGAGGTTTCCTTAACGAAACAGATCTAAAAGACATGAGGGAAGCGCTTTTAAAGTTTGGCTTATTGGAGATTAATCAGGAATGGTGGAAGCCGAAAACTACTGTTAATCGTCTTGATTATTAATCCTCAATGTTACCTTTAATAGGTAAATTTTGTCTCAATCAGCTCTATTTTAGATTTTTAGTCTCATTGGATTATAGCTAGACCATCTAAGTTAATCTCTTTTGTGTAGTATAACTAATCTTTTTTGGTTAACTGAGTTCGATAAATATGTATATGAATCAGTATCTTGAGTTTATTATTGTTTTTCGCAGGGGTCTTTTTCGGGTTTATTTTCCTTAAATATGTAGCTATACTACAATCCATGTAGAGTCGGTCGCGTAGAGACATTAATAGCAATATTTGTCAGCGTAAGCGAGTGCTCGTATTACCTTATTTATTAACACTCAATTGGACAATATTTATGGACGATCTGGATCCTACCGAAACTCAAGAATGGCTCGATGCACTAGACTCGATTGGTCGAAAATATGGTCAGGAACGTGCTAGCTATATCCTTAATCAATTAAATGCTCATGCTACGGAAAGTGGTATTGAGCTTCCACAGTCCGTGACAACTAATTTCTGTAACACAATTCCTGCGGTTCGCGAGAAAGCTATGCCTGGGGATTTGTTTATGGAGCGGCGTATCCGATCACTGGTTCGATGGAATGCTTTGGCTATGGTCATGAGAGCAAATAGTCAGAGTGAGGGGATCGGCGGCCATATCGCGAGCTTTTCTTCTGCCGCAACACTTTATGATATTGGTTTTAACTATTTTTTCCATGGCCCGGAAGGAGATAGTCTTGGCGATTTGGTGTTCTTTCAAGGGCATAGTTCTCCAGGTATGTATGCCCGTTCGTTTCTTGAGGGTCGCCTTTCAGTGGAGCAACTTGATAAGTTCCGTCGCGAGGTAGACGGCACAGGCCTGTCCTCTTATCCACACCCCTGGTTAATGCCTGATTATTGGCAGTTCCCCACAGTATCAATGGGCTTGGGACCCATTCAGGCGATCTATCAGGCGCATGTTATGCGTTATTTGTCAGCGCGAGGATTAGTTGCTCGTGGTGAGCGTAAGGTTTGGGCCTTTTTGGGTGACGGTGAATGTGATGAGCCAGAAACGCTCGGTGCCATTTCGCTAGCAGGTCGAGAGGGGCTCGAAAATCTTATTTTTGTAATCAACTGTAACTTGCAGCGTCTTGACGGGCCAGTCCGCGGTAACGGTAAAATTATCCAAGAGCTAGAAGGCCAATTTCGTGGTGCAGGTTGGAATGTTATTAAGGTTATCTGGGGCCGGCACTGGGACGCACTTCTGGAGAGAGACAAGAGCGGCCTGCTCTTGCAGCGAATGAATGAAGTTTGTGATGGAGAGCTGCAAAACTACAAGTACAACGGCGGTGCTTATACGCGAGAACATTTTTTCGGAAAGTATCCCGAGTTATTAGAATTAGTGAAAGACATGACGGATGACCAGATCATGAAGCTAAATCGTGGCGGTCATGATCCCTATAAAGTCTACGCTGCATATTCAGAAGCGGCTGAGAATAAGGGTAGTCCTACGGTTATTTTGGCGCATACCGTAAAAGGCTATGGTCTTGGTGATGGCGGCCAAGCAGCTAATGATACTCACTCGGTTAAAAAGCTAGACATAGAGAATTTACGTTCATTTAGAGACCGGTTTGGTATTCCAATTTCTGATGAGCAACTTGAAACCGTCCCGTACTATCGTCCAGATGAAGATAGTCCAGAAATGACTTACATGAAGCGCAGAAGAGACAGTCTCGGCGGATCACTGCCGGCACGAAAAGCTGATTTTGATGCAATGAAGGTTCCTCAATTAGAAACCTTTGGCAAGCAGCTGGCCAGCAGCGGTAAACGAGAAATTTCCTCGACTATGGCTTTTGTTCGCGTTTTATCGAGTTTGGTTAAAGATAAAGATATCGGTGAGTATGTTGTGCCAATTGTCCCTGATGAGGCCCGAACATTTGGTATGGAGGGTATGTTCCGTCAACTTGGTATTTATACATCGGCAGGTCAGAAGTACGTGCCCCATGATCGAGAGCAGATCATGTATTATAAAGAAGATAAAAAAGGAGTTATTCTCGAAGAGGGTATTAATGAGGCTGGGGCTATGTCCGCCTGGTTAGCGTTAGCGACGGCGTACAGCACAAGCTCTCGACCGATGATTCCGTTCTACATCTTTTATTCGATGTTTGGTTTTCAGCGCATAGGAGATTTGGCATGGGCTGCTGGCGATAGTCAGGCTCGTGGCTTCCTAATCGGCGCTACAGCGGGCAGAACGACGCTAAATGGAGAAGGCTTGCAGCACCAAGATGGGCACAGTTTGATTCTGGCTAATACCATTCCAAACTGTAAAAGCTATGATGCTACTTTTAGCTACGAGCTCACCGTCATTATTCAAAACGGACTCAAGCGTATGTTTGAGGACAAAGAGAATTGTTTTTACTATATCACTACCATGAATGAAAATTATGTCCATCCTGCGATGCCAGAAGGCGCTGTAGATGGCATTATTAAGGGCGGTTATCCACTTGTTCAGTCGCCCACCAGCACGGGTTCCTCTAAAAAAGTTATTCTGATGGGCGCAGGCACAATCTTAAATGAGGTCTTAGCCGCGGCGGTATTGCTAAAAGAGAAGTTTAATGTTGAATCTGATGTGTGGAGCTTAACAAGTATCAATGAGTTAGTCAGAGAGGGGCAAGCGGTTGACCGTTGGAATTTATTACATCCCACGGAGGTGCCGAAGCAAAGCTATATTGAGAGTCAATTAGGTGAGATTGTTGAGCCAGTCGTCATTGCAACTGACTATATGAAGGCTTATGCCGAACAGCTGCGTCGCTATATTCCTAGTACTCTACATGTGCTTGGGACAGATGGCTTTGGTCGGAGCGATAGTAGAGAAACCTTACGACGATTTTTTGAGGTTGATCGCTACTTCATAGCGATTTCGGCATTAAAAGGGTTGTCGGACAAAGGCATCATAGACGCTTCAGTAGTGTGCGATGCAATAAAAATGTTTTCTATCGATCCAGATAAAGCTAACCCATTGTATCTGTAAGTATTGGTTATAACGGCTACACTGAGTTAGCATGAATTATATACGTGTGAGGAATATTGAGTGTCTATAAAAACTGTAGTAGTTCCAGATCTTGGCGGAGCAGAATCCGTAGATGTTATCGAGTTGAGTCTGGCAATTGGAGATAGTGTTGAACTAGAGGGATCATTGCTTGTTTTAGAGTCCGACAAGGCAACTATGGATGTGCCTAGTCCGTTTGATGGCCAATTAGTAAAGTACTTAGTATCAGAGGGCGATACCGTTAAGGTCGGCGATGCCATCGCTGAGCTTGAAACAACATCCAATCTTGGTAATGCCAGTGAGGAGGCACAAGAACCCGCGGCAGATATTCCCTCCGTGGCTGTGCCTGTTGAGACTCCGGTGGAGGCTGAACAGTCCTCGCCTTCAATTGAGCAGCCAGTATTGGCAAAAACGCCTCCAGTTGATGCTATTTCTGATTTTGAAGAGATTGAGCAAGGCGAAGCTGAACAAGAAGATATCTATGCCGGCCCCTCCGTGAGAATGCTCGCCAGGGAGCTTGGTGTGCAGCTTGGCGCTGTTAATGGCAGTGGCCCAAGAGGTCGAATTCTACGCGAAGATGTCAATGATTATGTCAAAGCCGCGCTTGTTGAAGCTTCAACATCAGGACAGCGTGCAACATCAGGTATTCCTGAGGTCCCGGTTATTGATTTTAGTCAATTCGGCGCCGTTGAAACGGTGAAGATGACTAAAATTCAGAAGATAACTGCAGCAAACATGCAACGTAATTGGCTAAATGTTCCGCATGTGACTCAGTTTGATGAAGCTGACATTACGGATATGGACAGTTTTCGAAAGTCACTAAAGCGCGAAAGTGAAGTCCGCGGTATTCGAATTTCACCGGTGGCATTCATTATTAAGGCTATCGGTATTGCCCTACAGGAAAATCCTGTGTTCCTTCGTTCACTGGCAGGTGATGGCGAACACTTCGTTCAAAAGGATTACTGTAATGTCGGTATGGCAGTAGATACCCCCAGGGGTTTAGTTGTACCAGTTATTCGTGGTGTTAGTGATATGGGTTTGTGGGAGATTGCAGCTGCCGTGACTGAGTCGGCAGGAAAAGCTCGTGAAGGTAAATTGAAACCATCTGACATGCAGGGTGGTTGCTTTACGCTATCGAGTTTGGGTGCTATTGGTGGGAATGGGTTTACGCCCATCGTCAACGCACCTGAAGCTGGAATTCTTGGGGTTTCTAACGCTAAGATGCAGCCTGTTTGGGACGGTGCGTCCTTCCAGCCAAGACTGATGCTACCGTTGGCGCTTTCATATGATCATCGTTTGGTGAATGGCGGTGATGCGGGAAGATTTATGACCCAGATCGTCAAACTGTTAAGCGATGTCAGGCATTTAGCGCTTTGATTCATTAGGCTATTAAGGAGGCTAATATGCAGTTTTTACACACCATGGTCCGAATTTCTGATGTGGAATCGTCGATGGCTTTTTATTGTGATGCTCTGGGGATGAGTGAGGTGTCGCGTTATGATGTTGAAAAAGGTCGTTTTACGCTAATATTTTTAGCGGCTCCGGATGATTTACAGACAGCCATGGACAAAGATGCACCCTTAATCGAGCTAACGCACAACTGGGATCCAGAGCCATATGCAGGTGGTAGAAATTTTGGTCATCTTGCATTCCGAGTTAATGATATTTATGCTTCCTGTGCACGCTTGGTTAAACATGGCGTACTAATTAGCCGTCCGCCGAGGGATGGTCGTATGGCGTTTGTTAGGTCTCCAGATGGTATATCGGTTGAACTACTGCAAGCAGGGCAACCACTTGGTCCCATGGAACCCTGGTTATCAATGGAGAATTCTGGTGAGTGGTAGTTTGTTCGCTAATTAGGGTTGTTTGAACGGTAGCATTTCACTCGCCTGGGTTATGTGCGAATCGATAGCCAGGTTTTCTTCGTCCAGAAACCGAGCAATGGCTTTCCGGAACTCCGGGTGGCGAATCCAGTGAAGAGAGTGTGTTTTGATGGGCTCAAAGCCTCTGACCAGTTTATGCTCACCCTGAGCACCGGCATCATAGCGCTGTAAGCCCATTTTAATTGCGAATTCGATACCACGATAATAACAAAGCTCAAAGTGCAGAAAGGGAAAC
>Ga0115005_10000598_pt1 | contig 28026 bp, 27 predicted proteins | sample ArcOceMetagenome_FD_87163 | JGI IMG/M metagenome (GOLD analysis project Ga0115005, IMG submission 87163) | Marine eukaryotic phytoplankton communities from Arctic Ocean - Arctic Ocean - Greenland ARC118M Metagenome | ecosystem: Environmental > Aquatic > Marine > Oceanic | place: Arctic Ocean...
ATTTCGCTACTGTGGCCGACCGGCGTTGGCCGCCCTCATTATCGGCAGTGCCTTTTCTCACTGCCCCTGCTTTTGGAAAACTCTATGTGGATCAAGAACCTGACTGTCTTTGTGGGCGAAGAAGCCTTCCCCTGTTCCGTGGCCGAACTGGATGAAATTCTGGACCAGAACCGCTGCCAGCCCTGCGGTTCGCAAACCGAACGCACCGAAGGCTTTGTGCCGCCGCTCAAGGGGCAGGACCCCATGGCCTACGCGGTGGACGGGTTCATTTTCTGCACCTACCAGGAAACCGCTCGTCTGTTGCCCGGGCCGGTGATCAAGGAGCTGCTGGATGAAAAAGTGGAGCACATCCAGCAGGAAGAGGGCCGCAAGGTGGGGCGCAAGGAAAAGGCGGATCTGAAAGAGCAGATTACCTTTGAGTTGATGCCGCGGGCGTTTACCCGCTCGCGCCGCACCTCGCTGCTGATCGATACCGAGCGCAAGCGGGTGATGGTGGATTCTTCCTCCGCCAGTCGCGGCGAAGAAGTGATCGCCTGCCTGCGTAAAGCCATCGGCTCCCTGCCCGTGGCGTACCCGGCGCCGAATTCCGCCCCCTACACCAGCTTCAGTAACTGGCTGCGTGATACCAAGCTGTTGCCGGAAGGCTTCACACTGGGTGACCGCTGCGAACTGAAAGGCGTCAAGGACGAAGGCGCTGCGGTGAAGTTCACCGCCGTGGATCTGGGGCAGGAAGAAATCCTCGCACACCTGGAAACCGGCATGGTTGCTACCCGCATCAATCTGGCGTGGCAGGATTCGCTGGAACTGGATATCAATGAAAAGCTGGAGATCAAGCGCATCAAGCCGCTGGATCTATTGCAGGAAAATATCGATGCGCTGGATGCGGACGACGCGGTAGCAGAGCTGCAGGCTCGTATCAGTTTGCAGGGCAAGGTGCTGCGCGAAGCGCTGGACAGCCTGTACGGCTATTTTGAAGTTTGAAAGAGACGCTTCACGTTGCATGCATCATGCAACACTCATTACGCAACAACGCGAAGGGTGTGATCTTGTTCAGTAAAGCCGTGCCCGCGCTAAAGGTGTCAGCGCGGGCACAGTCTTTCAACATCTGCGAGAGTTGAACCGCGTTGTTGCGTGCAGCGTGAGGCATGCTGCGCTAGTCATTAATATCCTCATCGTCCTGCTGGTCCTTGTCCATCTTCACCGGTGAGTTTTTATCGCACTGCGGTGAATGCTGGAAGGTCTGGGTCACGTCCAGATAGCCCAGGTGGGAAATGGTGCGGCGACCCAGCAGGATCGGATAGATCATGTCCGAGCGATCGTTCAGGGTGAACTGCTCTTCATATACGGTGTTGCCCATGCACACCTTCATCAGCACTACCGGGCGACGTTCGGTGCCGCCGGCACCGCGAATCAGCACCTTGCGGTAACGCGGCTTCTCGAAGGTTTTTTCCACTTTTTTACCGGTGGCTTCATCTACCACATCCACGGTAAAGCGGACCCAGTCCTCATCATCCTTTTCGTACACCTCCACATCGGTGGCATGCAGGGAAGAGGTAAGCGCGCCGCTGTCCAGCTTGGTCTTCAATTCCACACCCCAGGGCACCAGGGTGGATTTTTCCACCCAGCCAAACACTTTGGGGCTTTCCGGTGACTTGGCCATGGCCATACCGGTGCTGCTCAGCAGTGAGGCGGTAATAAAAGCGATGAGTCCTTTTTTCATGGGCGCTCCTTGGTCGTGAAAGCCTTGTGCGTAAAACGGGGATACCATTCGGCATCCTGTTGGCAGGGTATGACTGTGTTCACCGCAGACCGTTCCCCGGCAAATCATTGACTCTCTGGCTGCAGGCTGTCGCCAGTCAGCCATCCCCGACCCCTCCTGACAGGTTACCATTGTTGCAAATGCGCCGTTGCCGGCCGGTTAATGAACCGGCCTGCTGCAGGCGCCGGAAAAAGGGCCGGAGGGCCAGTGATGACAACAACGATTGCACCACCATCCATCAAGCTGCTGCTGGGTGAAAGCCGCGCCGCGTGGGCCTATGGACGCTATCTGCTGCGTGGGCTCGGCCATCGGCAGCTGCCGCTGGGCAAAGGCCAGCCAGTGCTTGTTGTGCCCGGTTTTGGCGCCAGCGATGCCAGTACGCGGCCACTGCGCAGGGCGCTGAGCAAGCTGGGCTATAACGTCTACGGCTGGGCCCAGGGCACTAATCTGGGCATGAACAGCAAACGTAAAAACCTGTTAGTTACCCAGTTGCAGGCGATCAATACCCGCCACGGGCAACCTGTGGCGCTGGTGGGCTGGAGCCTGGGCGGGGTGTTTGCCCGGGAGCTGGCGCGGGCCTTTCCCGATCAGGTGAGCCAGGTCTTCACCCTGGGCAGCCCCATCAATGGCGACCCGGAGGCCAACAACGTCTCCACGCTCTTCAACCTGTTTAACCCGAACCGTCCGCCGGCGGACCGGGATGCGTTCAATCAACGCATAGCGGCGCCGCCGGTGCCGTGCACGGCCATCTTTACCCGTGAAGACGGCATCGTGGCCTGGCAGTGCAGCCAGGAAGAGGAGGGCCCCATGACAGAAAACGTGGAAGTGCAGGGGACCCATGTGGGGCTACCCTGGAATCCCCTGGTGCTGGCGGCCATCGCCGAGCGGCTGCCCCGCACCCCGTTACCCGGAGAATTGCCATGAGTGACCTGAAACCCGGCCGCTACCGGCACTTCAAAGGCAATGAGTACCAGGTGATCGGCCTGGCGACCCATTCCGAAAGCGGTGAAACCGTGGTGGTCTACCACCCGCTCTACGGTGATCAGGCCCTGTGGGTGCGGCCCCTGGCCATGTTCACCGAAACCGTGGACCGCGACGGCAAGGTGCAACCCCGCTTCGCCCGGGTGGGGGACTGAGTTGAAAGTTAAAAGTTGAAAGGCGCGAGCTGGGCACTTGGTAGGCTGGTTGGCGGAGGCCAGGTTCAAGCTATGTTGCCAGCGCGAAGCAATAACCCCTCCGGCGGAGAGGTGCGGATCACCGCGTTTCAACTTTTAACTTTCCACTTTGAACTCCCTCGGATGCTACAATGGCGGCCTTATTCATGGAGTTAGCCCGTTATGTCTTCGTTTGCCGACCTGAACCTGCACGAGCGCCTGATCAAGGCCCTTGGCGAGCTGGAAATCACCACCCCGACACCTGTTCAGACGGCAGCGATTCCGGCGGCGCTTGAAGGCCGTGATTTACGTGTGGTGGCCCGCACCGGCAGCGGTAAAACGGCGGCTTTCCTGCTGCCCATGCTGCATCAGTTGCTCCAGTATTCCCGTCCGCGCACCGATACCCGTGCCCTGATTCTGCTGCCCACCCGCGAGCTGGCCCAGCAGACCCTCAAGCAGGTAGAGGCACTGGGCCGTTACACCTTTATCAAGGCAGAGCTGTTGACCGGCGGTGAAGACTTCAAGGTGCAGGCCGCCAAAATGCGCAAGAACCCGGAAATCCTGATTGGCACCCCGGGTCGCCTGATCGAACATCTGGACGCAGGCAACCTGCTTCTGCAGGACCTGGAAATGCTGGTGCTGGATGAGTCCGATCGCATGCTCGACATGGGCTTCAACGATGACGTGCTGCGCCTGGCCGCGGAATGCCGGGCCGAGCGGCAGACCCTGCTGTTCTCCGCCACCACTGGCGGTAACGCCATGGAAAACATGATCAGCAGCGTGCTTCGTGATCCCAAATCGCTGGTGCTCGATTCCGTGCGTGACCTGAACGAGTCCGTCAGCCAGCAGATCATCACCGCCGATGACGTGAAGCACAAAGAGCGGCTGGTGCAATGGCTACTGGCCAACGAAACCTACGAAAAAGCCGTGGTGTTCACCAACACCCGCGAGCAGGCCGATCGCCTTGGCGGGGTGCTGGTGGCCTCCAACCTGAAAGTGTTTGTGCTGCACGGCGAGAAAGATCAGAAAGACCGCAAGCTGGCCATGGATCGCCTCAAGGCCGGAGCCGTGAAAGTGCTGGTCGCCACCGACGTGGCTGCCCGTGGCATTCACGTGGACAACCTGGATCTGGTGATCAACTTCGATATGCCCCGCAGCGGCGACGAGTACGTGCATCGTATTGGTCGCACCGGCCGGGTAGGCGGTGAAGGCACCGCAATTTCCCTGATCGCCGCCCACGAATGGAATCTGATGGCCGGCATTCAACGCTACCTGCGTCAGAACTTTGAATACCGTCTGGTGGAAGCCCTGCGTGGTAACTTCCTGGGGCCGAAAAACCTGAAGTCCAACGGCAAGGCCGCCGGCAACAAAAAGAAAAAAATGAAGAAAAAAGAAGATGCCAAGAAAGGCATCAAGAAATCTGGCGCCAAGAAAAAAGCGGCTAAACCCAAACGCAATGCCAAACCGCCCACCCAGGACACCAAGGGCGGCTTCGCCACAGTGAAGCGCAAGAAGACCCCCGGACCACTGGATTGAGAGACGCTGCACGCGACACGCAACACGCTTCACGCAACAGCGCGAAGCGGAGCCGTACAGGTTTCGATAGGTGAGAGGCCGCGCCCTTATTCCGGGCGCGGCCTCTCACGTTTATAAAACGACAAGCCTTGATCGCGTTGTTGCCTGCAGCGTGTCGCATGATGCATCTCTTTAAAACTCCGTAAAATTCCCGCCTTCTTCACGTTCTTTCGGCGCTTTTGTCGTCATTCTGGTACGGTTATTCCAAGGAGGTGGCTGTGCCGGAACACAGGGAAGGGAAGTCCATGTCTGCTGACGCACTGCAGTGCCCGGATTGCGGTACCTCGCTCGCTGTGCCTTCCCGCCGTGCCCGTGGCGCCTGGCGCTGCCCCCGTTGTGATGCCCAGCTGAGTGGTGCCTGGGCGTTGCGTCCTGACTCCCTGCTCGCACTTACCGTGGACACCGCCGTGTTGTGGTTGCCGGCGCTGATCTTGCCGCTGATGCGTCTGGAAAACCTCGGCCTGGATCGTGAGGCCAGCCTGCTGGATTGTGTACTGCGATTGATGGAAGGCGTCTATTTTCCTGTCGGGGTCTTGCTGCTGTTTACCCTGGTCATCATGCCGTTGCTGAATCTGCTGTCAGCGGGGCGCCTGTTGTGGGCTGCCCGCGATCATACGCCGTCGACAGGGCAGCCCGACCCTTTCTGGATGAAGGCATACCGGCACAGTCGGGAATGGGCCATGACCGATATCTTTTTGCTCGGCATTCTTATCGCCATGACCAAGCTGGGTGACATGGCCACGGTCACCCCGGGGCCGGGACTGTTTTGTCTGGTGGTGGCGGTGTTGTTGCGGTTGATCGTGGAAACTCTGGCGCAGCCGGATCAGCTACAGCGGTTGCTGGAGGCGCGCAATGGCGACTAATGCGCCCCCGGGGCAGCAGCGAGCGCTGGCTTGGTCATTGCTGATTGCCGCCGTCGTCTGGCTGGTGCCGGCCAATCTGCTGCCGATCATGGCGGTCACTGAAACCGGGCGTGGCAAAGCCAGCACCATTGCCGATGGTATCTGGCAATTGTTCGAGGCGGGCATGCCGGGCATTGCCATTATTGTTTTTATCGCCAGCCTGCTGGTGCCGTTCTTCAAGGTGTTGGTGCTGGCGGTGATCTACTGGCGCGTTCCCCACGAAAATAATCCCCGCATCAGTACCCGGGCCTATCGTCTGGTGTACTGGATTGGCCGCTGGTCCATGCTGGATGTCTTCGTGGTGGCGTTGCTGGCAGCGGTGGTGGAATTCGGCAATCTGGCACGGGTGGAACCGGGGCCGGGCATCATCGCCTTTGCTCTCGCCGTGGTGCTGACCATGTTGTCTGCCCACGCTTTTTCTCCCCAACAATTATGGATTCAAGACCCTGACGGAGCGGACCATGGACACCCCTGAAGTGAAACATTCCCGTTGGCCTTCCCCTATCTGGCTGGTGCCTCTGGTCAGCCTGTTGGTGGCCGGCTGGCTGTTGTACGACCAGCTGTTGCAGCGCGACGTGCAGATTGAAATCACCTTTGAAAACGGCTCGGGTATCAAGCCGGGGGTGGACCTGCGTTACCGGGGCGTGCCCGTGGGCAGTGTGGATGAAATCGTCCTTAGCGATGACCTGAAACACGTGACGGTCCATGCCAGCCTGAACCAGGATGCAGAAAAACTGGCCCGGGAGAAAAGCCGTTTCTGGATTGTGGAACCGGAACTGGGCATCGCCGGTGCGCGCAATCTGGATACACTGGTGTCAGGGAAATACATTGCGGTAGAACCGGGTGAGGGCGAATCGCAAAAAGAATTTGATGGGCTGGAAACACCGCCGGAACAACAACCCAATCTGGGCCTGAAGATAACCCTGGTGGCCGATCACCTGGGCTCTCTGAAAAAAGGTCGCAAGATTTATTATCGTGATTTGCAGGTGGGCACCATCGGTGAAAGCGAGCTGAGCGAAGGGGGCCGGTTCGTGGAAATTCAGGCCATCATCGAACCAAAATACGCGAGACTGGTACGCAGCAATACCCGCTTCTGGAACAGCTCCGGGCTTACCGTGGATATTGGATTATTCAAAGGCGCAGAAGTGCAGGCCAGCTCCCTGGAGAATTTACTCCGTGGCGGCATCAGCTTCGCGACCCCGCCAGAGCCGGGCCCGCTGGCAAAAGCGGGGGAGCGGTTTGATCTGTACAAACAACCGGAAGATGACTGGCGCGAATGGGCGCCGATCATGAAGTGGAAATAGCCGCAGCACGCAACACGCTTCACGCGACAACACGGAAAAGGGTTTTACGCGTTTGAAACGCAAGAGGCCGCGCCCAGAAATGGAACGCGGCCTCTTGCGTTAATCATCGATCAGGGCTGCATCGCGTTGTTGCGTGAAGCGTGTCGCGTGCAGCTTCTCTTCTTACATTATCTTCCCGACCATCTTTAACGGCAGGTTGCGCATGGCGAAGCCCAGTGGGCCCCAGGGCCAGCCGGGAACGGAGGCGTTTTTGCTCTCTTTCTCGATGGCTTTTACCAGTGCCTTGCAGCCGGTTTCGGTGTCCACCAGGAACGGGGTGTTTTTTACTTTTTCGTTGATCTCGGAGCGGATGAAACCGGGGAAGATCGTGGATACCTTGATCGGTGAATCCTGCAATTCCACTTGCAGGCCTTCGGCCAGCATGGCCACACCGGCCTTGGTGGCGGCGTAGGTGGTCAGGTTTTTCTTCATGCCGCGCATGGCGCTGATGGAAGAAATCATCACCAGGTGACCGCTGTTCTGGGCGCGGAAAATTTCCATGGCGGCTTCGGTCTGTGCCAGGGCCGCCACGAAGTTGGTTTCGGCGGTCTGGCGGTTGGCGTAGAAGTACCCGGTGCCAAGAGGTTGGCCCTTGCCCATGCCGGCGTTGATGATAATGCGGTCGATGCCAGCCAGTTCCGTGCGGAAAGCATCGAACACGGCAAACACCTGATCGTAGTCGTTCACGTCCAGCGGCTTGATCAGCACCTTGATGCCGGGATGCTTTTCTTCCAGCTCGGCCTTCAATGTCTCCAGCCGATCCATGCGCCGGGCACACAACGCCAGGTTGCGTCCCATGGCGGCAAACAGGCGCGCCATGCCTTCGCCCAGACCGGAGCTGGCGCCGGTGATTAGAATATTCTTGCGTGTCGGCATTGTTATCCCCGCTCTAAATGATTCGTTGTAGGAGCGTCGCAGGCGGCGCGATTTCCGTGCGCGTGGAATCGCGCCGCCAGCGACGCTCCTACAGGAAAGGTTATCGATACGTGACCTGTTCGCTGGGCAGGTGCAGGTGTTCGTTCACTGACACTAGCCGCAACTTGCCAGCGTTCACAAGCACGCGGGTCACACTGGTGTTGATCAGGTTGCGGTTATAGGTGATCAGCGCTTCCGCATCCAGAGCCATCAACTGTTGGATGATCACGCTGATGGCGCCGCCGGAGGTGAACACCAGGGCGCTGTCGCCGCTGCTCAGGCTGTTGCCCAGGCTATAGGTGCTGGCTAGCACGCGCTCGCGAAACGCGGGCCAGGTTTCGCTGTAGTCCCCTTCGCCACGCTGCCAGCGACGCAGGGCCTGTTCAAAACGGGCCTGGAACACCTTGCGAGGTTGCTCCTGCTCCGCCAGCCAGGCGGTGAGCGCGGGGCGGTCGGTGGCCAGGGGCCAGTCAACGGCGAGCAACTCTTCGTGGTTGTACTCATTAAAACCGGTGTCGGTGTGCCACTCTTTTGGCAGCCCCAGTTCGCCCAGCGTCGCCTCTGCCGTTTCCCGGTGACGGCGCATGGTGCCGCAGATCGCCCGGGGAAAGCCCAGTGCCTGGTTCTGCAGGGCGCGGCCAAGAATACGGCTTTGCTCCCAGCCCGGCTCGGAAAGCTGGTCGTAATCTTCCTTGCCGAAACTGGCCTGTCCGTGGCGAATAAGGTAAATCACCGGCATAAATCAGTGCTCTTTTTTCTGTTCGGTTTTTTCCAGCTTGCGCTGCAGGCGCATCGCGCCTTTCAGCATGATCCGGTTGAACACAAACGGCAGGAAGCGTTTGATCCAGTATGCGCGGCGGCCGCTCTTGTGAGGCAGCAGGAAAAACTGCTGTTTGGCCACCGCCTGCTTGATCATCTCGGCAATCTGGTTGGCGTTGAGCTCGTCGCTGGAAAGCAGCTTGTCCACGGTTTCGATCATGCCCGGTTCCGGGGTGCGCATGGACTCATGCAGGTTGGTGCGGAAAAAGCCGGGGCACACCACGGTGGTATGAATGCCATAGGGCGCCAGTTCGAAACGCAGGGTTTCCGACAGGGAAATGACGCCGGCCTTGGTCACGTTATAGCTGCCCATCACCGGTGCATGCAGCAGCCCGGCCAGGGAGGCGATATTGACGATATGACCATGCCCCTGACGTTTCATCATCGGCACGAACACCTTGCAGCCGCGCACCACGCCTTTCACATTGATATCGAAAATCCAGTCCCAGTCGGCCATGTCGCCACGGTCGATGCGGGCAGCCCCGGCCACCCCGGCGTTGTTGACCAGCACATCCAGCCCGCCCCAGTTCTGTTCCAGCCATTCCCGCGAATTGTTGAAGCTGGCGGCGTCGCGCACATCCAGATACTGGTACTGCAATTCCCCGGGCAGATCCTTCAGGGCGGCCAGGGTTTCTGCCGCGCGTTCCTGATTCACGTCGCCGATCAATACCCGGGCGCCCTCGCGAAGCCAGGCTTCGGCCATGGCACGGCCCAGCCCGGAGGCGCCGCCGGTAATCAGTACCCGTTGCGTTTGGGAAGAAGTAGCCGTGTTTGCGGATGTGCTCATAGTTCGTCTGTATTACAAAAATGAATGATAGATGCCCATTGACCGATGCTAGAGACCGCGTTTCAATAAATCCAATGAATCATTGCAATAATTCTGGATAAATTTGATGCATGTTTCGCGATTCGATCTGAACCTCTTTGTGGTCTTCGATGCCATTTACACCGAGGGGTCGCTGACCCGCGCCGCCAAGGTGCTCAATCTTACCCAGCCGGCGGTCAGCCACGCCCTGGGGCGGCTGCGCGACCGTCTGGGTGACCCCTTGTTTGTCCGTCAGGGCAGCCGCATGGTGCCCACCGCCAGAGCGCGCGCCATGGTCAGCCCGGTGCGCCATGCCCTGGGTGGGTTCCAGCGTTGCCTGAGCGAAGAGGGAGGGTTCGATGCCAGCGAGGCGGAGCGCACCTTTGTGCTGGGCCTGCGTGACGGGCTGGAAGGGCGCTTGCTGCCGGCACTGATGAGCCAGTTCATGGATGAGGCGCCGGGGGTGAAGTTGCAGTCGCTCACCGTGAGCCGCCGGCAAATGGCCACTGAGTTGGCCAGCGGCCGGCTGGATCTGGCCTGCGATGTGATGTTGGCGCTGCCGGAAGCCATCGAGCATCAGGCGGTGCTGCATGGCCCGCTGGTGGTGATGATGCGTGACTCCCACCCACTGGCCGAAGGCATGGATCTGCCTGACTATCTGGCCGCCCAGCATGTGTTGGTATCGTCCCGTCGCGAAGGACCGGGGCTGGAAGATTTCGGTTTGGCCCGGCAGGGCTACCGGCGTCATATCCGCTTGCGGTGTCAGCATTATCAGGCGGCGCTCAGCACCGTGCAGCAAACCGACTTGCTGCTCACTATGCCCGCCAGCCTGGCCGGGCAGCTGAGCCGCCAGGGCCTGGTGCTCAAACCGTTCCCCGGCGAACTGCCGGGGCTGGAAATGCACCTTTACTGGCACCGTGACCAGAGCGCCGACCCGGCCCACAGCTGGTTGCGCCAGCGGGTGCTGGCCCAGCTGCAAACCATGCAGAATGAAATCCAGCTCAGTGCGCCTTCGTTGTAGGTTCCATGTCGGGTTACGGCCTTCGGCCTCTCTGTGCCCTTGGGTAAACACGACCTACCTGAAGCGTGGTTTGGTAGGTCGAATTAGCCTAAAAGGCGTAATCCGACAAAGCCTCACGGTGCCCGCAAACGCGACGCCGTTCCTGCTTTGAAACATTTCTATAAGGTTCCGTTTATTGCTTCTCTCGCAGGCTTGCTAGTGTCAAAAGGCGCTACAACGTTTGCAAAACTTATAAGAAGTGAAAAAAGGGAGAGTAATGAAACATTCAATCAGCAAGTGGCTGCCGGGTGCTCTGGCAGTAACCGCCTTGTTCGGGTGTCAGACCGATCTGCCACCGCCGCCTCCGGCCGAAGCCATCTGGTTCAATGGCCCGGTGATAACCGTCGACGATAACGCCCCCGAGGCCCGGGCTGTTGCGGTGCGCGATGGGCGCATTGTGGCGGTGGGTGAAAAAGACGCGGTGCTGCGTTATCAGGGGGACAGCACCACCATGCACGATCTGCAGGGCAAGACGCTGCTGCCCGGTTTTGTGGATGCCCATGGCCATGTGTCCTTTGTCGGTTTTCAGGCCATGAGCGCCAACCTGCTGCCGCCGCCGGATGGTGGCATCAGCAGTGTGCCGGAGCTGGTGGATAGCTTGCAGGCCTTCGCCAAAACCTCGGAACTGAACAAGCAGTTCGGCATCATTTATGGTTTCGGTTACGACGATTCCCAGCTGGCGGAGCAGCGTCACCCCAGCCGCGCAGAGCTGGATCAGGTCAGTGCCGATACGCCGGTATTGATCGTGCACCAGAGCGCCCACTTTGGTGTACTCAACAGCGCCGCCCTGAAAAAAATCGGCATCACCGCCGACAGCCCCAACCCGCCCGGCGGCGTCATCGTGAAAGACCCGAAAACCGGTGAGCCCACTGGCCTGCTGGAAGAAAATGCCTTCTTTATGGCACTGGGAAAGTTGTTCCCGAAAATGAATGGCGAGCAAGCCGTGGCCATGCTCAAGGAAGGCGAGCGGCTGTACACCCGCTTTGGCTATACCACCCTGCAGGATGGCCGCAGCACGTGAAGGTGGCCATGGGCGCCGCCCAGGCCGGCGTGCTGAAAGCGGATATCGTGTCCTACCCGGATATTCTCAATGAGGGCGTGGACGAACTGATGGCGCCGCCGTTCTACCACAGCGTGGACAGCACACCGCAGTACCATAACCATTTTCGCATCGGCGGCATCAAGCTGACCCTGGACGGTTCCCCCCAGGGCAAAACCGCCTGGCTCACCGAGCCCTACTACCAGCCGCCCCACGGCAAGGGCGATGACTATGCCGGCTACGGCGTGGTCAAGGATGACAAGGTGGTGGAGGTGTACACCAAGGCCCTGGAAAACGGCTGGCAAACGCTGACCCACGCCAATGGCGACCGGGCCATCGACCAGATGATCATGGGCTGGGAAAAAGCGGAAGCGGCGGTGCCCGGTGTGGATGTGCGCCCGGTGCTGATCCACGGCCAGACCCTGCGCAAGGATCAGGTTGCCGAACTGAAAACCCTGGGCATCTTCCCGTCCCTGTTCCCCATGCACACCTTCTACTGGGGTGACTGGCACCGCGATTCCGTGCTCGGCCCGGAGCGGGCGGAAAACATTTCGCCCACCGGCTGGGTGCAAGAAGCGGGCATGCGGTTCACCACCCACCACGATGCCCCGGTAGCGTTACCCAACGCCATGCGCGTGCTGGATGCCACGGTGAATCGCACCACCCGCAGTGGCAAGGTGCTGGGTGAAGCGCAGAAGGTCAGTGTGATGACGGCGCTCAAGGCAATGACAATCTGGTCCGCCTATCAGCACTTTGAAGAAGCCAGCAAGGGCTCCATCGAAGTGGGCAAGCTGGCGGACTTTGTGGTGCTGTCGGAGAACCCGCTGGAAGTGGAGCCGCAAACACTGCACTCACTTACCGTGCTGGAAACCATCAAGGAAGGGGAATCCATTTATCGGCGCAGCGAGGATGGTGCTGCCGCTGTGCAGGCGCCGCCGCTGGGCGTGTCCATGGCGCAGGCGCAATGGCCGGCAAGCCATGGCCATTACGGTGCCGATGGCTGCTTCGGCCCGGCCCTGGAGCACATCTTCCATGCGCTTAACGGTACCGAGCACTGAGGGTTCTTGGCAGCGCTCAATGTCGGGTTACGGCTACGCCTCTCTGTGCCCTTGGGTAAACTCGGCCTACCTGAAACGCGGTCGAGTAGGTCGAATTAGCCTGAAAGGCGTAATCCGACAAACTCTCTTACCCCGCCTGGGTCGGCAATAATTGCCCGGCCCAGTGCGGGTTTTCCTCCAGACGAATGTCCTGCGCTTCCACGCTGTCACCGCAATGGCCGCATTGCAGTTTGGCCTCCAGCGGTTCGCCGCATTGGCGATGCACGCGCACCAGCGGTGGGCCGGCATCACCGGCCAGGTATTTGTCGCCCCATTGGGCCAGGTGGGCAATCACCGGGTAGAGGTCGCGGCCCATGGGGGTCAGCCGGTATTCGTGGCGCAGGGGGCGTTCCTGATAGGCCACTTTTTCCAGTACCCCACCGTCGGCGAGCTTGCGCAGCCGGTCGCTGAGTACATGGCGGGTGACGCCCAGGCGTTGCTGGAAATCATCAAAACGGCGCACCCCGAGAAAGCAGTCGCGCAGCACCAGCAGCGTCCAGTTATCGCCAATAATGGCCAGCGAACGGGCCAGTGAGCAGGGCTGTTGATCGATGTCTTGCCAGCGCATAGTGAACCTCCGTGAATCGTTTTTGATCATACAGGGTTGACGAGTTCCTAAAAAGAACCGACCATCAGTTCCTAATTGGAACTAACTGTTTGCAGAACGAACCTGTTGGAGGCCCCATGCCAGAATCTGCCGTAGTGGTAATCGGTGCCGGTGATGCCACCGGTGGCGCCATCGCCAAACGCTTTGCCCGCGAAGGCTACACCGTCTGCGTCACGCGCCGTAATGAAGAGGCGTTGACGCCGCTGGTGCAGGAGATCGAAGCCGCTGGCGGCAAAGCTCGCCCGTTCGGTTGCGATGCCCGCGATGAAGAGCAGATGGTGGCGCTGTTCGACACCATCGAAAATGAGGTCGGCCCGGTGGAAGTGGTGGTGTTCAACATCGGCGCCAACGTGTTCTTCTCCATCCGTGAAACCACTGCCCGGGTATATCGCAAGGTCTGGGAGATGGCCGCCTTCGCCGGTTTTCTGGCGGGCCGCGAAGCCGCCCGCGTGATGGTGCCGCGCAATAAAGGCACCATTATCTTCACCGGCGCCACCGCGTCTCTGCGAGGTGGTAAAGGGTTCTCTGCTTTCTCCGGCGCCAAGTTTGCGCTACGTGCTTTGGCGCAAAGTATGGCCCGGGAGTTGGGGCCGGAAGGCATCCACGTGGTGCACCCGATCATCGACGGCGCCATCGATACCGCCTTTATCCGCGACAACTTCCCGGCCAAGTATGCCCAGAAAGAACAGGATGGCATTCTCAACCCGGAACACATCGCCGACGCTTACTGGATGCTCCACCAACAACCCCGCGACGCCTGGACCCACGAAATCGACCTGCGCCCGTGGATGGAAACGTTTTGAACAACGCTGCACGCAGTACGCGGCACGCAAAACCCAAACCCCTGCCGTAGGAGCGTCGCTGGCGGCGCGATTCCAGACGTTGGGCTATCGCGCCGCCAGCGACGCTCCTACGGCAATCTTTGAAAGGAAAAACCAATGAGTAAAAAAATAGAATTTCTCTTCGACGTGGGTAGCCCCACTGCCTACCTGGCCTGGAGCCAGCTGCCCGCCCTTTGTGAGCGCACCGGTGCCGAGCTGGTGTATGTGCCCGTCCTGCTGGGCGGTATTTTCAAGGCCACTGGCAACAACCCGCCCGGTGCCGTGCCCGCCAAAGGCATGTACATGATGCGCGACCTGGCTCGCTACTCCGCGCGCTACCAGGTGCCGCTCACCATGAACCCGCACTTCCCGGTGAACACCATCACCCCCATGCGCATCATCACCGCCGCCATCGGCACCCCGGAACAGGATGCCGTGATCACCGCTCTATACAACGCTATGTGGCGCGAGCCCTGCAGGCTCTCCGAGCCGGAAGAAATCACCCGCGTGCTCACCGATGCCGGCCTGGATGCGCAAGCCTGGCTGGACAAGGCCGCTAGCGACGAAGTGAAAGAACAACTCAAGGCCAACACCGATGCCGCCATCAAGCGCGGCGTGTTCGGCGCGCCGACGATGTTCGTGGGCAATGAAATGTTCTTCGGGCAGGACCGGCTGGATTTTGTCGAGGATGAGGTTAAAAAATAGCTACGAGCTACGAGCTACGAGCTACGAGCTACGAGCTACGAGCTGCAAGGAAAAGAAAAGCCCGGGGCGCGTGTGACGTGTTTCGGGCTTTTGTCTTTTCGTGATGGGCAGGCGTGTTTGCTATGTGTGTTGCGCTGCGATCTTGTGTAGATTCAGGGTCTTGGAAAGAGACTAACGCGAGGGAGCGCGCGATGGCGGATCTTGTCCTTACCACCTATGACTGGGTGCCCGACATGCCACGGGGTTACGTGCGTGATCTGCGCGTGCGTTGGGCGCTGGAAGAGGCCGGGTTGCCGTACCGGGTGCAGAGTGTTCCGTTCCACGAACGGGGAGCCGATCACTTTGCGCATCAGCCCTTCGGGCAGGTGCCCTGGCTCACCGATGGCGATCTCTCATTGTTCGAAAGCGGTGCCATCCTCCTGCATCTGGCAGAGCGCAGTGAATCGCTGATGCCAACAGATCCGAACGCCCGCAGCGCGGTCATCAGCTGGCTGTTCGCCGCCCTCAACTCCGTGGAAGCCGCCAGCCTGCCCTGGTCCCTCTATCACTTCGCCGGCGATAACCAGCAAACCCCGGGCCGGCAACACCTGGATGCCTTCCTCGCTGCCCGTCTCCAGCAGATGGAAACTACACTCACCGGCCGCGAATGGCTCACCGATACCTTTACCGTCGCCGATATCCTCATGGCCGACGTACTGCGCCTGGTAGACCGCTTCGACGGCCTGGCAGACCACCCGGCCTGCCGAGCCTACATCACCCGCGCCACCGTCCGCCCGGCCTTTATCAAGGCCCACGCCGACCAAATGGCCCATTTCGCCGCCGCCGACAAGGCCGAGGGCCAGCCGTAAACAGACTTTTCCCCATGTGCATTTATTTGTGCGGATGGATTGTGTAGATTCGGAACTGGATCACAAATAACAACCGGCCAGCCAGGGTGGCATGGCCTGCGAAAGCGAATCGGGGGAAGGGATGTCTGTCTGTTTATCTTTATGCTGGCCTGCGGCTGGCTCCAGCAATTATTTCTCTTCTCTTCTCTTCTCTGGCTAGGTGCACGGGGTATGACCTGACCCTAATTTCCTTTTTAATGAGCGAAAGGGCTGATTGGGTAACTGTTTTTTTTGATTGCATTCAGAATGAGGCGGTAGGCTTTAATTTGGTCTTTCGGTGGCCTCCAAAATAAATTTATTTAAAGAATAATAGCGCTATGAAATATAGAAACTTTAATCATTGGGATAATGCCGATTCACTTCGCGGGCTTTGTTTTTTTACCCAGTTGATTGATGAGATGCTTTTTGAATATTCGCTCGATAGCTATAAGCCTTCATCAATGAATAGCTCTAGCTTGTGCAAGGAGTTGCTTGATGTGTACCAAGGTGTTGATGATAGAACAATTAATAAAAGCAATATAAAGCCAGTAACTAGCGAACTGTGTTCTGCCTTAGAAAGAGATGTTGTGGCAAAAGAACTGATAGATATTCCTTTGTTCAAGTGTATAAAAATAATAAAAGATGAAAAGCTATCAAAAGAAGAAAGAATAAGTACTATAAAATTGGTGAGAGATAGGATTTCTACGGATAAATACAAGAAAAAATCAGAAGAGATGATTGCTATTTATGTTGATTCTAATGATGAGGACAAGATTAGATCGTTAACGAGGAATTATATAACAACTCTTCTTAATATGGGTTTTCATAGGAGCTATATTTACCATGGAAATCTAAAGGCATTTTTTCACAATAAGAAGGTTGTGTCTTGTGATCATATTCATTCATTTTTTTCTATTTTCTCTAGTGATCAAAAAAAATATAGTGTTTATTTAGGTATTAATGGAGTAATTCCCCATTTGAAAGAGCAGATGGAGGCTCTGCAGGTGTTGTTAGTTGATAAGGGGTCTTCTTCTCTGAAGGATAGAGAGAGGAAGCAGTTTGAAAATTTTAGTGAAGTTTTAGTTGTTAAAGAAATTCTGGCCTTTGATGAATACAGCGCAAGGCAGCTGGCAGAAGATAGGGTTGGCTTAGTTCTTTCGATTGCAGGACTTTTTCATCATAAATCTATGGTCGAAAGGTCTGGGCAAGCAATAATTTTTGAGATTGATAGAGATGGGAGAGAATGTAAGAGGCATGTTTTGGGACGGCCAACTAATCCAATGCATAAGTGTATTGATGCTAAGCCGCAAAAAGCAGCAAAGCAGTTTGAGAAATTTATGTATAATTTTAGTTTGGGGTCGCGAGATCAGTTTTTGAAATTTTTTCGTGCAGCCCAGCTCCATTCTAATGCTATTTCATCGGAATCACATGAAAGTAGGTTTATTAGTCTTTGGACGGCATTGGAGTCTCTCGTTCCTTCTAGTGAGGAGTTGAATACGCCGATAGTTAATCAATTGATAAGTGCCACCACGCCCTTTTTGTCTCTCGATTACTTGCCAAGAATAATAAAAAGAATGGTTGCAGATCTGTACAACTGGGACTTTAAGATGACGAGGTCTGTTCTTGGTAATTTTGATGGTGTTAATTACTCTGAAAGGTTGGTTGATTTTTTGGTGGATGATGGTTTCGAGGAAAACTTAAAGGGTTTTTCGAAAGGTAAAAGTGATTTCTTCCTATTGATTTCCAGGCTGAGATATCTAAGGTCATGCGTGGAGTCTCCAGCGAGAGTGGAAAAACTCCTTGAGAATCATGGTCAGAGAGTTTCTTGGCAAATAAGAAGAATTTACAGGGTTAGAAATAAAATCGTTCACGATGGTTCTAGGTATCCACAAATTGAAACTTTAACAGAGAATCTTCATGACTATCTTGATATTACAATGTCCTACATTGTAAGGCTGGCTTGTGATGGGAGAAAAACAAACTCTATCGAAGATGTCTTTCAGTTGATGAGGATTTTATGGGCTAACTATAAGGAGGGGTTGTCTTTGTATGATGGCTCCTGGTCTGGAAAAGCTGTTGATTATGTTCTTCCACGTATAGCTCCCCCTCTTTGAAAAATAAAATATTTCCTATCTCATAAATATTTTGTTAATTGGGAATAATGAGGGTCGCGTAGGCGCTGTGAGGGTCAGGTCTTGCTCCGTGCGTTCCCGAAAATGATGGTTTTTCATCAATGACAATTGTTGAGAGAAATTGATGAAGCATCAGATCGATGAAGCTGTGCTGGAAAGATATCAAAAGCGAGTCGAAATCACGTCGGCCTGCATTTTCTTTGCTGTCGCTGCCATGCTCTACCTGATAACAGACAGTTTCTGGGCTGCCTCTATCGTTCCCCTCTATCCCCTGGCTGCCAAAATATTCTGGGAAGCATTGACCGCCTATCTCGATGATGTGGATGAGTGGCGAGACTGGGAGATTGAAAGAACCGCTGAAGGGCTGCGCTTCCACTATAAGCATACGGGAAGCAATGTGCTTTTTTCTGACCTGTCAAAGGTAAAGGTCGATTCAAAGAATGGCGAAATTTCCGGCCTGACACTGACATTGAAGAATGGGCAGCGTATCGGTGTGAGCTGGTACAACGATATGAATGCGCTGTATCAACACCTGCTTTCCGGTGTCGATGACGGTGTGAAAATTATTATTTAGTAACTATTTTTGGATTTCCATGAGAATAATACGCATTGCTTTCGTTGCTATATGCCTTTCAGGGCTTGTGGGGTTTTCTACGCCAAATAGGCTCGACCCAAGCGAGGTGCTCCGAGAAGCGGAGAGAGATCATGATGAGGGCCGATACCCAGAAGCACTGGAAAAGCATATTTGGTTCTTTGATAACGCGCTCAAGTATGAAAGTAGTTTGTATGGTGTGAGGCTTTCATTCGCGCTGGGTGATTGGGTGCTTCTTGCGAAGAAGTACCCACCAGCGTTAGAGGCACTCGAAGAAAAAGCCAGCGAGGCGGAGAGTAAAGTCAGGAGTGGAGTTGAGCCTTATAAATCATTCAATGATTTCAAATCTATTTATGAGGATATAGGTAGGGAGGAAAAAGTTGTATCGCTTTTTTCCTGGCTTGACAAAGAAGAACCTGATTTGGCTCGTAAAGTATATCGATTAGCCAGAAAATCTTTAGTCAAAGAGGAGCGGTATAAGTTGTGTAATGGTTATATCGATCCGGATAAGGATTTTCAGGCGTATTTGAGCAATTTTCGGGATCTTCAAGCAAGAGAATCAAAGGAAGTAGTTCCAGGAAGTGTGAAAGAGTTTCGATACAATTACTTTTCTTATCATTCTTCGCTACTTGTCGCTCTGCTGGCGAAGAATGGCCGTTATTCTGAGGCGAACGCTATTTCGGAAATGGCGATGAAAGAGTGGAATGATGAGGCATTCAGAGTCAAATTAGAGAATGCCAGAAAAGGAATAATGCCAGCCCCATGGTGATAAATAATGCCCTTGCTTTCAGCGAAGACAAGGGCATTCTTTTCTCGCAACTCGCAACTCGCAACTCGCAACTCGCAACTCGCAACTCAGCCTTTTATCGCCGCCTCCATAAACGGCGGCAAAACCAACGCCCCCTTATGAATCGCCGCTGAATAATACCGCGTATCAAACCCTTTGCCGGTGGCATCCGTTTCCCGGAATTCACTCACATCCGTGTTCTTGCCCGCCAGGGTGCAGCTCCACCAGCCGCTGGGGTACACCGGCTGTGGGAAGGGCAGGGTCTGGGTGGTGGTGAAGCCCGCTTCGCGCATGTTGGTGTGCAGGTCTTTGATGATGGTGTCGCTGTGCAGCAGCGGGGATTCGGACTGCTGCACGATGATGCCGCCTTCGGCCAGTACGCGGTGGCAATCGCGGAAGAAGTCGGCCTTGAACAGGCCTTCCGCCGGGCCCACCGGGTCGGTGGAGTCCACGATGATCACGTCCACGCTGCCGTCGTCGCAGTTGCGCATGTATTGCACACCGTCTTCGAACAGCAGTTCAGCGCGGCTGTCGCCGTTGGACTCGCACAGTTCCGGGAAGTATTTCTCGGAGTAGCGGGTGACCATTTCATCGATGTCGATCTGGGTGGCTTTTTCCACGCTGGGGTGGCGCAGTACTTCACGCAGGGTGCCGCAGTCGCCGCCACCGATGATGATGACGCGCTTGGGGTTGGCGTGGCTGAACAGCACCGGGTGCGACATCATCTCGTGGTAGAGGAAGTTGTCGCGGGTGGAGAGCATGGTGGCGCCATCGATGGTCATCAGGTAACCGAAGGTGTCGGTTTCCCACATCTCGATGTGCTGATACTCGGTCTGCACTTCTTCCAGCTTCTGCTTGAGGCGCAGGCCGAAGGCGGTGCCGGCGGTGTCGAAGTGCTCGTAAAACCAGTTGTTCTTGGGGCTGCTCATGGGCGGTTCCGGTGAAGGCAAATAGGGGGGTTCGACGGGTGAACGATAGTCGCGATTGTAAGTCCTATCGTGCGCCTGTCAAAGCATGAAAAATGGGTGCTAGCGCCGCCTTCGGGCAGGCATAATGGCGGCAGTTAACCGTATGATGGCGTGCCCGCGTGTTGCGTGCAGGCGTATTTTTCAGGACCCGTAATGACCGACAACTCTCCCGTACCCGCCAGCGACATCTATAACGTGGATCGCTGGGGCGACAGTTACTTCCGTATCGACCACCTGGGCCAGCTGTGTGTGCGGCCCAATGGCGAGCAGGGCGGCCAGGCCACGCTGGAAGCGGTGCTGGAAAGCTGCCGGGCAGCCGGGTTGCGGGCGCCGGTGCTGGCGCGTTTTTCCGGGATTCTGCGCCAGCGGGTGAAGCTGCTGGCCGGTGCCTTCCGTGAGGCCATCGCCGGGCACCAGTATCAGGGCGACTACACGCCGGTGTACCCGATCAAGGTGAACCAGCAGCGCCGGGTGGTGCATGAGATTCTGCGGGCCCGCGATGAGGGTGAGCGAGTGGGCCTGGAGGCGGGCTCCAAGCCGGAGCTGCTGGCCGTGCTGGCGCTGTCCAACCCGGGCGATACCATCGTCTGTAACGGCTACAAGGACGCGGAATACCTGCGCCTGGCGCTGATGGGCGAGAAGCTTGGCTTCCATGTGCAAATTGTGGTGGAGAAGATGTCCGAGCTGCCGGCGCTGCTGGCGCTGGCGGATGAGCTGGGCGTGTCGCCGCGCATTGGCCTGCGGGTGCGGCTGATGAGCATCAGCAAGGGCAACTGGCAGAACACCGGGGGCGAGAAGTCGAAGTTCGGCCTGAGTGCGCCGCAGCTGATGGCGGCCATCGAGCATTGCCGTGCCGCCGGGCGGCTGGATTGCGTGAAGCTGCTGCATTTCCACCTGGGCTCCCAGGTGGCCAATATCCAGGACATCAAGGCGGGCATGCGCGAAGCAGCCCGTTATTACACCGAGATGCGCGCCCTGGGCGCGGCGGTGGAAACCGTGGATGTGGGCGGTGGCCTGGGGGTGGATTATGAAGGCACCCATTCCCGTTCCTATTGTTCCATGAACTATGGGGTGGCCGATTACGCCCGCCATATCGTGCAGACCCTGCAACAGCAGTGCGCGGAGCACGGTGTGCCGGAGCCCAATATTATTTCCGAATCCGGCCGCGCCCTGACCGCCCACCATGCGGTGTTGCTGGTGAATATCACCGACCAGGAACAGATGGCGCCGGTGGCGGTGGAGGCGCCCACTGCGGATGACGCGGCGGAGCTGCAACAGCTGTGGGAGCTGCAACAGGCGTTGGCCGGCGAGCCGGGCAATCTGCTGGAGCGTTTCTCGGAAGTGACCGGCGCCTGGCAGGACATTCACCAGCGTTATATTGCCGGCGATCTGGGCCTGGCCACCCGTGCCCGTGGCGAGCAGCTGTATATCAACTGCCTGCTGGCGTTGCGCGGTCGTCTGAATCCGCTGCGCAAGCAGCAGCGCGAACTGCTCGACAGCCTCAACGAAACCCTGGCGGACAAGCTGTTCGTGAACTTCTCCGTGTTCCAGTCGGTGCCGGATGTGTGGGGCATCAATCAGGTGTTCCCGGTGTTGCCGCTGTCCGGCCTGGACAAGCCCGCCACCCGCCGGGCGGTGATTCAGGACATTACCTGCGACTCCGATGGCCGCATCGACCAGTTCGTGGATGGCGAAGGGGTGGAAGCTACCTTGCCGCTGCCGGAACAGCTCAACGGCCACCTGGGCATTTTCATGGTGGGCGCCTATCAGGAAATTCTTGGCGACATGCACAACCTGTTCGGCGACACGGATTCCGTGGACGTGGACGTGGATGACAACGGCAACATCGTGCTCGACCATGCCATTCACGGCGATACGGTGAGCTCGGTGCTACGCTACGTGAACTACGATACCGACAAGCTGCTGGCGTCCCTGGAGCAGCATTGCCGCCAGGCGCACTTGAATAATGCCGAGCAGGAAGGCTTTATCGAGCTGGTACGCGAGGGGCTGGCAGGGTATACCTATTTAGAGTAACGAAACGCCGCTACAAAATGCGTTTCGACGAAGCCGCTGTAGGAGCGCATCTTGAGGCGCGAACCTTGCGAAGCAAGGAAATCGTCCGTAGGGCGATCAGGCATAACAAGCGCGCGACAGTTTTCAGAAAGAATAACAGGTAGCTTTAATCTTTGTCGCCTTGCTGCGCAAGGTTCGTCCCCTGGAAGGGAACTCCTACAGGTGCTTCGTCGCCCACAACAAAATTTCAGCCAGCAAGGAGAGCACCATGCGTTATGAACTCTGTGCCAGCCAGGATCTACCGGAAGGACAAAGCCGTGCCATGAAGGCGGGGGACACCAAGTTGGTGGTGTATCACCTGAGCGATGGTTTCTACGCCACCCAGGCCCGCTGCACCCATATGTTCGCCTCACTGGGCAAAGGCAAGATTCTCAAGGACCAATGTGTGCAGTGTCCGCTGCACCGGGCGAAGTTTGATATCCGCACCGGTGAAGTTTCCGAGTGGGCAAACTTCCCGCCGGGGGTGCAGATGCTGAATGTGGTGCGGGGCGAGAAAGCCCTGGAAACCTGGCCGGTAACCGAAGAAGACGGCCAGCTGTACGTGGAGATCTAATGGCAAACCCGAGTAAAGCGCAGCAGGAAGCCGCGCTGGCGCGATTGGAAAAATTCAGTCGCTTCACTGACAGCAGTATTGGCATTCCCTTCACCAAGTTCCAGATTGGCGCCGAAGCGATTATTGGCCTGGTGCCGATTGTTGGTGATGCGGCGGGCCTGGTGCTGGGCAGCTATGTGGTGGTGGAAGCTCACCGCGCCGGCGCCAGTAAAGGTGTGAAGCTGCGCATGCTGCGCAACATGGGCATCGACTTCGTGGGTGGCTTGCTGCCGGTGGTGGGCGATGCCTTTGATGCCATTTACAAGGCCAATACCCGCAACACCAAGCTGCTGAAAAATTACCTGGAAAAGCAGCTGGAAGTGGAGCCGCCACCGCCGCCGTTCCCATGGTGGACGCTGGTCTGGCTGACGGTGCTGTTCGCCGTGATCACCGGTGGATTGACCCTGATTCTGTAACCGGGAACCGGCGCGCCCGCGCCGGATCGCCCCCTTTTTCGGTTCATCGCGGAATTAAGTGATCATCCGGCTTCAGGACTTGTCTCATTATCCCGCCTTGGCCGCCGCTGGACGCCGGATGCCCGACGAAGGACGCTTGCATTCAAAACCTGAAAACCTTTGCAGCCATACTCTCTGTGCAAAATGCATGACCCGATTATTGCCATCATTGATGGCCCTGACAGTTCCTCAAAATACCTCTCAAAAGAGATGCCGGGATAACGACAGCCTCTCAGGCGATGGCGGTTTACGTCAGGCATCCGGCGTCCAGCGTTTGGCAAAGTGCCGGGTATTCGGGATAAGCCAGGCAGATGGCGAGAAACGTGTTAGTCACTCTAATCCGCGAAGAACCTTTTTCCTGCCCGAATGACCGGTGGCGGGCAAAGCTGTCCGACAATGATTGGCCCGAAATAACCGTATTTGTGTGCGCTTACTTACCCCGCAAGCGTTTATTTATAGCATTCCCCCGTTTTGCTGCTCCCGTTGTGTAGGCCGGTTTCTGCAAACAGAGCAATCCGAATTGAATCCGAACAAGCATTCGCTTTATTGTGCCATCAGTTAATGTAACGGTTGGTGGGGTAAGCAATGTGCTGCCTGCTTCTGCCTCCCCCTTTTTTTATTGGCTGGCGTTGGCCTTACGTGGACAGGTGACCTTTATGAGTACTGCAACCATTCATCAATACGCGCCGAAAACCGCCGGGAAAGCTCCCGAGGTGCCCATCCGGCATATGGATTTCAAATTTGATGCCAAGGATCTCGACACCACCTTCTTTAAAGATACGGAGTTTGCCACTGCGTACTTTCAGGCGCTGTCTATCTTCCTGACCTTTGGCGAAGAGCTGGTGATCGACACGGCCCGCTACCACCGCCAGTTTCTTAAGGACCCGGTGCTGAAGCAGCGGGTGACGGCGTTGATTGGCCAGGAAGCCATTCACTCCAAAATGCACGACGAGTTTAACGATACCCTCGCCGAGCATCGCTACCCGGTGGCGCTGTACCGCTTCCTGGCGGACAACGTATTCGAGTATGGCTTCAAGAAACTGCCCAACCGCATGCAGCTGTCCCTGATGGCCGGGATTGAGCATTTCACGGCGGTGCTGGCGGAATACATGATGAAGAACGAAGCCGTCTTCTACGAAACCGGTGATGAAAAGCAGCGTGCCCTGTGGATGTGGCACATGCTGGAAGAGTCCGAGCACAAGGACATTGCCTATGATGTCTACGAGACCCTGTCCGGTAATTACCCGCTGCGGGTGAGCGGCTTTGCGCTGGCGGCCTTTACCATCATGTTCCTGGTGCCGTTGGGTGGCGCGGCCATTCCGGTATACCGCAAGCCGACCAAGCTGCTCAGCCTGCGCTTCTGGAAAGACGTGAAAACCAGCCTGGTGTTTCTGGCCGGCCCGAAAGAGGGTGTTTACGGCAGTACGGTTAAGCACATTCTGGATTACATGCGTCGCGACTTTCATCCCAACGACCACGACACCACGGCCTACCTTGAGTATTACAAGGAGAAGCTGCTGAACCCGAAGACGGGTCTGTTATCGCCGTATCTGGTCAAGGAATTCGTGCCGAAACTGCGCGCCTGATTTTCGTGGCACGCCCGGTTCGGGCCGTGCCGTCGATAACCTGTTGAGATAATCAAGATGATGACTTTTTTGAAGCAGCGTTTTGCCAAACCCAGCAAGAACGCCTATGCGGTAGTTACCGGTGCCGGTAGTGGTATCGGCCGGAGTTTCGCACTGGAACTGGCCAAGCGTGGCGGTGCCGTGGTGTGTGCGGATGTGAATCTGGAAGCGGCCCAGGAAACCGTGGCGTTATTGGAAGCCCAGGGCGCCAAAGGCTTTGCCATTCACTGTGATGTGGGTGAGGCGGAACAGGTTAAAAAACTGGCTGAGGAATCTGAAGCCTTACTGGGACACCCGGTGACCATGGTCATCAATAACGCCGGCGTGGGCCTGGGGGGCAAGTTCGATGAGCTGAGCCTGGATGACTGGAAGTGGTGCATGCACGTGAACCTGTGGGGCGTGATCCATGGCTGCCACTACTTTGTGCCCGGTTTCAAGAAGCAGGGACGCGGCGCCATTATCAATGTGGCATCGGCGGCGTCGTACACGGCGGCACCGGAAATGAGTGCCTATAACGTGACCAAGGCCGGTGTGCGTGCTCTGTCCGAAACCCTGTTCTCGGAACTGGCCAGGGACAACATTCGTGTGAATGTGCTGTGCCCGACGCTGGTGCCGACCAACATTATCAAGAACGGCCGCATCCCCGGGCGTTACTCCAAGCTGGCGGACCATGCGTTGATGAATTACGCCATGACCACCAGTGACGATGTGGCCAAGCTGACCCTGAACCGTCTGGACAAGGGCGAGCTGTACACCACGCCCCAGGTTGACGCCAAGCTGTTCTGGATGATGAAGCGGGCGTCGCCGAACTTTTACGCCAAGTTCCTGGGTTTTTCTTACCGCTTTGTCAGTAACAAGGGGGCATAACCATGGCCGCTGCAAAAAAGACCAAGACCACTGCGCGCAAGGCGACGGCAGAAAAAATTCATGATTCCTTTATCGTCGGTGCCGGCATTTCCGGTATTGCTGCAGCGATCAAGCTGAAAAGGGAAGGCTATAACGACTTCAAGATTATCGAGAAGGCAGGCCGTGTGGGCGGCACCTGGCGGGAAAATACCTACCCGGGCTGTGGTTGTGATGTGCCTTCCTCGCTGTATTCCTATTCGTTTGCGCTGAGCAGCAAGTGGAGCCACCTGTTTGCCAAGCAGCCGGAAATTCTCGACTACCTGGAAGACGTGAGCGCCAAGTTTGGTATCACCCGGTTGATTGAATTCAATACGTCGCTGGACGGCGCCACCTGGGACGAAAATCGCCACCTCTGGGTGCTGGATACGTCCAGCGGCCAGTACCTGGCGCGGACCGTGATTTTTGCCACCGGGCCGATTACAGAGTCCAAGATTCCTGCGCTGCCCGGGCTGGAAAGTTTCACCGGCGAGATGTTCCATTCCGCCAAGTGGAACCATGATTACGACCTGACTGGAAAGCGGGTGGCGGTGATCGGTACCGGTGCCTCGGCAATCCAGTTCGTGCCGCAGATTCAGCCCAAGGTAAAAGAGCTGTTCGTATTCCAGCGCACTGCGCCCTGGGTACTGCCCAAGCCGGACCTGCCGCTGGGTGACAGAAGCAAGCGCACCATCGAAGCGTTGCCGGTGATTCAGCGTGGCTGGCGCAAGGCGGTGGCCACTTCGTTGAATGTGATCAACTTTGGCCTGCGTAATCCCAATGTGTTGAAGCCTATCAGCACGGCGGCAAAGCAACTGTTACGTGTGCAGATTAGTGACAAGGCGTTGCGCAAGGCGGTAACGCCGGACTTTACCCTGGGTTGCAAGCGCATCCTGTTTGCCAACGATTACTACCCGGCCCTGCAGGCGGATAACGCCAACCTGATTCCCCACGGCCTGGTGGAAGTGGATGGCAACACGGTTATCGCCGCTAACGGTGAGCGCCATGAAGTGGATGTGATTATCTGGGGCACCGGCTTTGACGTGTCGCACCCGCCGATTGGTAGCAAGGTGGTGAATGCCAACGGTGATCGGTTGTCGGACCTGTGGAAAGACAGTTCACCGGAAGCGTATCTGGGCGCGACCCTGGAAAACACGCCGAATGCCTTCCTGGTGCTGGGGCCGAACGTTCTGGTGTACGACTCCTTTATCGGCCTGGCTGAGGCGCAGCTGGACTACATCATCGATGGCCTGAAAAAAGTGAAGGCCAATGATATTGGCAAAATCACCATTCGCCCGGATGTGCTCAAGCAGCACAACGACAAGGTGCAGAAGCACCTGAAAGGCACGGTGTTCAACAGCGGTGGCTGCAAAAGCTACTACCTGGACCAGAACGGCCGTAACTTTGCCGCCTGGCCCTGGTCGCTGGCTGAGCTGAAGAAAAAACTGAGTGCCTTCGAGCTGGATGACTATGAAGTGACGTACCGGAATGAAGAGGTGCTGCGCAAGGCATCGTGACAGTTCGGTACGGGTAAAAAGAAAACGCACGGCCTTCGGGCCGTGCGTTTTTTTGTGTCTGGAAGCGATGCGGGTGTGGTGTCGGATTACGCCTTTCAGGCTAATCCGACCTACAAAACCGCGCTGCTAATTCGTAGGTCGAATTAGGCCGAAGGCCGTAATCCGACATCTTGATTTCAATGCATGGCCTGCCCGAGCTTTTCCAGATACTGGCGCATGCCGCTGAGTAGCGGTTCGTCCAGTTGTTCGGTTTGCTCCTGCATGTGATTGAGCCATTGCCCCTGGTGGTCGTTGTGGTGCCACTGGTGGTAGCAATACACGTGTAGCAGGAAAGCCTGCAGGAAAGCGGGTTTTTCCAGGTCTTCCTCGTTGGCCAGCGGAATGCGCGGGAACAGTTCGTGAAGCTTGCGGGCAAAGGCACCGGAGGCCATGCCGATCTGTTGGCCCTGGGGGTTATGCACCGGGGTACTCAGGTAGCCGCAACTGGGCGAGCGGGCTTTCAACACAAAGCCACTCAACGGTTGTTGCAGGGTGGCGGCCACGTTTTCCAGGGCGTCGGTGACATCCTGCTGTGGCTGGTCCACGCCCCGCACCCGCAGGCGGTCGTCGAGCTGCACCACCTGAATGGGTGGGCGCGGCACGGGCAGGCCAATGGCCACTTCCGGGCAGGTTTCGCGAAAGCGCAGCAAGGGCCCCAGCTGGTGGACCAGAATGGCGTTGTGTTTGTGGTCGCCGTCGTAGCGCACTTTCTGGCCGGTGAGGCAGGCGCTGACGCCGACAACGGGTTTTTCCCACTCCTGCTGCGGCAGGTCGAAGCCCATTTTTTCCAGCAAATCCGTTAGCATGGCAGGTCTCCCTTCTTCCCCAAAGGTGACAGGTTATGCAAGGCGTTTTTCTGGATACCGATACCCTGGTTCCCGACGAGCTGGACTTCAC
>Ga0115005_10000599_pt1 | contig 28006 bp, 18 predicted proteins | sample ArcOceMetagenome_FD_87163 | JGI IMG/M metagenome (GOLD analysis project Ga0115005, IMG submission 87163) | Marine eukaryotic phytoplankton communities from Arctic Ocean - Arctic Ocean - Greenland ARC118M Metagenome | ecosystem: Environmental > Aquatic > Marine > Oceanic | place: Arctic Ocean...
AGCGTTGCTCTATCAGATTGATGGAGTGGGCGTGATGAGCTTTCCCGAGCGCCTGAAGGCGGCACGGTTGGCGTTGGGTCTGACCCAGGAGCAGTTGGGCGACGAGCTTCATGTGACCAAATCTACGATATCCGCCTGGGAAAATGGCCGTGATTCGCCCGGATTTCGTTTACTGCCGAAGTTGAAGGCGGTCCTCGGTGTATCGCTGGATCATCTGATCTGCGGTGATCAGGTTGAGGGTGCCTCAGAGCTGAAGTCCAAGTATGACGCTCAGGTACGTAATGATGCCGAAGCCCAACTGCTCAAGGGCTACCGGCGCCTGTCCGTTAAACGTCGCCAAGGCCTGCTGGCTATGATTGATTAGCCTGCCTTCTTCCCGGCCAATTTCTGGCTGAGTCCCTGTGCCGACTGCGGTTGAGCATTGCCCGATGGTGTAGCACCCTCCGGCACGAACTCCTCCACGACCTGTAACCCTTCCTCCTCCGAGTATTCGAACTGAGCGTTGAGTAGTCCGGCATGGGCCACCTTCTCCAGCTCTGCTTGGTTGATGCCTTGGTTTTCCCTGACCTTGGCCGTTTCCCTGGCGTGGCTGACGGCATCCTCCATGGATTGCTCAGCGCGCAGCGTCAGATCCACGTAGTAGATCGGCGCCCGGTGACTCTGGGTGGTACTCTTCCCGCGTAGTTTCAATTCCAGGGGAAGGGTGGCCAGGTTGCCACCAGAGATGGCATGGAAGTAGCGCAGCCTAGCCGCCAGGGTGCGGATGCTGTTGTAGCCGGTGGTCCGGAACACGAAGCAGCCCAGTTCATCCTCTTCCCCTATCCGTACGTACAGACGCCCGTAGGGTTTGCACAGATCGTGGGCACCGAATTCGCACAGCTCCGGTGACGGGCAAGACAGTTGCTCCAGGCCCTGGTCGGTGCGGCGCCGACAGGTCTCCCCGTCGCCACTGCACAGGGGCCGGCCACTCTTGCGCTCGAAGAAGGTGTACTCCGCTCGCAGGTTCAGGTCCGGATCATTGAAGGGTAGGGTGACGGGAATGCTGCGTAGCTTCTTGCCTTGTACTTCCTGACGCAGGGCCTCATCCAGCGGATGCGGTAGCCAGCCCTCCCGGGTCTGGATCTGGGTGGTGATGGTGAATTGGTCGTCTTTCTCCGGCAGACGCTTGCCGTTCTTTTCTACCATGCGGCCAATACTGATACGGCCAATCACGGGGGGCGTAATGGCGAGTCCTTTGATCATGGGAATCTCCTGTTATAAAGAAACCGCACAGCCGCCGGGCAGGGCCCGGCGTTTATGCGGTTAGGCGTGGCGTGTTGAGTGAGGTGATGCGAGAACGATCAGGTGGTGGCCTTGACCAGGAACCGGCGACTGCCGGCCCGATGCTTGGGGAATTGCTGCAGTAGCGTGGGCTGAGTCTTGAGCAGGGCGTCAGTGTCGAGCACCGTACTGTCCTTGCTGCGCTTCCAGCTCACCTGGCCATCCATGAAGTAAGCCCGAGCGGCGTCCCCCATGCGTTGCTGGATGCGTTGCTTGAGCCGGGCCTCCCGTTCGGCCAGACGGGCCAGGCGTTCCCGGATATCCAGCATCTCGCTGAAGTCGCCGTTGAGTGCGGTGTCTTCAATGAGATCCAGAGCTTCGCCATCGTCACGAGGGTAGAGCGCTCGCAGCGCCTGGTCGGCGGAGTCGGAGCCATCGGCCTCGGGTGGCGTATCGCTCTCCACCTGATGCCAAAATGCCCGCTCCAGCTCGATCAGTTGCTTGATGACGGCTTCATCCCGCTCGATGCGGTGTATCTGCAATTCCTGCCCGCAGATCAGCACCGCCACGTCCGCCGCCAGCTTGCCGGTGACGGCCAGTTGATGCTGCACCTGACACTGGATGTACTCCGGTACGCCATCGGCCCAGAGCCTGGCGCCATTAAGGCCAGTGGTTTTGCATTCCAGGATCTGTACTTCCGGGTTGCCCGCCACGGCATAGTCCAGATTGGCCAGCATCCAGGGCTTGTCGGCATCCGGGTGCTGCAAGACCGCATTCACTCGCCGCACCTTGTTGCCTGTCGCCTTGGCATAGGCCTCGGCCACCTTGGGTTCAAGAAGATTGCCCCAGTACAGCGGGGTATGGATGTCGTCCGGATCGGGGGCCGGTAACAGCCCATCCCGACCGGTCTTGATCATCCACAGCTCCAGCGGAGACTGATACGGGTTAAGCCCCACCGCCGCAGCGGCATCGCTGGCCCCGATACCTTGCTTGCGGACCTTGAGCCACTGCTCCCGGTTCATGCCCTTGGTGGACACCAGGCGCAGCGCCGGGCGGGATGAGGATTTGATGGCGCGGGGAGTGCTCATGAGTGACCTCCTTCCAGTTGGGCCAGCCGCTCGGTAAAGCGATCATGAAGATTGATCAGCCGATGGGTCTGGGGCGTCTGATCCGAAGGGATCTCATGACTGCCGCCTTGACTGAAGAAGGTGACCACCAGATCGGTGATCATCTGTTGGATGTCGTCATGGGGTGGCAGATTGCCGTCATTCTCGAGCAGATAGGTGCCCACCTGTTCGCCCAGGATTGACACCACCTCGTACTCGAACACCCCAGGAAACCCTTGCGGGCCATACCAGTAGGGTTGCACCTGTTTCCAGATATCGGGGATGAAGTCACACAGGGTGCTGATCAGCTCGATGCAACCGTTACCCCAGATCTCCAGAAGCCGGGTACTGCGCTCCTTGTTCAGCATCACCCCTTCATGGAGAAAGGCGCCCCAAATGGCGGCCAGATGCGGGGAGAGCGGTGGCGTAGAGCGCCTGGCTTCCGGGGCCACATGGGTGTCGGGATTACGTTCTGTCATGGTCAGGCTCCAAACAATAAAAAGCCCGACCGGCACAGAGCGGGTCGGGCTTTAGTCGAGGGAAAAGAGTGAGTCGGGAATCAGTCAGGCCACCAGTTCCAGGGTCTGGCTCAGGGCCCGCTGCTTGATCTGGGCACCCTTGCCGAACCAGGCGGAATCCAGTCGATTGTCGGTACTGCGGGCGCGACGTTCGTGGTCCACGAACTCGGTGACTGCATTGAGCAGGCCGTAGGCCGTGTTCTTGGCTGACGGCAACTCTGCGCCGCGACCGGCCCCGTCATACAGCGCCATAGCCTTCTTCATGGCCTGTTCGTTGGGCTTCACCAGCATGTCCCCAGAGGCGTAGTTCACATCGGTGAAGACCGAACGCATGACCTTCTCGGCGGTCTTGCGGGTGTTGCGCCGTTCGCTGAGGGTTTTCAGGCGGTACATGAAATCATCCCAGGCGGAGACGGAGATCCCCAGCTGCTTCTTGACGGCCTGGGCATCAAAGGTGGTGTTGTGGCGTACCTTCACCGCTTGGGCGGCTCCGTTCAGAGCCACCGCCAGGGTGTTGTTGCACACGACCCGGATGCTGGTGAACTGGGCCGTGGTGGCCAGGGTGCCGTCACAGGCAGTAGCCAGCAGCACATAGCCGTTGGTCTGGTCGTTGCCTGCCAAGGAGCCCGTTTGCCCGGTGCGGGCCAGGGCCCACAGCTTGCGGCCACCTTTAAGGACCCCAGCCGTTTCCAGTTCAAAGCCAGAACGCTCGGTGAGGTCCCGATAAAACTCCAGGATCTGGCGGGGCTGAACGACCTTGAAGCGGTTACTTACTACGGACAGAGGCGCCTGATTGTCTGAGCGGAACAGCACCTTCTGATCCGGGAAGGACGAGATCTGGCCGAGGGCGCCGGCCTCGCTGCTAATGAAGCGGACAGGGGTTTCGCGGATCTCCCAGTCCATGCCGGCTTCCTGCATCCAGACATTGAGGGGTTGTTGGGCGGCGAGCTCGTTGCCCAACCCGTGCCAGGGAGTGCGGCCTGCATAGGCCATGCTTTCGACAAGATGTGCCATGGTAAATCTCCAAGAAAAACGGTGAGCCCGAAACGGGCGGATTGACGAATGAGAAGAGGGGGTGAGTCAGGGGTAGAGCAAAAGCAGAAGAGTGAAGGCTCAGAGCCAGCCACGCTGGGCCAGGCTGACCCACTCGGAGCGGGACACGACGAAGTGATCCAAGACCCGCACATCGATCAGGGCCAGAGCGTCCTTGAGCCGGGTAGTGATGGTGCGATCAGCCTGCGAGGGCTCACAGCACCCGGAGGGGTGGTTGTGGGCGAAGATCACGGCAGCGGCATTGCAGGCCAGGACTTGCTGTACCACCACACGGGGATACACCGCCGCGCCATCAATGGTGCCGTTGAACAAGGGCTCGAAACTGAGCACCTTGTGCTTGTTGTTGAGAAAGATAGCGGCGAAGACCTCGTTCTTCTCTTGGGCCAAAGCCATCTGCAGGAACTGGGCAACATCGGTGGGCGCAGTGAGCGCCTCCCGACCGGTCAACTCATCCAGCAGAATGGTGGCCGCCGTACTGACAATCTCCTCAGGCTTAACACAGCCCTGCACGTGGTACAGGCCCTGCTCGTTCTTTACGAAAGTGGGGATATTCATAAAAACTCCAAAACGGCATAAAAAAGCCCGCACAAGGCGGGCTCTGGCATGCAGTGAAAGGGGGCGCGAAATACGGGTTAATCGGTGTCGATTCGAAAGGCGTGGCCGCAATCCAGGCACTTCAGGTTGTCGAGGAAGGTCTGGTCGAGCTTGTCACCGAGGGCTGCACCAGCCTCACCGCCAGCTACTCCCCCTATCAAACCGCCAATCACGGCTCCGGCGATGCCGCCGAGCAGTGATCCTCCCGGGCCTGCGATATAGCCCAGTGTCATGCCAACCCGGGCGCCACTGGTGGCTGCAGCTACCCCACTAGCGGCACCTGCAGCTGTGCCGACGGAGCCGCACACCCTGCGTCCGTTGTGGAGTTCCGCTATCCGAATAGATTGGCAGCTGGGACATTGAATGATCATGAAACCTCCATGCGATGGGTCAGGAAGGTCATTCCTTCCTGGCTTCGTGGAGGTGATATGTGTCTGAAAAAATCTTGGTTAACGTTGGTTGTTGATCTTGGGTATCAATCAACGTTTATGTGCGAAGGGAATACTGTTTTACCCCTTAATCAAAGCTGGGATTGCCATATTAGTTGTCTTTCCAAAGCCACTTTTGGATTGCTTTCCGATTTCCTAATACAACCTGCTGGGCTATGGCCTCACGGTGATTCTGATCATCCAGTCGTAGAAGTTGCACGATGTAATTAGCCATGGCTGCCCGACACGTAACGGCCAATACGCCACTTGTCATGCCATAGTCACGAGCAATCACGGCCTGCTGAGCCGGCGATAGTCGTGGGTCGGGAATGATGTCTAGCGTTAGCGTTTGCTGCCAGGCGGTATCCTGCTCTGGGCCATGCTCTCCAGCTAGACTGATGTCCGGTTCATCCTGAATTCTGCTAAGCACAAAATCCCGATAGCCACTATTTTTTTCGCACCAGGCACGGACATGCCAGCGCAGACCACTGTGTACCACTGTGTGGGGCTGGATGACCCGATATTCCGGTTCCGGATTGCTCAGGGAGGCGTATTGGATTTCCACACGTAGGTTTTCCCGGCAGGCTAGAAGAATCGGGCGCAGTACTGCGGGGCGTAGATCACGGGAGGGGGGAAGCAGAACCTCCGTATTGAGCTCACGCACATCCAGAGCTTCAAAAGCACAGCTCAGGTCCTCCCTGGCATGCATCATCTGCAGGTATTCATCAGCTTCGCCTCGAGTGAACATCGGGTTGAACTGCTCTGATGGCCTGTACCCCTTTAGGGAACGGTCATAAATCAGATTGCCCGGCGCATATTCAGCAAGATAGTGGTTAATGTCCTTGCTGGCCTGCTGCCTGCCAATACCGAATGCCCGCTGAAGATGGTTGGTCGTCAGTCTCCCCTCCCAGAGGGCGATCACCTCGATCAGTCTGTAGCGCAATAACAGATCCCAGCGCAGTGGCCAATCCGCTGCGTTTTTGCCCGCAACCCTTGCCATGGATGTGCTCCAAAAAGCGATATGCGCCAAAAGGCGACGTGTTCATGTATTCAGTATCGACATGACAATAATAAGTAAATAGCCTTTGGGTGTCATCATGGACGAGACAAAAGCGGCAGGATGCCGCATCTGACTTAGGGAAAAGTGGCGAAGGAGAAAACAATGAAAGTCTATGCACTATTGATGCTGGTCCTCGCGGTCATGGCCATTACAGGCTGTTCAGACCCCACCATTGACGCCTCCAGTGAGGCCAAGATGAAAGAGTCTGTGGCCAAGGTTCGGGAGTCATTGCCCGAAGCGAAGCGGACAGATTTCGATAAGGCGGTTCAGTTGATCGCCTTTAGTCAGATCGATATGAAGAGCCTGTTTGCCAATGGCGGTGCCGATGCCGGTGATGTGGAGGGCAAAATGCGCGACGCCCTGAACGGCAAGACGGCGGAGCAGTTACTGGCCCAGGCAGAGCAAATTCAGGCCGAACGCAAAGCTCGGGAGAAAGAGCAAGCACTGGCCGAGATCCGCGAACTTGTTGCCAAGCGGGACAAGGCTGAGCAGGCCAAACAACAGCTGAATAAGTTCCAGGTAGTTCGCTCCCGCTTCTATATGCGAGAAAGGCAATACCTTGGCGAGCAGCCGATCATTGAGCTAACGGTCAAGAACGGCACGGATCAAGCCATCTCCCGTGCCTATTTCTCTGGCACCATCGCCAGCCCTGATCGGAGCGTGCCCTGGCATGAAGACCAGTTCAATTACAGCATTTCCGGTGGCCTGGAGCCCGGCGAGGAAGCTACCTGGACGCTGGCACCGAACAGTTATTCTGATTGGGGCAAGGTGGATGCCCCGGCGGATGCGGTCTTTACCGTAATGGTGGAAAAGTTGGATGGGCCGGATGGCAAGGTCTTGTACTCCACAAGAGGCTTCAGCGAGAGGGACCAAGAGCGTCTGGCTGAGCTGAAACAGCAATATGATGTTGATTAAACAGGCCATCATGCAAATTGCAGAGAAATAGGGATGGGTAAAATGTAGAGGGGGAGGCAGTCATAGCTCTTTGTGATAGCCTTCTCAAAAAAGTGAATATACTTCACGCGTCTTGAGACGCTGCCTCGACATCAAAGCGACATCAAAGCTATATCAAGGCGAAGAGCTAAGAGCATTGAGATTCTGACAATGAGTAAGAATCTCCAAGCATTATGGAGCCTCGCCTCTCGGTATATAGGGGTGTCGTGCCGGGGCAGGCAGGGGAAAAGGGATTTATGAAGTCTGTTAATTTCGAGTTTCTGCGCCCGGCTAATGAAGCCTTGGCCGAAGTGGCTGGCTTGGCCGAGGCGGTCCTGCATGTTGATCCTGGCAGCGCTCTGACCCGGCTCAGGGGCTTTGCAGAAGAAGTCACCAAGGCCATCTACAAAGAAGAACTCCTGCCGCGCCTACCCCAGGCGACCTTCTACGAGTTGCTCAAAGACCCGGTGTTCACTGCCTGTACCAGCAAGCCGCTGGTCTACCAAATCAATGCTCTGCGCATTCAGGGTAATGAGACCGCTCATGGTGCCAAGGGCTCGGTGAGGGATGCCAAGGTGGCATTGGGTACAGCGCACCAGCTCGCCATGTACATGGCAATCAAGTATTACGGGAAGAAGAAGGCAGATATTCCCGACTTCCAGGAAATCCCGGATCAATCCGCTGCGCTTGGCGAGCTAAAGCAATCGGTTAGTGCTTACAAGGAAAAGCTGGAAGCCCGGCAGGAAGAGGTAAAGGCTCTCCTGGATGAGTTGGATAGGGAGCGGACAAGAAATGTTCAGCATATCGATCCGCCCCAGCCTGTAGAGCAAAAAGAGAAGCACCAGAAAAGCCAGGCGGTTGCCGATAGTCTGCAGTGGAATGAGGCCAAAACCCGCAAGCAGCTCATTGATGTAATGCTCACCAAGGCAGGCTGGGATGTGGATGACCCGGAGCAGGTTGGTCAGGAAGTCGAAGTGGACTTCCCCAATAACCCCTCAGGCAAGGGCTATGCCGACTACGTGCTGTGGGGCGATAACGGCCAGCCCCTGGCTGTCGTGGAAGCCAAGAAATCCGGAAACACCAGCCTGCAGGCGGGCCGCGAGCAGGCCCGTTTGTATGCCGATGCCTTCGAGCGCATGGGCTACCAGCGCCCGGTCATCTTCTACAGTAACGGCTACGAAACCTTCATCTGGGATGATCACCAGTACAACTCGTACCGTCAGGTCTACGGTTTCTATAGTAAAGACAGCCTTAATTACCTGATTTACCAGCGCCACTACCGCGCCGCCGAACTGGAGAAGTTCAACCCGGAGCTGCGCATTGCGGATCGCCCCTACCAGATTGAGGCCATCAAGACGGTTGCCGCTCACTTTCAAGGCCAGCGTCGCAAGGCCTTGATCATTCAGGCCACGGGCACCGGGAAAACCCGAGTGGCCATTGCCCTGGGCGAGCTATTGTTGCGCACCGGCTGGGCCAAGCGTGTGTTATTCCTTTGCGATCGCAAGGAACTGCGCATTCAGGCGGATGATGCCTTCAAGCAGAACCTGCCCAGCGAACCGCGCTGTGTCATCGGCGAAACCAACCAGGTCGACCAGAACGCGCGCATCTACATCGCCACCTACCCCGGCATGATGAACCGCTTCGCGCAGCTGGATGTGGGCTTTTTCGACCTGATCATCGCCGATGAATCCCATCGCAGTATCTACAACAAATACCGGGACCTGTTTGACTACTTCGATGCGCTCGAAGTGGGGCTCACCGCCACCCCGGTGAAATTCATCAGCCGCAACACCTTCGATATGTTCGGTTGTGAAACCACCGACCCCACCTTCGAATTTGGTCTGGATGCGGCTATCAACAACGAACCACCGTACCTGGTGCCGTTCCGGGTCAAGGATCTCACCACCGATTTCCTGCGTGATGGCATTCACTACAACGACCTGAGCGATGAGCAAAAGCAGCGGCTGGAAGATGACCTGGGAGAGGAAGAAGCCCGCAACACCACCATTGCTGGCAAGGACATTGGCCGTAAGATCTTCAGCGAAGATACCGACCGCATCATCCTGGAAAACCTGATCAATAATGGCATCAAGGATGAAACCGGCTCACTGGTGGGCAAGACCATTATTTTTGCCCAGCGCCAGGACCACGCGGAGCACCTGGAAGCGCTGTTCTGCAAGCTCTATCCGCAATATGGCACCAAGGTATGCAAGGTCATCCACAACAAGGTTCCCCATGTGGATAGCCTGATCAAGGAATTCAAGAAAGCCAACAACGACTTCCGCATCGCCATTTCCGTGGACATGCTCGATACCGGCATTGATGTGCCAGAGGTGGTCAACCTGGTCTTTGCCAAGCCGGTCAAATCCTGGGTCAAGTTCTGGCAGATGATCGGTCGCGGTACCCGTCTATGCCCCAATCTGTTTGGCCCCGGCAAGGATAAAACCGAATTCCTGATCTTTGATCATTACAGCAACTTCGATTTCTTCGAGCAGGAATACAAAGAGCCGGAAGACACCGGCGGAAAATCCCTGCTGCAGACCACCTTCGAGGCCCGTCTGGAGCTGGCCGAAAGCGCACTCAAGAACAACAACGCTCCAGCCTTCGATGCCGCCATCGCGCTGCTCCAGGCCGACATCAACGACCTACCGGAAACCAGCGTTGCCGTAAAACGTGAGCTGCGCCTGGTACACCAGCTTCAGCAAACCGATGCCCTGAAGAAATTCGAGGCCTCAACCCGGCATAAGCTGGCCGAGACGCTGGCGCCCCTCATGTCAGCCAGAGTGCTGCGAGACAAGCACGCCACCGCACTGGATAAGCTGATCGCCAGCATCCAGCGCTGCCTGGTGGAGCAGGCCAGTTGTTTTGAAGATGGCCGGGATGAATTCCTGGCCGAACTGGACAAGCTGGCAGTGAATATCCAGGCCGTCCGGCAGAAAGATGCCCTGATCGCCGACGTACGCAGTGCAGACTTCTGGCAGCAGCCCAGCATCGAGAAACTGGAAAATGCCCGCAGCGGGTTGCGCGGCATCATGAAATACAAGCAATCCGGCGGAACAGGCGGCTACACCACTCCCTCTACCGGTACGTCTGATGGTGGAGTAGAGGAAGGGGAGCGGCAAGTCACCATCGTCGGCGCCAATGAGGCCATGCTCTATCGCCGCCGCCTGAAAGGCATTCTCGATGACATGCTGGCGGCTAACCCTGTGTTGCAGAAAATCAGACAGGGTGAGCCCATTGCCGTGGCGGAACTGGAAACGCTCACCTCCACCATCCTCACCAGCCATCCCGGCGTCAGACTTGAAGTGCTTAACGACTTCTATGGACGAACCGCCGACCAACTGGCTGTCACCGTCCGGGAAATCATCGGGTTGGACCCGCAGGCAGTGGAAAACCACTTTCAACAGTTTCTCCACCAGCATCCCAGCCTCACTGCCCAGCAGGTGCGATTCATGAACCTGCTCAAGAACCACATTGCCCAGCATGGCTCCATCGTCGTAGACAAGCTCTACGAGGCACCGTTCGACAGCATCTCCCACGAGGGCATCGACGGCGTCTTCAGCCCCGAAGATGTGGATGACCTAATTGCCGTGCTGAAACCCTTTCTGCGCCAGGATGATGCGCATTGACCTACTTTAGCTGAGGAAAATGGATGATCTGGAATATCGAACACTTCATCGCAATAGCTGTAGCCTCCCTTATTGTTGGCGGACTTGGCTACTTGTGGGCAAAGCTGAATTCGGCCAAAAACATTACAGGTTTGGAAGGGTTGCTTGCGCAGGCCAGGTCTGAAGTCAGTGCAAGGGACGGCCAGTTGAGGGAAGCACAGCAGGATGTGTCCTCTCTAAGAGACAGCAAACACCTGAAAGAGCAAGAGATCATCAGGTTTGAAGAGAAGTTAAATGCGGCGACGCAAACTGAAGCGCACCTGAATAAGCTGCTGGATGAGAAAAAACAACAACATGACGTGTTGAGTGGAAAACTGGATGAAATAAACCAGCAATGCCGGGATGCAGAGAAACTGCTTGAGTCTGCACAGGCACGAACCAAGGCTCAGGAAGAGCAGATCAACGAAATCCGCGCCAGCCTCGTGAAGAGCCAGTCCGCGCTGGAGGCCAAACAGGTAGAGATGACGGATCTTCAGGCATCTCATACTCGACTGAAGACTGAGCAGCAGGAACGCGAAGCCAGCCATGCTCGCGAAGTGGCGACCTTCGAGAAACAAAAGGAAAGCCTGAGCGAGCATTTCAAAACGCTCTCCAGCGAGATTCTCGAAACCAAGGCAAAATCACTGCAGGAAAGCAGCAAGCTTACCTTGAGTTCGGTGATGAACCCGTTCCAGCAATCCATTGATAACTTCAAGAAAGAAGTGCAAGACATCCACCACAGGGAAACCACCCAGCAGGGAGAGTTGCGCAAGGAGCTTGAGTCCCTGAAGGCACTCAACCAGCAAATCACGCAGGAAGCACATGAGCTGTCTACTGCACTACGCGGTCAAAAGAAGCTCCAGGGCAACTGGGGCGAACTGGTACTGGAAAACGTGCTGGATCGATCCGGTCTTCAGTTGGGCAAGGACTACAAGCGGGAAGTCAGTATTACCACGGAAGAAGGGCGTCATCGCCCCGATGCTATCGTCTACTTGCCGCAGGAAAAGCACCTGATCATCGATGCTAAGGTTTCCTTGAACGCCTATACCCGCTATGTGAACAGTGAAGATGAGCAGGAAAGGGCGATTGCGCTGAAAGAACACGTAGAAGCAGTCGCAAGCCGGATTCGAGAGCTGGCCGACCGGGATTACTACAAGCTGCCAGGGCTGAACTCCCCTGAAATGGTATTCATGTTCATACCCATTGAGTCGGCATTTGTAGAAGCCTTGAAAGCGGATGAGTCCCTTTTTCAGAAAGCCATTGAAAATAATGTACTGGTTGCCACACCGACTACCTTGCTTACCAGTCTGAATAACGTTCGTCAGTTATGGCGCTATGAAGACCAGAATAAACACACCGCAGCCTTGGCGAACAAGGCTGAATCCGTGTTCAAGAAGCTTAATTCGTTTCTCGCCAGCTTTGAAAAACTGAAGAAAAGCCTGGATGCCGCCACCGATGCCTACAGCAAGGCCGAGGGGCAATTACTCAGTGGCAGAGGGAATCTGGTGAAGCAAGTGGGTGAGTTCAAGAATCTGGCGCCGGCCATCAAGGCTGAGTTGCCAAGCTACTTCGTAGAAAAGGCCGCACTGGAAGTGGACTTTATCCCGGTAAGTGCCGAGAAGGAGCAGGCGCCAGAGCCACAAGAAGAGAGCGCCAGTGTAGAGCCCGAATAAAATTAGGGTGCGTGCTGGAAAATTATCTGTAAGCCTTGATTCGTCTTATTAGAGGTCGAAATAAGGGCAGAAATGCAAATCAAGAGATCAACTAAATGCTCACAGGCCAGCTAAAAAACGACATCGACAAACTCTGGGAAAAATTCTGGACCGGGGGCATCACCAACCCCCTTACGGTTATCGAGCAGATCAGCTACCTCATGTTCGCCCGCATGCTCGATATGCAGGAAGAGGTGGCAGAGCGTAAAGCCGCCCGCAGCAAGAAGGAGTTCGACCGCCTGTTCCCGAACACCCCCGAAGGTCAGCTACTGCGCTGGAAGAACTTCAAGAACCTCAGCGGTAAAGAGCTGCATAAACACCTCAAAAATGAGGTCTACCCCTATTTTGCCAGCCTGGGGCAACATGCAGAAGAGGAGGGCCTGGGCAGCGAAGGCAGTGCCACCCAGGCCCTGGGTCACATCGGCGAATACATGAAAGACGCCGATCTGGAGATCAAGAACGAATCCGTACTGGTCTCCGCCGTGGAAATGGTCGATAACCTGCCGCTCACCCAGAGCGACGTGAAAGGCGACATCTACGAATACCTGCTCAGCAAACTCACCACCGCCGGCATCAACGGTCAGTTCCGTACCCCGCGCCACATCATCGATGCCATGGTGGAGCTGATCGACCCGCAACCCACCGATATCATCTGCGACCCGGCCTGCGGTACCGCCGGTTTCCTGGCCCGCACCATGGAATACCTCAACCGGGTGCATTCCAGCGATGCCGGTACCTTCGAAGACGAGGAGGGCAACAAGCACTACACCGGCGACCTGTTGGACCCCTACCGGGAACACATCAACAAACAGATGTTCTGGGGCTTCGACTTCGACACCACCATGCTGCGCGTCTCCAGCATGAACATGATGCTTCACGGCGTAAACGGCGCCAATATTCTGTATCAGGACAGCCTCAACAAGTCCGTAAAGGAAAACTACCCGGAACAGGAAGAAGACTTCTTCGACATCATCCTCGCCAACCCGCCGTTCAAGGGCAGTCTGGATGAAACCAACACCAACCCGGATGTGCTCGGCCTGGTCAAAACCAAAAAGACCGAGCTGTTGTTCGTCGCCCACATCCTTCGCGCCCTAAAACTCGGTGGCCGCGCCGCCGTCATCGTCCCCGATGGCGTGCTGTTCGGCTCCTCCAAGGCCCACCAGCAACTGCGCAAGGAGCTCATCGAAAACAACCAGCTCGAAGGCATCGTCAGCCTCCCCAGTGGTGTGTTCAAACCCTACGCCGGTGTCAGCACCGCCATCCTGCTGTTTACCAAGGGCGGGGCTACCGAGCGCGTCTGGTTCTACGACCTGCAAGCCGACGGTTACAGCCTGGACGACAAGCGCACCCCACTGAAAGGCGAAGGCGGCGATGATCTTCCTGACGCTATTGCCAAGTGGAAGCAATACAGAGAATTGGTGGAAGCCAACGCTAGCGACAAGAGAATAGAAAAAGCCTTTGGCAACAAGACCCGGAAAGTCTTCGTCGTCAACGCCGCCGACATCGCCAACAACAAGTACGATCTCTCCATCAATCGCTACAAGGAAGTGGTGTACGAAGAGGAAGAATACGAAGACCCGAAAGTGATCCTCAAGCGGCTAATGGCGCTAGAGGAAGAGATTATGGGGGATCTGAAAGATCTGGAGGAGATGCTGTGAGTTGGCCTCTCGTACCTGCCTCAGAAATAATGGTGAAACGCGGCGGTTCTTTAAACCCGGCGAAATTTCCTGAAGAAACGTTTGAGCTGCTTAGCATCCCTGCCTTTGACAAGGATAAACCTGAAATCTTGAAGGGAGCAGAGATTGGCTCCTCAAAAAACTGTATTGAGCCTGGGGATGTTCTGCTTTCTAAAATCGTTCCCCATATCAGGCGCTGCTGGGTGGTGCCGGAGAAGGGCGACTATAGGCAGATTGGTTCGGGGGAGTGGATTATTTTCCGTGATGAAAGATTTGATCCAGGGTTTCTAAAGCATTATTTCACCTCCGAGTTATTCCATAGACAGTTTATGAATACTGTGGCAGGGGTGGGTGGATCTTTGGTTCGGGCTCGCCCAGCTGGTGTTGAGCGTATCGAAATTCCGCTTCCCCCCCTGGAAGAACAAAAACGCATCGCCACCATCCTCGACAAAGCCGACGCCATCCGCCGCAAACGCCAGCAAGCCATCCAACTCACCGACGAATTCCTCCGCGCCGTGTTTCTGGATATGTTCGGTGATCCGGTGACGAATCCAAAGGGGTGGGAGATTAGCCATCTGGGTAATCTAGTGAAAGTGGTAAGTGGTGCAACTCCATCCAAAAGCAATGATTCTTTTTGGGATGGTAATTTCCCATGGGTTTCGCCTAAGGATATGAAAGTATGGGAGTTGCACGATTCAATTGACAAGGTGTCGGAAATTGCTTTCGAGAAGACGAATTTAAAAAAACTTCCGGAAAGGTCAGTGTTAATTGTTGTCAGGGGAATGATATTGGCGCATACGGTGCCTGTTGGCATCAATTCTGTACCGGTGGCGATTAATCAAGATGTCAAAGCTTTTATAACTAATGAAAAAATATTGCCTGAGTTTTTGGTCTGGTTTTTAAAGTCACAGCAGGAGAATATTCTGGCAAAAGTATCTTCTTCTGCGCATGGCACAAAGCGCTTGGAGCTGTCTGATTTGCTTGGGCTTTCTGTTATGGTTCCTGACAAAAAATTACAAATAAAGTTTTTGAAAATTATTAGAGGTTTTCGAAGAGCTTGTGGTTTTTGGGAAATAGGTGAGGAGACGACTTTTAAGTTATTTCAATCACTTGGAAAGGAAGCCTTTGGCGGAAAAATATAAGGAGGGATTATGATAGGCGAAATAAAAATTAATCCACCGGTGGCTACCTATTTACATCCGGCAACGCTTGGCGATCTGCGCTGTATTAACTTTATTTTCGGTGCCAATGGTACCGGAAAAACCACCATCAGCCGCGTGATTGCGCAAACTGAGGGACATAGTCATTGCCAACTGGTATGGCAGGGTGGTGCTCCCTTGGATGTGATGGTGTATAACCGCGATTTTATTGACAGAAACTTTAATCAGGATAGCCCGCTACAAGGCGTCTTTACCCTTGGTGAGAACCAGGTTGAGGCAGAGCGTGAGATCGCGCGATTGCAGCCAGAAATAGAGAAGGTTGACGACCAAATAGCCAGTCTAAACCATCAGCTTGATGGCGAAGATGATCAGCCTGGTAAACGAAAGGAGCTAGCAGACCTCGAACCTGAATTGCGTGAAAAATGTTTTAAGCAGAAGCAACTTCACGATAGCTATTTTCAAGAAGCATTTAGCGGTGTGCGAAGCAACGCTGAGAAATTCAAAGAAAAGGTTTTGAGTGAAAGGGATTCGAACAGTGCGGAGCTGCTTACACTGGGTGAATTAAAAGAAAAGGCCAAAACGGTTTTTGCAAAAGGCCTAGAGAGAGTATCACCTCTTGCGGATCTGTCAGTAGGAAATCTCATACAATTGGAGTCCCATGGACTACTGCAAAAAGCCATCATAGGTAATCAGGACGTCGATATTGCTGCTTTAATTGAGCGTCTTGGGAATAGTGATTGGGTGAAACAAGGCCTCAAGTACCATGAGCAGGACCCGGAAACCTGTCCATTTTGTCAGCAGTCCACCGATGGCCATTTTTCCGAAAGCCTTAAGTCATTTTTTAGCGAGGCCTATGATAATGACATTCAGGCATTAAAGACGCTTCAATCTAATTACCAGAGAGCGGCCGAGCAGTTATTGGCTGCTATTCAGCGCAATGTTGAGTTAGGTAACCCTTTCTTGAACCTGGAGCTGTTCAATGCCGAAGCACAGGCTTTGTCTGAACGGATTAAGGGAAATCTGGGAGTTCTGGACAAAAAGCTGGCCGAACCAAGTCGAAAAATCCAGCTCGAAACTGTTGAGCCGTTGCTAGCACGACTGGAAAAGACAGTGTCTGATGCAAATGACGCGACCTCTAGCCATAACCAAACGGTGGCGAATATAGCGACAGAGAAGCAGAGGTTAACCTCCCAGGTCTGGCGCTATGTGCTCAACGAGTTAACGGACGATTTGTCGCAATATCAGGAAAAAAGGGATCAGTTGAACCGGACAATTCAAGGCATGGAAGGCAGCCGGCGAGAAAAACAACGGCGGCGTAGAGAGCTGAAGGAGCACATTGAAGAGCTCGAAAAGCAAACAACGTCAATTCAACCAACGATCACGGCGATCAATGAGTTGTTGCATAAATTTGGCTTTCATTCGTTTCATCTTGGAGAGGCTGATGGAGGCCGCCACTATCAAATTGTCCGTGATAATGGTGACGATGCCAGTCGCTCGCTGAGTGAGGGTGAAAAGACTTTTATAACCTTCTTATATTTCTATTACCTCATTAAAGGTGCTCAATCCCCCTCAGGAATAACTACCAACAGGGTGGTGGTATTCGACGACCCCATATCTTCACTGGACAGCGATATCCTGTATATCGTCAGTAGCCTTATCAAGGGTGTAATGGAGGAAGTCAGAAGCCAAATTGGGCGGATCAAGCAGCTGTTTTTGCTCACGCACAACGTCTATTTCCATAAGGAAATCACTTTCAACCGAGTGAGGCCCTTAGATCGAGCTCTCAATGAGGAAAGCTTTTGGTTGGTTAAGAAGCAGCAGCAAGGTTCAATTCTCGAGCGTTGCAGTTCCAATCCGATACGTTCGGCCTATGAGCTGCTTTGGGAGGATGTGAAGTCCGCCAATGTCTCAAGCATAAGTCTCCAGAATACCCTGCGGAGAATATTAGAGAACTACTTCACCATGTGGGGAGGTATGGGGAAAGACGAAATCTGTGCGTTATTCGAGGGCCGGGAAAAGCTGATTTGTCAGTCGCTGTTTTCTTGGGTCAACGATGGTTCTCACTCTATCCATGACGACCTTTACATCAATCATGGCGAGCAAACAAATGAAGCATATCTTCGTGTTTTCCGTAGCATTTTTGAAAAGGCCTGTCAGTTAGGTCACTACAACATGATGATGGGAGTGGCCAACGATGATAGCAATCAACAGGATGAGTTAGCTGCCAACTCGGAAGTTGCCTCATGAGAATATCCATACAGCAGAATAGCGCCTACATCATAGAGTTTAATCAGCTTGCTGTTAGTGGGCGCGAGGCGGCAGGTGCGTATGCCTTCAATTTAACTTTGCGAGGTAGCCGTCAGGCATGCAGTGCTCCAGTAAGCATTTTCGATATTAGCCTGAGCCTTTCCCTTTCCGACCCCGTTAGGCCGTTGCTCACCGCTGCTCCAGCATCGAATCGTGTGGTTCAGTGCCATAACTTCGCTAATAACAGCGAGCAGGTTAATTTTGAGTTTGTGTTAACTAAGGGGCAAGTAAACGCGATTGAAGACTACCGCCAAGAGCAAGACTTGAAGCTAAACGTGGGCTTAAGGGCCTTAACCACATCGAGTGACGGCCTGCTTCCCAGCTTCGATTTGGCAGACGTTGTTATACCTAGAGAGCATTGGCTTAACGCTCTGAAAAGAGCCGGTTTTAGGAAGACGGTGCTGTTTGAAGTGCCGCTACCCTCAGTTTCTGATGAGCTAGAAAGCATTATAAGTAAGGCGCAGGAGTTCATCGAAACCGGCCATTACAAGGATGCGGTCATGCAATGTCGTCATATCATCGAGTCGATAGAGGAGCTGCGAGATGACAAACGAGAAGCTGCGGAGGCAAATCGTAAGGCTCATGGGAGTTCGCGCAAAGACATGACGTCCATCGAGCGTTTGCTTAGTCTCAGAGAGCAATTGAAGAATGTATGTCAACTTGGGGGGCACGGAAGGGAGGCGTTTACACGATCCCAGGCACTTTCCGTGCTTGGCATGACAATGGCTCTCATTTCTGAGCCCACTGTCGGAGCTTCAGTCAATGTGACTCCAGAAGACGCTGAGCGGGGTGAAGTGTGAGAATAACTGGTGTATCGCTTACCAACTTCAGGTCGTTTGGTGAAACTCAGACCATCGACATTGCTCCCGTCACCCTGCTCTTTGGGCCCAATAGTGTTGGCAAGAGCACAGTCCTCATGTCGCTCGCTTACATCCAGGAGATTCTGGAAAACGGCCATTGTGACCCCAAGAGGCTCTTTTCCCTCGGCGACAAGCCCGTGGGCGGTTTCCGATCCCTTGTTTTCTCTCAAGACCTTGAAAGGCCCATAAAGATCAGGATTGACTACGAAGTGGGCAAGACCATTTTTGGTGATTATGCATCTGAGGTTGAAGAGCTTGCTTCTCATCTCGGACACTCATTTCTTCTAATGCCGGATATTGGTGGCTCCATCAAAAATGGAGCGATTGAGCTCGAGGTCGCCTGGTCGAAACAATTCGCCCGAGCCTATGTTCGTCACTACCGGACATGGATCAACGGCGATTTTATTGCCCAGGTGAGCTCCAGTGAAGACCTAATGAATACGCGGGTGTCTGAATTAAATACGGATCATCCAGTCCTGCAGCCTGAGGCTAATGAAGAGTGGTTAGAGGAGCAGGGCTACAGTCACTCGATAATGCCGGGAGAGTATTTGACGGAATTTGAAGAAATCATTGATGGCTTAAACCCGAACTCAATGTCATTAGGTCCCATAAAAATTCCGGAGGGGATAACTACCCATTCCAAGCGGCTAGGAGACATAGCGCTGTCATGCTGCTATGGAGCTATTCCTCTCCTCGGTCGTCCTGCCGATATGATATTGTCAGGGAAAGATATAGATGATGTGGAGAAGCACATTCACTATCTGGTTGTGCGGGACACCCTGTCACAGGTTTTGGTCGAGCCGCTTGATTGCCTGCTGGCATTGCTAAAGGAAACAGTGTTTATCGGCCCGCTCCGAGTTATTCCTGGCAGTGATTATACGCCCAACCCCTATCCCGACCAATCTGACTGGGTGGATGGTGCAGCTGCATGGGACCTGCTTTCAAGGAACCCTAATCGAAATAAAGATGCCCAGGCCCTGATAAAGAAGACCAGCGAATGGCTTTCTCAGTCAGACAAGCTGGATGCTGGATATGAAATTGTTAATAAGTCTATTTCGGAATACGCAGGTTTAGGGAGGCATCCGGATTCCTTGGGTTTTCTTGAGCAGCGACATGTCTACTTCAAGGACTTAAAAACCGGTATTAACCTCCCCGCTAGCCAGCTGGGCACAGGCATCTCCCAGGTTCTTCCAATCGTCGTTGCAGCATGCTCAGAAAATCCTGGCCTGGTCAGTGTCGAGCAACCCGAACTGCACATTCATCCTCGGCTGCAGGTTGAAATTGCTGATGTCTTTCTTAGAGAAAGGGAAAAGCATTCTTTTCTTATAGAGACGCACAGTGAGCATATTATTCTGCGCTTATTAAAACGTATAAGGCAGAAATCTGATAACGAGTTGCCGGAGGGCTATCCTTCGGTAGGGCAAGAAGATATATCGATTGTTTATCTTGAGCCTACGGAGAATGGGGCTTTGGCCAGGCGTATTCGTGTTGATGAGGATGGTGAATTTGTTGATCGCTGGCCCCAGGGGTTCTTTGTGGAGCGCCGTGAGGAGCTTTTGTAATGATCCACGAGTATGCACTTGACCCTGCTGTTTTGATTTCGTGGGCGGACAATGATCGTGATTATTCCGAGTTTTTTAGAGAGTACGGCTTGGGTACTCCTCGGATTGTAAGTAGTTTTCCAAAGAAAAAGGCGTCTAAGCTTCGTAGTTACCTACTAAAGCATAGTCCGCAGGATACGCAGTCTTTGGCCGGGCAACGTTACACGGAGATGGTGCTTAAAGTCGTTGAATCAATCGTAGTGCGGGATGTTGATATTCAAAATACGGCTGTGTGGACGGAAGCTGCAGTTGATGAGAATCGCCGAGCCCCCTTCGATGTGATCTTGTCCTCAACTGAGATTCAAGAGGGAAATAATGTCACTCCAGCGTCAATGTATTCGCGAGGAAGCATATGGAATCATCCAGGTCAGATAAATGTTTCGCGCACGAATGAGGGGCTGCTTTCTGCTGTTGTAAACCTGATTCGATTGGCGGATGAAAAGATCGTAATTATTGATCCCTTTGGATGGACTGCTGAGGCCATTAACTTTATCCAGTTCATGCTTCAGTCTATTGCGAGCAATCGTATTTTTGATGGTTTGCCGGCGATTGTGCTGTTTTATAAAGAAAAACGCGGTAGTGGTAACAGTGGTAATGGCAGCCCATCCGCTGATCACGTTAGGCAGCAGATACTTCAGGGTCTGACGGGTGATGTATCGAATATGCAGCTCGAAGTATTTGAGCTAAGAGAGACAGAGAACAGTGATGTTTTTCACAATCGGTGTATTTTGACAGAGCACGGAGGCGTGATAGCCGGGCATGGCATCGGTGTCTCTGGCGATGAGCTTCATACCGATGAGGTTATATTGATGAAGCCGAAGATCTATCAGAAGAAGTGGCAGCAGTTTATTGAGAAAAATTGCTTTGAAAAAGCATCGGAGGCTAGGTCATAGCTTGTAGTGGTTTTCTTTGGTGTGGTAGCTGGGCGAGAGTTAATGTATCTATGCATGGACTAGGTGAAAGTTGGATTTTTGCCTGAAGTTTAATGGTTTTTTTAATCGGTCGGTGACTGAAGAGTGTCGTCATATTATCGATTGGCTAGAGGAGCTGCGTGGTGATAAACGTGAGGCTGCGGCAGCAAATCGTATGGCTCATAGTGACTCGCGTAAAGGCATGACGTCCATTGAGCGTTTGCTGAGTCTCAGAGAGCAGTTGAAGAATGTATGTCAACTTGGGGGCCACGGAAGGTAGGCGTTTACACGAGCCCAGGCACTTTCCGTACTTGGCATGACGATGGCCCTCATTTCTGAGCCCACTGTCGGTGCCTGAAGCGTACGTTAAAACGACTTAGCGCGGTTTCAAAGATTGGTGCTTCAAAGCAACGAGATAGCAAGCCACAAAAGCTCTCTGTTTCTGAGAGAAGATCTTGCGGATACAATTTTTTAGGGATTAGCCATGTCTGACCAGGAAACGTCAACAATAAAAATCCACACCACCCTGGTGGAAAAGATCAACTTCGCCTGCCATCAGAGCGCCTTCGCAGTGCTGCGTGAATTGCAGATCGAAAATCTGGATGAAGAGCAGGATCTGTCCGACCTGAGGGTGGCGCTGGAAGCCTCCCCGGCGTTTGTGAAGTCGAAGACCTGGACGGTGGACCGGTTGGCGGCGGGTGGTCTGTTGGCCATGAAGGATCGTGACCTGGAGCTGGATGGCGGTTTCTTGCTGGGGCTGACGGAATCCATGCGCGGCACGGTGACGATTCGAGTCACCCAGGCTGAGCAGTGCCTGGCCGAGTTGGTGATTCCGGTGGAGTTGCTGGCCTGTAATGAGTGGGGCGGGGCGACCTACATTCCTGAATTGTTGGCGGCGTTCTGCACGCCGAACGATCCGGCGGTGGACCGGTTGTTGGGCCAGGCCAGCCAGATTCTGCGCAAGGCGGGTAAGTCGGGCAGTATCAACGGCTACGATTCCGGCAGTCGTGAGCAGGTATGGCTGATGGCGTCGGCGATTTATTCCGCCATTGTGAAAATGCAGGTGGGTTATGCGTTGCCGCCCGCCAGTTTCGAGAGTAATGGCCAGAAAATCCGCCTGCCCAACCAGATTGAGAGCGCCAAGGTGGCGACCTGTCTGGATACCACCTTGTTGTTTGCCGCAGCGCTGGAGCAGGCCCAGCTGAATCCGCTGGTGATCCTTACCCAAGGACATGCGCTGGTGGGGCTATGGCTGGACAAGGAAGATCTATCCAGTGTGGTGGTGGATGAAGCGGAAACCCTGCGCCAGCGCATTCCCCTGAAAGAACTGATCCTGATTGAAACGACTTTCCTGACCAATCATCCTGCGCCGCCTTTTTCTCAGGCGGTGAAAGACGGCAACAAGCAGGTGGCGCTGGACAAGGACAACGAATTTGTCGCCGCCATTGATATCCGTCGAGCGCGGGCGCATCGCATTAACCCCATTAGCCTGAAGACACAGATTGCCGGGCCTGCCGAGTCCGCTGATGTGGAAGGCGTGGTCGAGCCGGGACTGGAGGCCGCGCCGGTAGATTTGCCATCGGCCCCCGTGCATGTGGAAGACGATGTGCCGGAGGATACGCCGGGCGGTCGCCTGGAGCGTTGGCAGCGCAAGCTGCTGGATCTGTCCGCGCGAAATCCGCTGCTGAATCAGAAGCCCAGTAAAAGCAGTTTAACGCTGGTGTGCCATGAGCCCGGTGAGTTGGAAGATGTGCTGGCCACAGGGGCACGGATTTCCATTGCGCCTTTCCCGCAGTTAAAGACCCAGGATCAGGATTCGGATATTCACCGCCAGCGTACCGGCGAAGAGCTTAAGGAAGTGTATGCCCGCGATGCCCTGGCCAAGAAGCAGGTGCTGGTGGAGCTGACCCAGGACGATCTGGACAAGCGGGCGGTGGAGATTTACCGCAAGGCGCAGACGTCACTGAAGGAAGGGGGCTCAAATACCCTGTTCCTGGCGGTGGGCTTTTTGCTCTGGAAGCCCAAGGACAAGGATAATCGTCGCTACCGTGCGCCTTTGATCCTTCTGCCCGTCTCTCTGGAGCGGAAGTCCGTGCGCAGTGGCGTGAAGATGGTGGCCAATGATGATGAGCCCCGTTTCAACACCACCTTGCTGGAACTGCTGAAAAAGGACTTCGGTATCGAGATCCATGGCCTTAGCGGTGCCTTGCCGGAGGATGATAGTGGTGTGGATGTGGCGGGCATCTGGAATCGGGTGCGCCATGCCATCAAGGAAGTACCCGGATTCGAGGTGGTGGAAGAGGTGGTGCTGGGCCACTTCTCCTTCGCCAAGTACCTGATGTGGAAGGATCTGGTGGATCGCTCCGAGGCGCTGAAAGAAAGCCCGGTGGTGCGCCATCTGCTGGATACGCCGCGTGAGGCGTATGAAAGCGACATTCGCTTTGTTGACCCCAAGGAGATTGACCAGGAATACACCCCGGCAGATCTGCTGTCGCCGTTGCCGGCGGATTCTTCCCAGATGGCGGCCATTGCCACGGCGGATCGCGGCAAGGATTTCGTCATCATTGGCCCGCCGGGTACCGGCAAGAGCCAGACCATCGGCAACCTGATTGCGCACATGCTGGGCAAGGGCAAGAAGGTGCTGTTTGTCTCTGAGAAGACCGCCGCATTGGAGGTGGTACACCGACGTCTCAAGGATATTGGCCTGGGCCAGTTCTGCCTTGAATTGCACTCGAACAAAGCCAGGAAGGCTGATGTACTGGATCAGTTGCGAACCTCCTGGAATAGCGCCTCCCAGTCCACGGTCAGTGACTGGAAGGCCGAGGCGGAACGGTTAAAGGCACTGCGTGACCGCCTGAACCGGGTGGTGAATGCCCTACATCAACGCCACCGTAATGGCCTGACGGCGCACTATGCCATCGGTGTGAAGGTGCGTGATGCCGACCTGGCGGCGAAGGTGACGCTGAGTTGGCCCAATGCGGCCTATCACGACGAAGCGCAACTGCAGAAGCTGCGTGAAATGGCTGAGTTGCTGGCGGTTCAGGCCAAGGCCGTGGGTAATCTGGTAGACCACCCGCTGGCATTGATCAGCAATTTTGACTGGCGGCCTCAGTGGGAAGAAGAGGTGGTGGGTGCCGCCCGCAGCCTGAAAGCCAGTGGGGCGCAGTTGGCCGACAAATTGGCGTCGCTTGAGAAAGCCCTGGGTATCAGCCTTGGCGTGGTCGGCTTGCCCAAGCTGGCCGCCATGGCAGAGTGCGGGCAGGTGCTGCTGGATGCCTATCGCCAGCAGGCCTCTTTTGCGCTGGAGCCGGATGCAACGGATCGGCTGGATGCCCTGGAAGAAGCCGTCACTCAGCTGAAGACCTATATCGAGACGCAAGCGAAGCTGAGCTGTACCTATGAAGCTTTGGCTTGGCAGAAGCTGGATGCGGCGGTGCTGGGGCAAGCCTGGGCGGAGGCCAATGATACCTGGTGGCCCAAGAGCTGGTTTGCCAAGCGCAAGATCGTCAAGCAAATGCGGGAAGGCGGGGCGCAGGGTGATCCGGACCCCGCCAATGATATTCCCGTGCTGAAACAGCTACGGGAAACCGGGGGCCAGATCGACCGGCTGGATGGTGTGTTGAAAGGTCTGCGGGAATGGGACTCTTATAATTCAGATCCCAGTGCCATGGTCGCATTGAAGGAGCTCGGTTCACGGGCTCGAGTCGCTGTTGGCAAGCTGGCGGACGATGCGGAGTCTCTGGCGACCCTGCGCGGCAAGATTCGAACTTTGCTTTATGACGCTAATGACCTGTTGGCTCCTGAGGCACCCGTGGGGCGAGCCATCAATGATTTCAAAGCGTCATTTGAGTCCTTTAATGCCCATAAGGAAAAATTCGAGGCATTGATCGGTGCTTCGTTAGAGGCACGGCTTTCTGGCGATGTGCCAGCCCTTGAATCACTCGGCGCACAATGTCAGGAAATTATCGATAACCATATTGCCCTGCGAGACTGGTGCGCCTGGGTACGACGTCGCTCCGAGGCACTGGATTTCCAGCTCGGCCCGTTGGTGGAAGCCATCGAAAATGGCACTGTGCCTGCGGACCAAGTGGAAGAGGTCTTCGAGGCGGCTTACTGCAGCTGGTGGTCATCGGCGGTGATTGGTGAGGATGAGGTACTGCGTACCTTCTCTTCTCCGGAGCATGAAGCGGCGATTGAGAATTTCCGGGAGCTGGATACCCGGTTCAGTGATCTGACTGCGAAGTATATTGCCGCGAATCTGGCAGGGGAAATTCCGGACCAGGAGACCACAAAGAAGAAGTCGTCCTGGGGCGTGCTGGCCCATGAGCTTCAAAAGAAAATGCGCCACAAGCCCGTTCGGGAAATGATGGAAACCATCCCGGATGTGATCACGACGCTGGCGCCGTGCTTGATGATGTCGCCCCTGTCGATTGCCCAGTTCCTGTCTGCTGGTCAGGCACAATTCGATGTGGTGATTTTCGATGAGGCGTCGCAAATTACCGTGTGGGATGCAGTCGGTTCGTTAGCCCGTGGTAAGCAGGTGATTGTGGCAGGTGACCCGAAGCAGATGCCTCCCTCCAATTTCTTTGGTCGTTCTGATGATGATCCAGATGGTGACATAGACGGGGAGGGGGATTTGGAAAGTATCTTGGACGAGCTGATCGGTGCCAGCATTCCCCAGCGCGTACTGAACCTGCATTACCGTTCCCGCCGGGAAAGCCTGATTGCCTTCTCCAATAGCCGCTATTACGACAGCTCCCTGATCACCTTCCCGGCACCGGTACACCCTGACAAGGGCGTGTCACTGGTGAAACCGGAAGGCTTCTACGCCCGAGGCAAGGCCCGCCATAATCAGGGTGAGGCCAAGGCCATTGTGGCCGAGATTGTACGGCGCCTGACGTCGGATGATCCTGCCGTTCGCAATCTGTCCATTGGGGTGGTGACGTTCAATACCGAACAGCAAAGCCTGATTGAGGATCTGCTAGACAAGGCAAGAGCGGAAGATCCGGGCATCGAATGGGCCTTCTCCGAGGACGAGCTGGAACCGGTGTTCGTGAAGAACCTGGAAACGGTGCAAGGGGATGAGCGGGACGTGATTCTGTTCAGCATCACCTATGGTCCGGATGAAGCCGGTCACGTCACCATGAACTTCGGCCCTCTCAACCGTACCGGTGGTGAGCGCCGCCTGAACGTGGCCATGACCCGCGCTCGCTCCGAGATGGTGGTGTTCTCCACCATGCCACCGGAGCGTATTGATCTGGCCCGCACCCAGGCCCGCGCCGTGGCGGACCTCAAGCACTTCCTGGAATACGCCGAACGTGGCGCCTCCGCTCTGGGCGCGGCGGTACACGGCTCCATGGGCGACTTTGAATCCCCCTTCGAAGTGGCCGTGGCTAGAGGGCTACAGGAAAAAGGCTGGACAGTGCATCCCCAAATTGGCGTCTCTGCCTACCGCATCGACATGGGCATTGTTCACCCCGACAAACCGGGCATCTATCTGGCAGGCATCGAGTGTGACGGTGCCATGTATCACAGTTCGGCGTATGCGCGCGAACGGGACAAGATCCGCCAGGGTGTGCTGGAGGGGCTAGGCTGGACCCTGTTCAGGGTGTGGTCAACGGATTGGTGGACTAATAAAAGCAAGGCTCTGGAAGAGGTGGATGCTGCACTGCGAACTCAGCTGGATAGGAGTCGACAAGAGTAGTGATTGTCGATAGCTCCTCAGCCCCTCCTTAGCAAGGAGGGGCTGAGGCGTTTAAGACTTTAGGTAAGACTCGTAGAAATCTTTTCCTGATTGCTTTTTAGAGGTGACTACTTCGATCTTGATATCTGGACCGAATTTGAAAATGACCTTTCCGTATAGGCAAATTGGGATTTGATAGTTCACAGAAAACCGTCTGTCTGGGCTGCCGTCTTTGTTTGGGTGCTTCCAGGTTTTCCCTGTGATCGTGGCATCTTCTGGCGGGTTTTCATCAATCACGCTTTCAAAGCTATAACTGGGCTTTACATCGCTATAGTTGAGTGGCTCGATCTTGAGGCCGTTAAAAAGCAGTATCCCCTCGGGAAGAAAATAGAATGATCCCTGCTTGGTGTGTAGTGAGGGAAAGTTTATGTTGCTCCTGATCCAGGGCGGAGGGGGTTTCCCGACGTTGCAACGACTCATATCAATCAGTGAACTGGCCCCCGCATGCCGTTTTTGTTCATGAAAGCCGAAAATTGATTCGGATCTATCTAAAGTCCATAGCTTATGGTTTTCTTCCAGGAATCCAAAAGAACGGATTAGTGATCGGTAATGTTCCGGAAGTGAGCCTGTATCATAGCTAATTTTAATGAACCGACGTTCTTTGTCCCATCTTCTTGTGATGATGTGAATGGGAACCCAGAAGGCAAAGATAATAAGAAAGGCTTCTCCCGCCTTAACCGATAGAGCTAAGACTAAAAGAGCCGCGCCAGACCAGAATGTTAGGCTTTTGAAGTTAAATAGACGTGCTGACTCTTCTATTCGCTCCGAAATTTGCTCAATATTCTTCGGTGGCGGAGGAGTTTCTGCTTGGATGCTATCGGGGTAATTATTTACTTGAACGTGGTTTGGCTCAGAGTCGGGGGAATCAGATGAATACCAGGCCATGGGGGCTCCGTGCCAGAGGTGGTTCCGTAGTCTAAAAGTCTATTTTTACTCTACTGTCCTGTCGTGGTCTATCAGTTGTGGTCAACTATTCCAGTACAGTAATGAAAGATGAATGACGATATTTGTGTTAGGTCCCCTACCTAACCAGAATGTGTAGCATTTAGTGTAGTAGTTCAGTCCGAAGACTTTGAAACAGCCTTGGTTTCTGTCTTATAGACCTTTGTATTATTGATGTATGTTGAATCAGAAAAACCCACTTTACCTCCGAATATTGGTTCATTAAATAAAAGTGGGCATGATATGAAAATTGCTCTAGGGAGCGAGACTTTTCCCTTTCTCAATTGAGGACATCCCCAAAACGCACGTCAGTCCTAAATCAGGGGGGCGATTGGGGTTTCACGCGACTATCCGGCATGAGTTCTATCAGTTGGCGCGGCGGCGAATCGTTTTCAGTCATGCTGGCGTTGCTCTCTGGGTGATGCATGGTACAGAGCGACACCACATTTGCCCGCGCCGATCAGTGAATGTGCGTCATTGAGCCTGCCACCTCAG
>Ga0115005_10000600_pt1 | contig 28006 bp, 24 predicted proteins | sample ArcOceMetagenome_FD_87163 | JGI IMG/M metagenome (GOLD analysis project Ga0115005, IMG submission 87163) | Marine eukaryotic phytoplankton communities from Arctic Ocean - Arctic Ocean - Greenland ARC118M Metagenome | ecosystem: Environmental > Aquatic > Marine > Oceanic | place: Arctic Ocean...
AACCCCTCTTTGTCTTTCCCTGACTGAAGGTGCATGCTTAGCACCGATGACCTTACTTTAGTCGCCTAGGTGACTGAGATAAAAGCCCGTTATTTTCGTTATTTCGTCAGTCACGTTTCATTCCCGGTGTTCTAAAATTAGAACAATCTATTTTTAGAACGAAAATAGCGTATCTCTTTTGAACATTGTTTGCTCTGTAAACAAGATTGAGTGGCATAGTGATAAATCGGCCCTCTTCCGCCAGCCGCTTGTTGTGCTCGGTGATTGCTTTGAAGACAGCATCCATGCTCATGTCATCTCCACTCATTTGGTCATCGAGCTCCTCGCCACTCAATTCGCACCTTGGCTCGGTAAGGTCATTTTCATGAACACACGTCGTATCAAGGGGACACCTAGTACCCGTACCCGTCAAGACGTAAAAGTTATATATCATTTTAAGTAAATGGATGAATCAATATAGTGAGGACCTTTTAAAATAGAAGAGTGACGTACCTTCTTGTACAATATTAAGAACAGCACTCATAAATCGCTCCATAATTGTACTCTTCCCAGAGGACTGCATTCCACAAATGACAAAACTCATAAAGGGAGCAGGTCGTTTCAACTTCTCCTGGTAGACTTTGTTGACTTTGACCACAAAGTTGAGTAGATCGTCTTAATTCTCAACCAGCAGCGTTGCAATCTTGTTGTCCGATGCAGCATGGTTATCGCTAGTTTGAAGATCAGTTTTTTCGTCGTCGATGGCAGCTGTTTTCTTCTTCTGTCTTGCCTGACGTTTTTTGCGTCTTTCTTCAGCAGTTGGCATAGTGCATTACAGTAAGTACTAGCCTTTCTGAAATTGAGGAAATAATATGGAATCGAAACATCAGATCTGTCAGCCCAACAATAACTGCAACTCCTACTTTTCCACAGAATCCCGTCAATATTTATGGGAATCATGCAGGAAGAGTTGGTGAATTCTTCGTGGAAAACATCTCTTCTACTGATGGTCTACTTATTCCTAAAACTCGAGTCTCACATTGAAATGAGGAATGCATCGTTTGTCCAAAGTATTCTTCGCACCACTGAATGGAAATCCCGGAACGATTGATCGCTTCAATTTAATTTCAAGGAGCATTCATTTGCTGTTTATTCCTAAAAATTGAGTCTCACATCGCTTGTCCAAAGAGGGAATCCCGGAAGGATTGATTGCTTCAATTCAAAACTTCAAGGAGGTACTGAGTATGATCATCCGGCAGCGGTACGTAGGCATGCACAGTTGAGGTCGAAAGAAACGTTCACAATGGAAATAATAGTTTTTTAAACATGATGATTGATCACAGGGGATACAGAAGTACCTGTATTTGCACGCATAAATTCAATTGTATGGCACTTACTTGGACATGATTGAACATGACTGAGCTCCGGCACCTGGAAGATTCACAGTTGCAATAGTACGGCGCACGGTACCATCTTGGAAGATCTGCCGGGTGATATCATCACCATGATCCATCATAAAGGCATGCAGATGGCTCATTATCCACCCTCAGTGTAGAGCGACGTGTGCCATCGTCTGTTTTAGCATATCATGAGTGTTGAGTGTTATAAATCAACTATTCTTGCGCAGTTATACTACCTACACGTATTTTTTCAGTCAAGAGAATAAGAATTTTACACAGTAAACTTAGTTAACCAAATCTTCCATTTTGACGCCTTGGATTTACGACATCAGGGTTTCCAATCCCCATCAAGCTAATAGCCTCAATATCAACATCTTGAGATGGGTTATCCTGAAACATGCTCATGCTAATATCAATACTACTTAGCATTCCAGAAACCATCGCTTCAGCATTTGCGAAATCATCTTCACCGTCCTGAACTAACTCAACGAATCGCCCACGTCTAGAACTATTATTAACACCGCCAACGCTATCAAAGCCGCTTAATGTGTGCTGCAACCCCACAGGAGATGAAGGAATAAAGTTTCCCATTGAGTTGGGCACACTTTCCGTCCCAAATGCAGAATGGGTCTCCTTTGCGGCCATAAACGTTGTCACTGAAAGAGAACTAACAATGTTTGCAATGGATTGTTCATTTACAGGGAACTGCGCCCGTCCGCTATCATTCTGTAAGATCAACATGAAACTACCAGTATTACAGGCTTTGACTTGCGCATTGATACGTCCATGAACAAAATTATGTTGTCCAGGATCAAGAGTCTCGTAATGCCGAATAAAATGTCTATGAGACTGCAGAAGACGAGCATCTAGCAATGACAAGTCGTCGGCTACTGGTGGTGTATTGAGATCTCTGAATGCCTGCATAGGTAGAAAAATAGCGAAAGAAACTGGAACTCCTTTGCCTTCAGTGGCTTCCAATATATTTAGCATCCGCTTTGTGAAAAAGGACGCGGTCGTGCTGTCGAATGTTGGCAAAACAGAAACTGATCCTCCTTCCTTTGCAAGAAGCATTTCTAACGCATTATTCTGCTCTGTAAATGGTCGCAAACCACCAAACAACACGTCAATGTCAGGAAAGATTCCACAAAACTTATTTTTGCCAAATACTGACATTGAGTCGGTCCAAAGTTCCATCTCCACCTTCAATTCCGTAGCAAGAGTCGAAAGGGTAGATTGGGAAAGACGACAATCCATCTCAGTCCCAGAAAGAATCATGTTCATTGTTTCGTATCGTTTCGTCAACACAAAAATTGAATTCAACAACAACGTCGATGCCCCAGTGTAACGATCGCTCATTTGTTGAAAGTTGGCACGTGGAACGAAGATTTTTGAACGACCTTCCCATTCGATTGCGACCGCATTAGATCCATCGCTCGCCACAGCTGCATGTGCATGTATTTTGAGATTTAAGTCTGAAATATCTGTGTATGCTTCACTATATTTGTTTCGGTATTCGACAACTTCTCTCGCTAAGGATGCACAAAGCTCAGCAAGAAAGGATCCGGCTTCCTTCATCATTTCAATATTGGTTGCAATGCCATTGGATGCTTTCCTACTCTCGGAAATCAATTGACGCTGCAAAAACGAGACAAGATAATCAGTATCCGTCCAGCTGGGTATTAGTGGGTCCAAGAAAGGCACTGATTCGTAAGATGCTCGCACAATCCACTTGTATATGACAGTCTGCACAACACTGCTATCGATTGAAGACAGTGGATTCGGAGGATGAGAAGTCGTCGTTGCTCTTTGTAAGAGCTCTGAAACTTTCTCTTCGCGGAGAAGAGACACCGGTGCAGGTTCGACATCCTGCTGTTGCGTTGCTGGAGTTGTTTGGTCTACAGTTTCATTACTAACTTCGGTCATCATGGATCCAGGCGTACTACTTGCTGCTGCCTTGCTCATGGCAGAATCAAAGCCTAAAAATCCCACAACACCGTTCGCCATGTTCTCAAGCTGATCCTCTACTGTGCCATTCAAAGTACTATTGTTGGTTTGAGTCTCCGTACTATTTGCTGTCTCCCATCCTCTATTGCTTGCATTGGAAGTCTTGTACGAATCATCTTGATGTTGCTGCGCGAGCTGCTCCTTTGCCACGATCAATGTTGCAGCATGTTGCTCTTTCTCACGTTGTAACTTCTCTTTTTTCTCTGCATCGCGTTTATCTTGCTCTAGCATCTCCTTTTCTTCACGGCGCTTCTTCTCTCTCAGTTCTTTCTCCTTTTGCCTAGCAGCAGCTTTCTTCTGTCGTTCAGCAGCTTCTTTCATTTCTAATTGTTTCTGCTCTTTTGCTTTAGCTTCACGAAGTTTTCGCTCTTTCTCTTCTTTCATTCGTTTCTGTTTCTCGCGCTCTTGTGCTTCCTTCTCCTCCTTCTCCATCCGAAGCTTCTCTTGCTCGAGCTTTTGATGCTTTTCACGCTCTTTCTTCTTTTTCTTTTTATTGCGTTTCGACGTTGCTGCAGCTTCTTCTTTCTGCGCCTTTGCGTCTTCTTGCTCCAACTCGAGCAGTAAAGATTCTTCAGCGGCCTTTGCCTTTTGTTCAGCGTTCATACCCTTCTTTTTCTTAGCAACAGTGGAAGTGGCGTTCTTGGGACTGCCGCCAGAATCATGTAATGCCGAACGTGTCCCCTCATCAGAATCGTCTTGGTCGCTGTCATCATAATCACCCTCTTCTTTCTGCTGTTTGATGCGTAAATTGATTAAGAGACGAGCGCGTTGCACCTTCTTCCTATCACGCGAGCAACGAGGAATACTAGCTTTGTATTCAGTCACCATCTGAACAGCTGCATCAATGAGATTCTGTTCGACTAAAATCGATAATGCAGTATCACCTTTTTTGGTGGTAACTGTATGATCAGCTCCATGTCTCAACAATAATTCTACGGTATTTGGAAGCCCTTTTGTAGCAGCCTGTAATAACGCGCTTAAAGTGGGATCAGCCTCTTCCGTTGGCGCACCTTGCTCAAGCAATAACTCGACAACATCATCGTGACCTTTGTAAGCTGCAATACTTAACGGAGACCATCCAGTGTCAGTGCACCTACATGGATCTGCACCTGCATCCAAAAGGGCTTCGACAGCTGAGGCTTGACCATGATTTGCGGCAGTGAGAAGAGGAGTTTCCCTCCATTTATTTAAAGCATGAACATCAGCTCCACCTGTAAGAAGTTGTGTCACTGCAGATAGATGCCCTTCTTTGCCTCCTGCGCAAGCTTTATGCAAGGGTGTACTCAAATCTTCGATTACTCTACAATTGACTGGTGCTCCAGCGTTCAGTAGTAATGACACTATTTCATCGTAGCCCTGTGGACATTTGTGCGAGAAGAAGGTCAGCCATGCCCTTTACGGAATTCAAAGGCAGTGATGCAATGGAATATCACTACGCGTAGACAAGCGCATTCAAATATATACATACCTTGTGTGCCGCAAAAGTCAACGCACTCCATCCAGCTTCACTACACATACTTGGATCTGCACCACTCTTAAGAAGCGCCTCGACGGCAGCCTTATGGCCATTATTCGCTGCAATCAAAAGAGGGGTCTCACGCCATTTATTACACGCATTCCCATCTGCACCTCGCTTCAACAAGAGATTCAACACATCCAACGACCCATTGCTCGCACTTGACGAACAAGCCGTATGCAAAGGCGTATACAAGTCATCCTTGAACTGACAATTGACGCTAGCCCCCTGAGCAAGACATGCCTCAACAGCTTCCGCATTCCCCTCTTCCACAGCACACTTGAGGTACAACTCTGCATCTTCAGGATCAATACTAATGGAAGAAGATTTGACTGTCACGGACGCCCGTACGATGAGCGAATCATCTGATATATACCCATCTTGCTGAATCCTATCAGAAGTGATGAACTGCGACCAACCCCAATCAATCGCCTTTGGACAGAGCTTAAACGTTTTATCCGGATTACGCTTGGCGTATCCCAAACTCTGCCCGTTGGAATGTTCGAGAGTGAGCACATAACTTACAGCTTTCTTCCATCCAAACGGCAAATCGTCCGCATCGGCAACTTGCAGAAAAAGGCTGAGGTGATGATTGCTCGCCCGCCCATTTCCATTTACGTAGACAATGAGTCTCCATCTATTTCCGCAGGAGTCTATGGTGGTATTGGAATATTCTGCTTTTTTGCACCCTGATTCTCGTTTTTGAGAGTAGTTGGTTATGGTGTGTGTAAATTCACACGTAGATTGTTGGTTTTGGGGCGACCAAATTATGCTCGCGTTGGGATCGTCGGATAGGTCATCGGGTATGGCGTGGTCTTGACCCGGATCGTCGAGGTCTTCGTTTAGCATCGATGTGGGTGGTGGTAATGTTCCTCCGTCTGGCGGTGTCGTTGCACTTTCGGCACCTGATTCTGGCACATCATCGAGGTTGGATTGCGAGTCGGATAATTGTATTGCGGATGATGATGCCACCTGAGCGAGACTGCTGTGCGAAGAAGATTGGGATATACTTGAAGGTATACTTCTATCTCGATTTGCACAAGCGCTGGCACTACTCGTAGCTATTGTATTTGAGGGGTCCATGTCTCCTGACTCTCCAGGACTAGACGCCGAGATGGAATTGTCCATGGACACTGCAGCTGATGACGGTGTTAAAGCCTGTCCTAAAACAGATTCTGAAGCAGATATTGACATTGGCATAGAGACAGATGTGGATTCAGGAGTTACTGATTGGGGACCAGTCTGAGGATGATCAGGCTGGTGTTGCGGGGGTTCGGATTCAACTCCCTTACGCCAGCGCATATTGTAATTTTGTTCCTAAATTTATTTGTTCTAAATAAGAATTTCTGTTTTGTACATTGTTTTGTTGTTGTATAGTGTATGATTGAATGTGCCAGGCGTGTGATAGGGGATCAAGAAAAGGGTTAAGAGAGAGACAAAAAGTAGTGAGAAAAAGCTAGCTCTAAAAATCATAATCGAATTTGTAACAATGAAATCAGTTTGAAATTCGGTTCACTTGACCACCAATAGATTCTTTTCAAGTGAAACTCATCTCATTATCATACGGATGAATCAATCCATTCGATAGGGCAAGATCCACTACATTTTTGTTGTAGGGAATGGCATCAACAATCACCGCTCAGAACATAATCAGTGATTCCATTTTCAATTGAGATATTCTATTCAATCGATATTCCCGAAGTGTAGTTTGAAACATGAAATCACTCAAGATTGTGTGTTTTCAATGTCAATGTCAATCGCCACCATCAGCATCAGCATCAGCGCAATGGACACGATCGATCGACACTGCTCTCACTTTGTCTTCCTCAGCGCCTGATTGGACTGCTCCTCCACCCCTCAATCCTTCCAGTTCCAGTTGAACAACTGAATAAACAAAGTTCAAATCACTCACGCTTTAAAGTAGATGCTACTAGAGACTTTGTATCGTCTATATTATGAAAGTATACAGTATTGGGGCTCTGACGGTGCGTCTCGTGGTGGATAACGGAGAGTTCAGATAGTTGGCCGCCGCCAGACCTGGCTGCTGAGAGCGCTGGCTGGAACCATCTTGCTTTTCAGAGTGAGTTCTTGGTTGTGGTTGGACGCAACAGACTGTTAAATAAAGTGCTGACGTCAAAAGAGCCTAAATCCGTCGAAACTCGTGGTCCATTTTCAAAATTTGAAGGGCAATTCACCACACCCCCTCCTTTCTTTTCTTTTCTTTTCTTTCTTCTTTTTTTTGGAAAATTAATTCTCAATCCAACGGCTCGGCAGTTGGCTCGGCTCAAAAAGTTTCTTGAGAGCGCGGAAGCTACTCGTACGGTGCGGTGCGCGGTGGGTACCAACAAAGACGGTTAGGTTAGGTATTGATGGAAAAATACAACGTTCAACGTGCAACGAATGCCTCAATCTGAAATCTAACACGAAAGGGTACAGACAGATAGTTCACTGTTCTTTCGAGCATCATTTGTCTCGAGTGAGGTGATTGCTATTTCTTTCCTTTATTCCACAGTATTTTTCAACTTGGACTTTTTACAAGCGAGGATATCTTCAATAGTGCCTGCGAGCTGCGAGTTGCGACACAAAGACACAACCTATACCTCTTTATATTTACTTCGACTTACTTCTCAAAATGAATGATCGATTAGCAGACCTCGGAGATTCCCTCCCATCCTGGGCCATGAATGATGAGGGACAAGGAGACGTCGAAACAGGCTTCACCGAAAACATCCCTGTAGCCGTGGCCACACCCATCTCCACCGGCAACTCAAACTCCAAGTCAACCTGGGCCACTAACAACCCGGAAGACTTTGACTTCCAGCCAACATCTGCCGAAGAAAACGTTAAAGAGGGCGAACAGAAACAGTACATGGACGCCTTCTTCCGCGATGTGGACTCTATTAAAACCGATATTGAACATATCACAAACGTCACCAAGAGAATCGGGGACATTCACGAAGAGTCTATGCTCTCCGTATCCGAAAATAGGGAGAAGGAACTGAGCCAAGAAGTTAGAGGAATGATTGTGGAAACCAATCGCAAGGCCAAAAATACCAAGACGCTATTGAAAGTTCTGAAAGATGAGACGTCAAAGCTTGACAAGGACAAGACGCTCCAGAGCAGTGATTTGAGAGTGAGAGAAAATCTGTGCAACACCCTCACGAGGAAATTTATTGATGAGATGAAGCTCTATCAGAATTCGCAGCAAGATTACAAGACGGGGATTAAGAAGAAGGCGAGTCGGCAGATTAAGACCATCAAGGAGGACGCGACGGATGAGGAGGTTGAACAGATTATGAAGAGCGATGGGGGTAGGGAAGAGATGTTCCAGCAGCAGATTCTGGCGGGAGGGGTGAATGATCAGATTAAGCAGATTTATACCAAGGTTTCGACCAAGTATTAGGATGTGATCTTGTTGGAACAGAGTGTGGCGGAGTTGCACCAGATGTTTATGGATTTTGCTATTTTGACAGAGGAGCAGGGGGAGCTCATTGATCAGATTGAGTACAATGTCAAGAATGCCAAGGATTATGTGCAGGATGCTAATGTTGATGTTTACCATGCGATTGAGAGTTCCAAGAGTGTGAGGAAAAAGCAGTGTTGCGTCATTCTTCTTGTCGTCATTATTACCATTGTGGCTCTCTTTGCAATGAAAATACTGCCATGATGAGAGTACGCGCATGGCAGGATTCCAAAGCGCATCCGCGGGGGTATTTGTATGAGTATGGAGTATGAGTATGACTATAAGTTCTACAGAGTGTAGGGAGGAGAAATCTTGTCACGGAGCCGAGACAAGAAATATAAATTATTTGGTACGGAATAAAATGGACGTGGTATTGGTATAATACCTGGTGCAAGACACTGCTCGTAGGCTTGTTAATAATTTTGAAACAGTTCTATCTTGTGAAATAAGTACGTGTGTGTACTGGTATTTTGTATCTTTATGAAACTTGATGTGCCTTCACTTGAACAAAAGACTGCGGACCTGGTGCAACAAGTGCCTTTCGTGTTATCCCATCATCCAACTCTTGAAGGAGTGCATGCTGCTTTCCCTCGTCGGTACCGCCTTCTCCTGCTTCTGGATTCAGATTGGAATGCCCCCAGTAATCAGCAGCATCCAAGGCAACTACAGCACTCTCCCGAATAATATCATCATGATCATTCAGGTACGTCTTCAAAATAGCCTCAACGTCATCCCATCTCCCCTCAATAGCACCTAATGCCTCTGCGCTCTCATGTCTCACCATGGCGTGTTCACCTTCTCGCCTGAGACTCTCTGCCAACGCCTCCACAGAATCAGGATGTTGCATCTGTCCCAACACGTACGCAACCTCATGTCGAAAAAGAGCACTACTATCATCTTCCAATAAAGCCCTGCCCAACTCCAGAACACATTCCGACCCCCCTCTATTCCTCAGCGAAAACATGGCCCGATATCGCTCAAACAATGGCAGAGAAACATCACTCAATATGTTTCCAATCTCCTTGGTTGATAAATTTTCATGCTGGGGATGAGGAGGAGCGGGATCAACCGAAGAATACGGACTGAGCATACAAGCACAGACCATGGGCTGATTCTCCATATCCTTACCATTTTCTTCCCCTCCCCGCATCTTCCAGTCCATGTAGTCAATAGCAAGACGACAGGTTTGACCTATTTCGGGTGTATGAGGGTTGGCCTTAATAGCTTGTTGGAGAATGGGGATTGATCTCTCGGCGCCGATTGCTCCTAGGGCTTCACCGCATTCGTGCCGGACCATTATGCAATCTGAGGTGTCGAGAAGGACTTTTTCGATGCACGGACAGCACTGTGTTTGGAATAAGGATGTTGGGTTTTGGCGAGGAGAACATCAATGGTCAATAGCTTGTTTAAAAAAAAATCATACATACACTTCATTCCATGCACGTCAATATGATCAAGCTGAGGAATGTCCAATTTTATACACTCATGCTGCTTGCTGCAGTACCAAGACTATACCAAGTTGAAAATTCTCTTGATAACCATATAAAACTCAGGAAACGACAGGATGTCACAAAACAAGCAGAAGTTCAAATCGGGAGAGATCCCAAATAACCACCGTCATTTCATTCCACTTACCCGCTCATCACGAAGTTGGCCCATAACATAAGCAAATTCGTGACGAAGAAGTGATCCATGCTCAGGATCCAGCAACCCCTGGCCAAGAGTCTCTATCACAATATCATCAATAGCTTTGCCTTTGATTCCCCCCCCCTCTTGCACCTCTCCTCCTGACAATGCATCATCAACAGAAGCAGCAGAGTCATCATCATCTTTTCCATCGTCCTTATTTCTTATTGCATTTTCGTAGGCTTGGCGCAGAAAGTATGCCGCTCTCATTCTCATGCCGATTGGCTGAGATGGTGAGGCTATTGCTTCTTGGAGCTTAGCGAGAGGAGGAGGTTCAAACATGATAGACTCAAATGTTGTGAATGCATTGTTTCTTACGCAATGATGAAAGATGAATACAAAAAAATGTTTTCGCTCTTTGCTTTGTTCTTTTTGCTTTGCTCTTCGTCTTCGTCGGTCGCCCGCCGTTCCGTTCGTTCAGTGGCTCCTGCCTGTTCCTGGTGCTGCACTCTCTCTCCTCTTTCCCTCTCCTTTCCATAAATGCAGTCTGAACGAAAGCAAGCCACACAACAACAACAACATAGCACAAATCACAAATAACACAAACAAATAACAACGCATTCCTCATTCCAAACATTCACGAGCACGGACTCAATAACATTGTATATTGAATCGTCAGATACAAGATAAAATATACCACCCTCACACAAAAGAAAAAATAACACTTACGAAATAATGGTGGCGAAAAGAAAAACAAATGGAGGAGGTCTCAAAGGATTCTTCTCAAGAGCATCCAAATCATTTATGAGTGGTGGACTATACACAAAGGATAAATCATACTGGCTAGCTGAGAAATTAGCCAAAGTCGGTTTCATCATTGCTACTACTTCGATTGTTGTGCTGATGCCCTTGGTGTTTGAAATTGCTCGTGAGGGACAGGTACGTTACTTGTGCATTCTTAGTAATTGTGAATAAGATCGATGTAGACTTGTGGAATATTTCAAAAAGGCGTTGATGAGATGGGATGAATTGGTTGTGACGCATTGCGGTGATTCAAAACATATCACTCACTTTCCCCTCTATTTCTGTGCATTGCATGGCAGATGATTGAATCTGAAAAGCTTCAAGTGAAAGAAATGCGTACGGAAGGATTTTCGGATCGTCAGTTGCAAGAAATGGGATATCTTGAAGCATCTATTGCTAGAGCTCCAGCGGTTGCAATGAAGAAGTAATGAAGAAGTGCGTGAGCTATGAATATTGGAATTTCGACAGGTGAAATCTCAGTGTATGTTCAATGTGAGATGTAATGTGTGCAAGTAATAGGCATCCAGAGAAGTCAAATGAATGATATGCAAAGATCAGAACACACGGAACACGGAATCAATAGATAAAATGAATCCAATTATAGGTTCACGTAAATGGTCGTAGCAATAGACTGTTGATCAATAACGTGCTATAATAATAATCTACACACATTTTGTCTGTTAACCGAACGAGATTATATGATTAAAAGATCGAAGTACATGTTTTAAAGGACTTGAAAAATAAGGGCAGGGTGGATTTATGATGATTCTATCCATTACAAAAAGTCGAACCGCACGAATGAAGTGGGTTAGTATTACTACCTAGTACATGAAAACTCGCAAGGATTAGAGATAATACAAATCATCCTCTCTCTTTGTTCGCACTGATTGGGGCATATGCAGTTGAATCTTGCACAATGATTCTCACATCCTATGGGCGGTACCAATACAATAAACAAGATCGTCTTTTTACTGGTACGTGGTACTGAACAGGGAACACATTTTTGAAACATTTCCATGTCGACAGCCTCTTGATACAGGTATTGGTGTCAAACGGCAAAAATAACAAGCGTTATTATCACATTATTCACAGTATGCTACTGTACACGTACATACAATCTCAAATCAAGATGATCAAAGAGCATCACAAATCATCCAAAAGTCTTCGCTGAAACGCAGGTTTCGCCGCAGCCGTCCGTCTCCTCCTCTTGGAATTGGTACCAGTACGTGACGTACGAGTCGGTGTTCGTGCCGGAGTGGCCGATAATCCTCCAGGTACAACAATTTCTCCAAATCGACCAAGCGACTCATCTAATTCTAATTCGCCCCCCGATTTTGATGTTGGGAGAATGTCTGACAGAGCCGACATATCTAGATCTAAACCAGAAGTGGATGGGATAATGTCTCCTTCTTCACCCTGACCTTTCTGCTGATTGCGCAGTCCAGAACCCGCCGACTTGTGATCACACGTTGTTGAATCTGCCTGGATCAAATCAGGAGAATGCAAATATTTCTCAATGGACAGAAAATCAGCCATATCCTTTGAAAATCGATGACTTGCAGGATCCGCAAAATCAAATACATCAGGACAAGTTTGCAATAAACTCCAATAATCATCCAACTCCCGCCGTCTCTTTTCTAAAAACTTGTCGCTCGCCGCGCCGTAGAAAATAGATTGAATGTATCGGTTGGATGGAATGGACACTCCCCGCCCTTGGTTCGCTCCGTCCAGCTGCCACTCGAATCCCTTTTTGAGTACTTCATGCATTGCCTTCAGTTCGGAATATCGTTTCCATATGCTGAAATTGATGGTCTGGTCGTTTTTCTGATAATGCCGAATCAACAATTGACACCTAATCTCAAACTTCACAACCTTTTGTTTCCTTCGATTATCACTGTCCACAGCGGCATCGGCATCGTCCTCCTCCACGTCAATTCTATAACTTTGTATCGAACTTGTCAACGAATACAACCTCCTCCTCGCAACGGACCAGTTGAAAGTCCGATTCTGTATCCCACTATTGAACGCTAGATCATCCTTCAGTACCTCAAACCCCAGACTTTTGATCCTCACACCATCATCAAAACATCTCAGAACCCGAATAATTTTATCATATGTCCAGCTCCTCACAGATACATTATTAATTTCCACAAGGCGGTCGCCTATCCGTATTTGACCGGATTTCTGTACGATTCCGAGTTTGTTGTAGGGGCGGGTCCAGCCTATGAGGATGGTGTAGTGGGATTGGAGAGGGTTTTGTTGGGAGATGATGGGTGCAAGGATGAGTCCAAGCGGGGTTTGGGGCTGGTGGTCTTCCAGGTTTACTGTGTTGACGGACATTTGAATATTGTATGCGGTTGCGTGATCAACTAAGCCTGTGCCGGCGGTGCCAGCTGATTGATTGATTGATTGATCGATTGCTTCTTGCTGCTTCAAAGCTTTTCTTTTCTTTTTGCTTCCTACTACTCGAACTCGTAGACGTAGACCTACTTCCAGCAACAACAAATTTCACCGTTCGAGCTAAAATGCCCAACTGGCGCGCAACAATTTCAAATTGGATACTAGACACACAAGACACGAGACACAACTGTTGATAAGCAAAGCAAGAACCTCCAATCATCAACACACTCATTAGCGCCCATACATTCCCATTCCTACTGAGTGTTCAATTGGAAACGGCGATCATGTCTGAAGAAAAATCACTAAACAATTCGCAACTTGAAGAATTTCAACAAAATGGGTATTTACTATTGAAAGGAATACTGGATCCTGCCGAATGCCAACAGTTCGACGTCAACACCGTCCAACCTGCTCTCCAACAAAATTCTGGAATAGACCCTAACGATTCCAACACGTGGAACACCGATCGTCTCAAATCCATGGCAACTGGTGATTACAACGACAAACAAGCGAACATCCTTCCGGGCGTGATGGTTCGGAAAGAAGATGGATGCGATCCAATACCAGACGAACGTAATCTCGATCTCTCCCCTCTGAAACCCATCCTGGATCAATTACATGGTGATTCTAACGCTTGGGAATGGATGCATAAAAATGTGGGATGGATTCACGTCCGTTTCCCGCTCGATATTGAGGAAAGGGTTGAAGCAAAAGATCTCAACACTTGGCATGTGGATGGGGGGCATTTTACTCCACACTTTGTTGATTCTCCAGAACAATCAGTTATCGTACTTCCAATGATCAGACCTGTTAGCGTTGGGGGTGGAAACACTCTTGTACTTAAAAAAAGTCATATTTATATGGCACAGAGGCTTGCACAGGCTGGAAAGGATGGGATTCCTAAAGAAGAAACTCAGAATGCCAACGAGATTGCCAGAATGTGGCCAGAGAATCTTATCGCTGAGATGGCTCCTTGCGAAGCTGGGGATGTGCTTTTGTTGCATCCCTTTTTGGTGCATGCTGCTGGGCAAGCATGTAAAGGTCATCCTTTGAGAATCGCTTTTAATATGGGGTTGAGGTGGAGGAGGAAGCCGATTTTAGATGCGGAGGATGTATTGGAAGAACAGCATGGATGGTTGGAGAAGAGTATGTATTGGTCTTTGAACCAGTCTTTGGACTTTCTTCCTCGCTCTTAGAGTTGGCCTTCCAGGTGTTGCACTCCATTGAGTGCCATTCATTAACATTTGAATGATATGAATATGTGCGAAACGCTATAGATCTGTAAACAAGGAATATTGAGTGAAGACAAGCAAAGAATTTCTCGAAATAAAGGAGGTGGTATCGATATATCATACGGTACCTGTACCGTACACACTGTACATTGGACTACTCGTACATTACGTGTAGCTTGTATTCTGCGTTAATATTAATGTATTCGGATGCAAGTTCAAATTCGAAAACCACAACCTTCCGTTCAAATCCTCTTTGACAACTGCACCCATGACAGCATTAATGCTGATAACGATATTATCTTGTTATTTGTTCTTCGACCAAGACAAAGTGCGCTGTTAATAATAAAATTCTATCGAAACTTTTAAAATCATGATTTTACAATTTAACCCCGTTATGCTCCTAATGATGTGGCATCAAACTTCCTTGAGGAACCCACCTCCCATTTATTGCATCCCAGTCCATACCTTTCCTCTGACGCCCTGCCGGTCGCAAATACAAACCATCCTTTGTCTGCTTTGGCATGTTGATAGGGCGCACACTTCCATCTGCACTCATGCGGGCCTTCACAGCCTCGGCAGAATACTTGCTGTCTGACGATGGTCTTGGGTGCATACCGGTTACTTTAGCACTTGCAGCCATTTGACTGTAATTCATTTGAGATCTCATTGGAGCAGTATTAGCCACAGGTTGAACTCTATTGGTGGCATAACTTTTCCGTGGAGGTGCTTGAACACTACTAGCTGTTGAACCCTCAGCTTCTTGCTTTGCCTTCATGAGTTTGGACCATTTCTGCGAGCGTACAGTTTCGCACGTTGTAAGATGTTTCGAGACCTTTTGCAATTGTTGTGTAATCCGAGCCTGTAACTTCTCCAGCGTTTCGCCCTTTTCGTTGAGCACAATATCCGTTCTTGGGTTGTTTGGGTATTTGAAAAGAGGAAAGGTATCTGATTTCGCTTGATCCAGTACTGAGTTTGAAATCCATCCTGTTTCTATACGGTTCACTACCGCATCGACGCAATGGGCAAGAGACGTCGCAACTAGAGATTTGAGTGTATCGCCAGATGCTGCAAGAGAAGAAGTGTACTCAGTTCCACGAGCTTGTTCCTTGGGTGCGTTACGAATTACTACGCGATCTACAGCACCTGACAAAGCTCTCCTAACAATACTGTTGTCGTCCATTTGCATGGCGCGGGAGTGTTCCTGAGTGAACGCTCTCCCCGTGGACTGGTACTCCAATCGTTTTCTCGCCATGAGCTGCGCTTCGAATATCTTCTTCTCATTTTCCCACTTGGCATACGCCAATGTCCTGCTTGTAGTCCACAACTCTAACTTGACACGATAATCAAGCAATGCCTTCTTCTGCTCGGATTCAATCTTGATCTTTTGAGTTTGGTACTCGGAAGACATCCTGAAGGCATTATTGTATTCGACTGTCGACTGAGCGATATTTTTACGTGCATTCTCCTTGAGAGAGTTTGTGATGAGATCGGAGTGGATCATAAGGCAGCGATGGTAGTCCTGATCGTGGAATGAAGGGATGGGGTCAACGGAGAAAGCCTTTTTCTTGACGAATTCTTCGACAGTTTTGTTTTCCTTGTCCATGCCATCATTATCTTCTGTCTTGACCTTGTCATTCTTCTGATCCTGATCCTGATCCTGATCCTGATCCAGCTCCTGCTCGTTAACCTCCTCCTTCTCTGTCTGTCCCTTTAAGATAAGCTCCCTCCGTTCCTTCAAACAGAAAACCTGAGATTTCATCCCAAGATCTTCAAACGTTGGTTGATCAGGAATCTTCCCCAAAAATTGGGTTTGCCACCTCTTCCATTCCATCACTTTTTCCTTTAAGGACATACCCCTATTCGCGGCACCGATATCACCTCTTGCCACGGTATCGGGATCGTATTCAAAGTCCTCTTCTATCTTTTCGACACGTAGTAGATTTTCCGGTGACAATCCTGGCTTTACAAAGGTTGTGGAGGTGGGGATGTGGGTCGTTTTCGTCTTAACATATTCTGTATCGTATTCGATTAGCTTTTCGAGGTCGGCCTGATGATCTTTATTGAGTAGAAGAGGGGGGAGAGGATTAGATGTTGGAGCTGATATCACAGGTTCAGGTTCAGGTGCAGGTGTTTCCGTTTTGGTGTCTATTTCCATGTCGGTGCAGCCATTCTCGTCTTCTTTCTTGTCTGATTCACTTTTATCCGCACCGGTGTCTACTTCCATGTCGCCATTCTCGTCTTCTTTCTTGTCTGATTCACTTTTATCCGCGCTGATAAATTCATTCTCTTCCTTCACTTTCGTTTCATCCTTATTATTTACATCACCTTCCGTCTGCGTTTCCGTCTGCATCTCAGAATCCTTTGCGTCATTTTCGTCCTTGACGGGCACTACTGCTTCGGGCTCTGTCATAGACGAAGAAGGTTCCATAGCCAAATCTTCCTCCGCAGCAGCAGCTTCTTCAGCTTTAATCCTCTCATCCACTCTCTTCTTAACCTCATCCCTCATTTCAAAATCCTCCTGAAAAGCCTTGAGACCAGTCTGATATTGTTCACACGAGGATAGCAATCGGATCTCTCCGTATTTGGGGGTTGGCGGAGGGACAACTTTTTGAAATCTTCCGTCCATAGCTTGACTCAATCTCATAATTCGTCTAGCAATGCGGTTAAGAAGTTTGCGACGCAGTTTGAGGCGGAGGAGGTAATCTTTGGCAAGCGCTTGGAAATTCTCGTCGGTGTAAAAAGAGGAGTCGTCGTCGTCAGGGTCGGGAACGACTAGTGACTGATCTTCCTCACTGATGGAAATCAACCCCTCGGCGATATCCAGCAGCGCTGCAGTTCCGTACTTCTCCACAATGGCCGCCTTCAGAGAGCGGAGGGAGCGGTGCAGGGTCTGGATCGCAGCGAGTTCATTGTCGGATCGATCGAGGGAGCGCTTGAGAAATGCGCGGTGCTGCGGGTCGTATTCATGGGGGTGTGATGGTGGATTTGACGTAAGAGGGATTTCCGCCCGGGTCTTGTTTTTTATAGGACGGTTCTTGGGTGCCATCCTGATTGGTCAATCAGTGGTGTTAGGTCGTATGATTGATAGATGCCTGGAAGAAGATGCCAAGGTGGTCCTTGAATACGAGTAGTGTTGTTTGTTGTTGTTGTGAGTTTGTTGTTTTGTTTTCAGCTTTGGCGGCCACCTTCCATTTCAGGGGGGGCGGATTGAGTGGCGCGACCCCCCATATTATCAACCGTTTTTTAACTGATTTCCCACTTTGTCACATTTCACGCAAAATTGGCAAAACTGGTACGTGTATTATTTATAAATATGATTTACAAAATTAGAAAAATCTGTGGGTATATCAGCATCAAATAACGAACTAAAATAACTTTGCATTATCAGGTTATATCTTTCTACCTGATCGAATAGATGTTGCGGTGTTGAAACGAACTCTGTTTCTGGTTTGTTTAGCATCGACTTTCCGTTGCGCCTTTTTCAAGAGGCTCATAATGATTGTCGATGGTGCCAAATAGTTTCTGTCCTCCTCTATCGGATCTGATCTGCTGACAATCCCAATCACCTCACCATTTGAATTGACACAGGGGCCTCCTGAGTGCCCAAATTTGGTTCTAGATTTTATTACCACCTCTGATTGTGGACAGTGTATGATTGGATCATTAGGGTTCCGTGCGATTGTCCCAGAACCAGCCATTTTCTTCAATACATGGCCAGAGTCATAGCAAGGGCTGCGATCGATAATTTCGTCGTCATTGTGAAGACCTTCACCCTCTTGATTATATCCAATCACTCGGATATTCGTTTCCAATTCAACTGAGTCTGCGAGAGGGAGGTGGGCGAGACCTTCCGTTGCAACGTTAAGACTGAATGTCATTGCCTGAGGATAAGATATATGGAATCCATTTGTGGCAATAGGATTTTCGAATTTTTCTTTTAAACGAAGGATGCAGCAGTCTGCTTTCTCGAGGTCGTGGACAACAATATCTGCAGTGTACTGAAAATTTGCTGTTTCCGTTTGACTATCGTATATACTAACAATAGCAATTGCTCCCTCTATTCCAAAGAATTTCTCCCCGACAGTTGTATTATTTTCAAAGCTGTAGAATACGTGACCAGCGGTGACAATCAGCCCGCGTCTTTTATCAGCTATGAAACCTGACCCAGTGGAGACTATTCTTTGATTTCTTGTATCCCACAGACTGACCAAAACAATGGAAGGCAACATTTCGGGCACACCTCGACCGGGGGTTCTATCATGTGTATCGCAGGTAACGCAGGTCGTTGCAGTGCTATGACTGATGGAACTCCATGCTGTGCATGCTGTATAACCGGTTGCCGTGGATATTACAGAACAATCGTCATCGTCGCATTCTTCTCCACGGAGAAGCTGTGGAAGGATCATGTGAACATTGCGATGATTGTTACACCTCAACTTTTCCTCGGCAGGTTGACTTTCAACAGTATCCATTCTCCAACAAGGGACTTCTCTCGGGGCCATTCCTATCAGACACCCCGGGCATGCTATCTCCTCACTAAAATCCCCCTTCGTGTGATTTCTAATTACATCACTGACAGTTTTAAGGATAGAATCGTACCCTAGTTTCCAAATTTTCTCACCAAATCTACCCTCGAAGCCTTTCCCACAGACCATAAGTTTTCGGTCAGTGTTGCGCATATCACCAGAACTAACGCAGTTTCGTGAGTTAGCATGTGCAAGACAAATATATAATTCATTAATCGTTTTGGTTGGTCTCTCGGCCCGCACGATTTCTACCACTTTCACATACATGGCTGTCTTGTAGCACATGATTTGTTCAACATGGGTCGTAACATAAGGCTCCACTATCCTTGGATCGGGTTTAATCAAGGCATTGACAACTGCAGCGCTGACCACGTCCATGAAGGTAATTGGAAGAGCTTCTCTAATAAGCCACGAATGGCCAATTATGGTCTTACATTTTCAGGATTTATTTCCAGGAAGATATAGATGAAAAAAAAAAGAATCAAAATGAGTTCCGAAGTCAAATAAGAAGGTTTCAAATCCATCACAACTCTTACTTACCTTGTAACGATTATTAGTTGTAAACGTCCAAGAAGAAGAACTTGGTTCTGCAGTGACTCTGGGTAGGAGATAAGATATTGACTGACCGATGGCATTCGGTATAGTAATCGGTATGAAGATCCCACAATGCTCGCACACTTGCTGTAAGAAGTAAAACAATTCTTCGTTGTCGGTCTCAGCACCCAGCTTATTATGTTCATAAACATAATCTATTTGTTCCCAAATTTGAACGGTCTCGAAATCTGTAACAAAGAGATTCCTAAAGCACTGTCCAAGCGAAGAAGGTACAGTTCCATCAAACGTTTTTCTCACGTCGCATATTTCTTCTTGACACAAAACGGGCGCGATGGCATCAGATATCCACTTGGGGTTGAGGATGATAAAACGTTTCAGCAGATGTGGACAGCTACATTCTGTGATGTCGTTACCAAAGTAGACAATTTCTCCAATAGAAGCTAAAAAGTCTAGAGCTTGTCGGACATGCTCCTCTGAAAAGTTATCGCCCTGTCTCTTGGAAATTTCCAAGTACAACTCTTTGAAATGAACAACGTTGTATTCCTTCGATTTGAACAATGATATAGCCTCTTCCGTCCGTACTGCTGCTGGTGACAGTTGCTTGAAGTGGTTCTCGAACACACTAGATTCGCTACCAAGTGAGATGATGGTGCGGCGAAATGCATCCAAGCTGTCTTCTTCATCCAGATTGACAATAGGAACCTTATCCGAATCGAACAAAATCATGGCATCTTTTCTATGATTTAGCAGTCGTTTTTTCAACATGCTGCACCGATTATCCATCTCCTTCTCGCCCAACTCATTTGATGCCAATACAACAGGCATGATAACACTCCCTGGAAAATTGAGTTCGTCAATAACATCAAGCCAGTAAAGCACATTTTCGTCGATATCAAAATTGATGGCCCTGTTCTTCACTTTGTCGCGTTTTCTTCTATCGAAAGCACTTTCGCACTCGTTCTCGTCATTTGGAGTTGCAGCTTTATCATTATGAACAGCCATATCCCACACTATGACGTAGAGGGAGTTAGGGGAGAAGAAAAGGAACTGGCTTGCCTACAGTGCAATAGCATCAAAACCAACTCGTTAGAAAAGTTCAAAATAATACTACAATCCAAAACAGTGCACTCGTATTTGTACTTACATGAGATCCGTTTTCAATGTTACCTCCTTTCAAGTCAAATAGACGAAACTTAGTAGGTTTTCGGGCGCCGAAGGCAAGTATATCAAGATCACCAGCGCTGGTATCGCTACCTTGAGGTTCCCAATTGTAAACGTTCACGTCTACCGTATTCGCTTCAGACAACTTTTTCTTTCTCTGCATACTCAACTTATGGACTAAGCTAGTCTTGGTAGCTTCGGAATGTGGAGAGCTCATAAACAAAACCTTCAGGGTGTCATTATGCTTCGTCGGCAGAAATTTTGCAAAACATTGTGCAGGAGGCATTTTCGCTTGGATAGAAGACCGGATCGGACTGCTTCTGGGTATCGATGGTCCCTGAGAGCCGGATGCCAATTTTGATTCTAATTTGTTTTGCACTTCGTATGCTTTCACACGGTCCTTGACACTAGCAGGAGGTGGTGCTTGAGATTGAGACAAGGCATCAAACTCCAATGGCGGTGGCGGCACGGGTATACCAGGTCTTGTAAATTGAGGACGAAGTATTGGTGGACCAGATTCCGCACTTTCAAACTCAAGGCCGCGACTGAAAATTGCCTGCTCATCAATACTATCATTAATATTGACACCAGGACTTGACTGTTCTTTCAAAATCTTGACCCCCTTCTTGATGAAATCCTTGTAACTCTGATCAAGCGGCATAGTGACCGAAGACACACCATCTTCGTCCTCATCATGCGAAAAATTGGGACAATGCCTCTCTAAAGTAATTTCACTGATCCCCCTTTCCATTGATGATGATTGGTTTGCCCCAAGTTCATTTGCGGATTCAACTTCCGTGTCCACACTTTCTGATGCCGCTCTCGCTAGCAGATCGATGCTATTACTACTTGTATGCGCCTCCATTATTTGAGCCACTTGCCCATAACCATTCGAAACATGTCTTCCTACATTCAAGACCACTTCTACAGCTCTCGGAATGTGATGCGCAAATGGCGCTGAAAGCATTGGTCTCATAAAGTGGTCGGCCCTTTCATCCTGGGGATCGTTATCACTCATATCAGACATTATATCCATTTCATTAAGTTTCCGATTGTATGAAAGTGAATGGTGTTTTGATTTGTAGCCATTATTCCTCAATGAAAAATCGTCCGTATTGCCACTGTATGCAGTGAGATCATTGGTGCTTCCTTTGTTTCGATTTTTCTTTTTTGATTTTCGACCCTGATAGTTGTTGCTATTTGATCTAGTATGCTGATGTCTCTGATGCTTATTCCTGATGAATTGCAATCCTCTACGCGTCTGTCGTTTCACGTTTTCGACATCTGGTAGACACATTGTATTCTTGAAATCTATTCTTTTCGAACGCCGATCGCGATTGGAAGGGGGCGAAAGCGAATATTCATTTTGGGATTTCGCTGGTATGAGATTTTGTCCTTTCACATGGAATTCTCGGTTGTCGTATTGATCATGGCTGTTATGGCTTCGAGTTCGGGCACGCACTACTTTTGGTTGAAATGTCTTTTCTTGATCATCAAGATATGCACTTTTGAAGTTACCTCCATAGACCTCGACACCTGAATCTGCACCGGCATCCACTTCTGCATGAATATAATGACTGTTGATCTTGTCTTCGTTGTTGTCATCTTCACGAGTCGAATCCACGTAATTATTCCCATCGTTATCACCGTAGTATTCTTCATCTGGTGTCAAGGAAGAAATTTGACGAAAAGACGAAACTTTTGTATTTGCGAAAATGTTATCAAGACCGCTAGCAGTGCTAGGTGTAGTAACTTTCGCAGTGGCTGGACTTAACATGCTTTCAAAACGTGCAGCAATATTGTCCACCATAGGTGACGAGCTTCGATGCTTCGCAATCCATCCTTGTTTCGGTCCCGAACTCTTAATTGCTTGTTCTTCAATCAGTTCGTAAGAATTGCTTTTGTTCGGCGTCTTGAAACAACCAACGCCTGTCAGATCAAGATCTGAAAAAGTTTCTGACAACTCACTTTCGTTCCGCTCATGTGGTTTTCGTTTGTGGTGCCTTTCTTCCTTGATCTCTTTCCCCTCCATATTGAATGCAATTGATGGCAGGTTAAACTCTGAGCATCGGTACCGAATCAGTAACGTTGGCTTAATGTTTCGTGTGTACCGGTAGTATTCATAGTGAAGAACACAAAAGAATTCATCTCTGAGAAGGATGATGCGTTTTTGAATCTAGTTTTTAGTGGGAGTGACATCTATTTATCTATTTCTAGCCTCGCCGCGTGGAACTTCATTTTTTTGTTTGACATCTGCAAACCGGAAACCGGATACAGTAGCGGGCACCGGGCACCGACCCTACTATTGTACCCTCTTGCCTGGCACCCTACGTACATATATAGTTAGTAAGTACCCTGCCTAGAAGGCCTAAGAAAGCCAAAACAGAATACAGCCAGCAAGCCAGGTCCTCACTCTGACCAATCAATTCTGCAGGCAAATGATTTTTCAATTGGTCCTATGTCTTCTACCATTATGCGCCTTCTCCTTCACTCTCATAACATTTGACGTTGATGGAACGCTTGTCAAAGGTTCAGGCCGAGCAGCAGCAGAAAGCGCGCATGCCCGGGCTTTTTCACATGCCGTTTCAGAGATTCTTGGCGGTGGCAAACAAGTGCCGCCAGTTGCAGAAGCCTTGCCGCGTCATTTATATCATGGGAGCACTGATGGATTAATTTTGCTTCGTCTGGCCCGCGCTACATTGGGTGTGGAACCAGAGGAAGCTTATAAAGAGCTTGACCGGATGTTTGACTGCATGTATACTTACATCAGTGCTATGGAAAATGAGGAGATAGCTGACCATATCACTCCCCTACCTGGCGTCATTGGGCATTTGACTACATTGGCGAATATGCAAGATCAAGTATTGTGTGGACTTGTAACTGGAAATGTTGAAGGAATAGCTCGGAAGAAAATGGATGCTGTGGGGATATTGGATACCAAAGCTCTCAGCCCTCCATGCGAATTACAACACTTGTGGCCTGGGTCTGAAGATATTGGCTTCTTGGGTGGGTTCGGGTCGGATTATTGCAGTGGTGATATCGACAACCCAGAGCGCAACCATTTAGATAGGAGTGAGCAAATATCGATAGCCACAGAGCGTGGGAGGACAATGCTTGGGAAAAAGAAACTGAAACGTGTCGTTCACGTGGGAGATGCACCGGCAGATGTATTGGCAGCGAAGTGGTTTAGTGAAGTCAAGAAGGATGATGATCTTTGTGTAGGTATGGTCGCGGTTGCTACTGGCTCATATTCTGCAGAGAATTTGCGGGAGTTAGCCGGTGAACCTGTACCTGGCAAGTGGGAACCAATAGTGCTCGAGGATGGAATGGCCAATACTGGATTTTTAAAAGCGTGTGGAATTCAATAATACTCATTAAAAATATGGATCCCCTCAGCACAAACATCAGATACAAGTGCTCCCTTTGAAGATATATTGATTAATTCTTCGGTATTGTTTGATTACGTGCTCACGTAGTTGTCAACGATAATCAGAAGCACCGATTATTGCAGAGATGAACGATACTGACAAATCACCAGAATTTGTTCAGACTAGATAGATAGAGTAAAGTTGTGACGTTATAGTTCCTGATGGTGACGATCCATGAATGCGGACGCTTTTATTCCCCTTTCTAGAAGTTTCCGCCCAAACCTCCCAAGGACAAGCCATTTCCTAAAAGGGGTGCATTCCATCAATGGTGATCTCTGAAGATTCTGTTAGTTTTTACAATTTTTGCAATGGCTACACCACGTACGTGTAGAACTAAAAATAAAAAACTTGTGCGATCCAGTGCCGTGATGAAGTCTCTGTTGCTGTTGCTGTTGCAGGTGCACGCCCGACTTGCCCGTAGAGAGAAGATTAGACTGCATGATCATTTGTACTTGCAGTTTTTCTGATAAATTATTGAATTGGAACGAGAGATGAGTTCCACACAATTCCTCATTTGGAATCAGCATCTCAAGCATTCAGTCAGAATCAGAGTCATCAGAGAGTTCGATCGCACTCTGAATTTTCTTAATCTTTGTCATTTTCTCATTGGGCTTGGTTGCAAAGTTCAAATCGTCATCTGAAGAGTCATCCAAGTTTGAAATTGTGTTTCCCTTTGTCGCGATCGGTTTTTGCACTTGAGACCTGTTTCTTTTCAACTTTAATTGCAAAATCCCGTCTGAATCACTGCTATCGCTGCTACTACTGCTGCTGCTGCTGCTATCATCGACTTGAAGATCAATTCCAAGGTCAGTGTCACTGGAGGAATTCGACCTACGAGTATCTTTCCCACTTCTCTTGCCAAAATTGGATACAGGCGCAAGACCATCATCACTGGAAGAATCTTCATAGAGTCGAATACTAGTTCCACCAGAGATATCCTTGTTCGATCTTTTCTTGGACGTTTTGAAATTTGTCAGCTTCTTTGTATAATTATGAATCTTTTTCTCCCTACGAGACGTCGTGTTTGAATTTTCCTGCTGTTGTTCACAGAATCCCTCCAAAGAATCCATCAACCCTCTCGGATTCTTCCTGGCGACTAATTTGACGTCGTCTACTGATATTGTTTTTCTACCGGCATGTTTACGGAAAGATACCAAATCTTTGGCTAAGCATTTGGTAGCATAATGATAGGTCATTTGCGTGAGTGTCTCGATTGCTTCTCGGCTCATACGCGGAGTTGCGGTACCAGTGGTATTAATACTGTTTTCTCTCTCAGCTCTCTCTTCCTCCCGACAAATATTTCCAACCGCGAGGTGGAGAGCGTTGTGGATGGCGTTGTGTTCGTTGTGTTCGTTGCGTAGTGTGCTGCCATATTTAGAAGTTGATTGGAAATCTCCATCACCGGAATCTGATTGCATTAGTGCTTTGCAATGTGTGAAAAGGAATTGGCTCAATTGGAATGAATAAATCGGAAAACTTCTGTCTCTGACCAAGCGAGCTCTGAAAGTACGTTGGACTCCAGAGATTTTACAATGCACTAAGGTACGCGTACTTGCAACACTATGTACTGCGCTAATGCTGAGCGCGGGGCGTGATGGTGGGGCAAAACTGTCGCAAGTTTGACTTTGCTCACAACAAAATAGAGAAGAAACTTCGAAAATACATTTGTACGCGTAGATTTGTTAAAAATAAGTTTCAAATTCTTGTATAAAATTAGGCACTCAAACGTGTCGACCATCCGAGTTGTGCCACCTGGTGTTGTTTCGCTTAGTTTTTCATGCAGTTAAAATGACAATTTGAGCGACACTCGGGATCTGTAATGGAACTCAAGCACAAAATGAACTCTTGTGTGGTGACTGATGTGCTGATGCAGAAACTGTTGCTGTTGGAACATTGAGCAAGGCAGTCTTTGCATGTATCACACTGCCCTGTCGACAAGTCGTCCGCAGTACAAACAAAGCACTTCTCCTCCTTTTGGCCCCAATCTTGATTGTAGATGCACGGGGAGTGGGATGAAGGCTTGCAACCACAACCATTAGGCTGAAAAAAGAATCCAATGGTTTTTAGAAAAATCAGCAGAACAAGCGATTGTAACAGAGAAACACACTCAAGTGAACTCACCACAGCAGTTTTTGAAAATTCAACGCCTCCGCAAACATTTCCCGAGCCTCCAAAGGCAGCGAAATAGTCATTCCCTTCGTCGCAGCTTTGGGTGTTTCCAGGCCCTGCTGCACAAAAATTGCTATTTCCGTCACTTTTTTGAATTGGCAGAGGTTTGAGTGATTAAAGGTCATTTTTTAATAAGCAATACTAGAAACTGACATAATAGATTGAAACATGGTGATAGCACGACCGGTGCAGACAACTTACAATGCGCAACATGCAGTCCCACCAGCACCATCACAAAATCCACAACTGCAGTCAATGCACATCAAAGTTGGAGAACGTTGACAAAATGTGTTGGAAGGACATGCTGCACAGGGATCTTCTGGACCTGTGCATGTGCAGTCATTTTTCAAATAAGTACCTTCGGCGCATTCGGTGGGAGGGCAAACTGCCTGCCAAGTTGGAGTTGCTATTACATCCCCCGTCAAGGATAGGAAGCCATTTTTACCAGGACTATATGATGTGGTTATTTGTAAGTGTGGTTTCAGTTCTTATTAAAATCAAGGCAAAACTTGGAGGAGTAAAAGTAGTGCAGGATTGATTCACTCACCCTCTGCAGTATCCAAGGAAAGACTTTAGCTTGAAAAGTCCGATTCTTTCGGTTTTATTCTTCTTCTTGAAATGTGTTTCTTCAAATATGTATCTATACTCATAGTCTGCACAGCAGTTTAGTTATGTAAAAGTGTGAGAAACACGGATTTTATAGACAAAAATAATGCCACCAGACTTACACTTGCGATGAAAAATGGAGCAGGCCTCTCTCTTCTCAGCGCTCCAATCAGGATGATCATATGGACAATCACGAGGGTTGCCGCAATTAGTATCATACAACTTGAAGCATTTGGCTTCCGTCAAGGAGATACTAGAGAGACAGCCTTCGTCGGCATCATGAGCGTAGGTGCAGCGATCAAGCTCAAGATAACCAGGATCGTTGGCAAAGTACCAAGAAAGGAATCCACTGATACTCATATCTCCTTTGAAACCATGGTGACCTTGGCCATTCCACCCTGTATTTGGATCAAATACAGTATTGACGAACGTATTTACGATATTATCGAACTCTTTCAAGGATGGCTTGATAATCAAGAATCCAGTATCTACTCCAGCCTCGCCAGTATTTACGTCTGGAGGCGATGAAATGTAAAGTCCTTTCAAGTTCTCGTCAGCAAGTAGCATATCAATATCCTGATCCAATGGCTTCTGGAGGATAGTTTCATAATCCATCAGGACCACAGCAGGATGTAACGTCAAGGTCCAGATTTGAAGCTTGATGGAGTCACGAATTCCGACATCGTTCGGAATATTGTCTTTGATGTATTGGTTATTGATCTCCAACTCAGCATCTGTAATGGGTTGACCCAATATCTCTACGAAATAGTTCTCAGATTGCAACAGTTTTACTCGATCATAAGTTTCTCCATTAGTGCCCTGGATTGGACATTCAGTAGCAATCGGATGAACGAGTGCATGCCTAGCAGAAAGAATAAGGCAAGAGTTGTTAGAAACTAATTTCATTTTCGTGATCGTGTGCAACATACGACGATGCATTTAAGCTTACATGGTGTAATTCATTTCTGCTGCAGAAAGCTGGCCTGTATCTTCAAGTTGACGTAGCTTGCGCGTCTTGCCAAGTCGCCTGGCAGTAGCAGCTTCTTCTGTTACTTCACATACTTCGCACTTGAGAACAGCACTAGCTTCGTACAAGTCGGAACCCATATCTGGTTCGTCCACAACGTCTGCGTCGCT
>Ga0115005_10000602_pt1 | contig 27979 bp, 24 predicted proteins | sample ArcOceMetagenome_FD_87163 | JGI IMG/M metagenome (GOLD analysis project Ga0115005, IMG submission 87163) | Marine eukaryotic phytoplankton communities from Arctic Ocean - Arctic Ocean - Greenland ARC118M Metagenome | ecosystem: Environmental > Aquatic > Marine > Oceanic | place: Arctic Ocean...
GGTAATGTGTTCTTCGGCATTATGCCGGCTCAGCGTGAATTAGTGCGTGCCATTGAAGCGGGTGAAAAGCCAGACTCTAAACCAGCGGCATTTGCGAAATTACGCTCTACTCATAACAACTATTTTACCTTGCCACTGCTATTTATCATGATCAGTAATCATTACCCAATGACCTATGGTAATGAAAATGCGTGGTTGATTCTGGCTTTGATCAGTTTTAACGCCGCGTTTGTGCGTCATTATTTTAATTTAAAACATCAAGATAACCATCAGCCTTGGATTCTTGCGGTTGGTGCGGTGATGTTGTTTGCCATCATTGGTTTTATGGTGCCAAAGCCTGTGGCAATGAGTGAAGTTAACATCAGCGATGCCCATGTGCTTGAAATCTCGCAAGCCCGTTGTGCCAGCTGCCATGCAGAAAAACCAACAAATGCCGCGTTCGCAGCTGCACCAGCAGGGGTTTTACTAGAAACCCAAGCACAGCTTGCTGTAAACAAAGAGCGTTTGTTTCAAGCGGTGCAAACCGGTTATATGCCATTGGGTAATATGACGAAAATGACAGATGCTGAACGCACAGAAATGCTGCAATGGGCGAAACAAAAATAGCGTTAACGTGAGGGTAACAGTTGAAAGGGCTGTGAAGCTAAAACGCTTAAATCAACAGAATGTTTCTAAAGGCACAAAGCTGTGCCTTTAGAGATTTTTGATATTACTTCTTTTTCCAGCCGCTCCAAGGCTCTACAGGGCCGTCACTTTCTTTTCTATCGTTGCTCTCACGTTTAGGTTTTGGTTTTTCCCAGTGTGAGGTTGATCGTGGCTTTGAACCTGGGTGGCGGTGGGCACTTCGACCACCACGATTAAATTCAGCCGCCATTTTCGCGCGGTTTTTTTGTATGCGCTCAGCATCTTCAAAACTTAATTCAGCGGGCTCACCCGGTTGTTGATCCAGAGGCACGATTCTGTCTCTAGGTGGAATGTCCAACTCTGATGCAGGTGCTTTAGGCAGGTTTTTAAACTTGTATAGGTAAAAAGCTTCTACCTTTTCACGGGCCCAGTCGGTTTTTTTCAGAAACTTAATGCTGGATTCAATGCTTGCGTTCTTTTTAAAGCAATTCACGTTCAAATACGCATCTAGAAGAGCAAAGCCATACTGGTTCACTAACTCAATTAATAGGTTTTCTAAGCTAAGACCATGTAATGGGTTGTTCTCGTAGATCTTGTTATCGCTCATGATGCTGCCTAATGATGGGGTTTGGCCTTTATTATAGCGATTTAGGCATAAAAATCCGTGTTTTAATTTTGAGGTAGTCTGTTTAGTAGGCGTATATCGTAAGCAGTTGTGTTGTAAAAAATGCTTTTAATATCATTTGAGCGTTAAGTTATTGCTATTAGGTATATAAATAATGGTGGCGTGATTTGTCCTTTTTATAGGGTCTACCTAGACTATAAAAAACACTTTGCCAAGAGTTGAAGCAGATGAAACCCGTTTCTCAACCAAATTTGGACAGTTTTGGCACGTCTCTAAGAGCAATATTTAACCTAGATGGGGATGTGGTTGAAGGGAATGATAAGTTTAAATACTTCTTTGCGGATAATGTTTATTCAATCGAAGACCTATTAAAAAAGAAAAATACTGATGTTCAGTGGAATGAGGTGATCGATCAGGCCAATGAAGACATATTCACAATGCAGCTTGTGGATGATCTTAATGGTCAACGCAGGGTGCTTAAAACAAACATTACTAAGCTGCCAGGCTCTAACCTTTATGTATTTGAAGCTATTGATTTATCAGAAGAAACCGAGGCGATTGATGCGTTAAAACAAATTATTACCACCAATAATGCAGGCTCAACCGAAGAATATTTTAAATTACTGGTCTTAGAGCTGGATAAACTATTAAGCAATATTGAGTATGTGATTATTGGTAAGTTAAACGATGATCAAGTCTCCATGAATACCATCGCAGTCAGTAGACAAGGCGCTTTACTTGAGAATAATGCTTTTCCAATTGAAGGCATAATATCAAAAACAACGGTTGAAAATGGGCGGCAAATATACTCTAGCCAACTTCGAAATATCTTCCCTGAAAGTCTTTTTTTTGAACAAATAAAAGCTGAAGGTCTAATTGCTCTACCAATTAGAAAAACCAATGGCGAGGTAATTGGTTGCGTATTAGGAGTTAGCTGTACAGAACTGCAAAAACCAATTTATACATCAAATGTTATGGAAGCCTTTTCTGTGAAAGCAGGTGTTGAATTTGATCGAATCAAACAAAATACCGTCATTGAAAGTGTCAAAAGAAGGCTTGATCAAAAAGTATCAAAGATGGAGATACAGCATTTATTGATGTCTGAGCTCTCGTCTTATTCTGAAATTGGTAATGGAGATCTATGGGGGTTCAGTGAAAGGCTCACCAAGCTTGTATCCAATAGACTGAATATTTCTGTGGTCAGTGTTTGGATGGTTTCAGAAGATACAGTTAAAGGTCGAAATAGCTGTATATATGATAAAGATTTCGATACATATGTTTCGTCAGATAAAAAAATAAAGGACATATTTGAAAAAGAGTTTGATAATTTTATAAAATTACCATATTTAGATTCTAATGAACTAACGGATGTGTCTTTTTTAAGCCCCTATGTTTCAAGGTATCTAGAGTCAAAAAAAATAAGATCCATGTTGGATTGCCCGATTCGATCGGGTGACAAAGTACTGGGTGTCCTTAGTTTTGAAAATAAATTAGAAAGTGACCCTTGGATGTCAGAAGAGAAGTATTTAATTGTTCAATTATCAAACTTATTATCTCTTACAATTACAAATCACCAGAAAGCAATCGCATATCAAAAACTAGAAGAGTCTAAGAATCTATTTAATAAGGTTCAAAGTATTGCTCGATTCGGAACCTTTACTATTGAAGTTAAAAGCAAACGTGCTGTTTTTTCTAAAGCATTGTGTGAACTTCTTAAAATCGAACACCCTCGTGATTATTATCTAGCAGATAAGTTAGAAAATTTGCCTATGATTGAGAGTATTCATGAGAATGAAAAAATGGATATTATCAATTCGATTGACCAGTGTCTTAAGCAGGGAGAGGGTTTTAACAAAGAGTTTACTGCTATTTTCTCCGAGGGAGATTTTCACCTTCTTGGGTGCGAAGGTATTCCGGTTACGGTTAATGGTGAGATTGTAAAAATAGTAGGGTTTGTGCAAGACGTCACTGACATAGTGAAAGCACGTGATGATGCACTGTCTAAACAAAAAAGGATCGATAATATAGTGGATCAAAGCCCCATTGGTATCATAGAGTGGAGCTTAAATTTCGAAGTTAGAAATTGGAATGTGGCATCAGAGAAAATATTTGGTTGGTCTAAACAAGAAATGATCGGCAATACAGCTGAATGCTTGATTCCTGACTCTGGAAAAGAAGACATATCATTGGTTTGGGAGCAGTTAATAAATGGCGGGGGTGGTGAATACAGCCTTAATAAAAATAATACTAAAGACAATAAACTTATTCATTGTGAATGGCGTAACACACCATTATTAGACTCTAATAAACAGGTCGTTGGGGTGCTATCTTTTGTTGAAGATGTAACAGAGAGAATTACTAATGAAGATGAAATAATAAAGTCAGAGAAAAAGTTTTCGACAATTTTTAATACTTCTCCAGACGCAATTAGTATTTCAGACCTAACTACAGGCGAAATTATCGAAATAAATGCGGGATACTCAAAGATATCAGGTTGGCCTCATGATGAGGCAATAGGAAAAACCACAGAAGAGTTAAATATTTGGATAAGTAAGGAGGAGCGTCGCCAGTTTATTGAACTGGTAACTGAAAAAAGGGAAGTAGACGGGTTAGAAATGCGTTTCAGAAGGAAGGATGGAGCGAAGGTTATCGGCTTGTTAAGTGGTCGCATTGTATCGCTTAATAATAAACCGCATTTACTGGCATATTTCCATGATATTAGTGATAGGAAAACATCGGAGGATGATTTAAAAAAAGTAAATGAACGCTATTCATCCTTGGCTGAAGACCTTGAAAAGCGCGTTAAATCTCGGACCAAAGAGTTGAGCCAAATGGTGGACCGTTTAAAAAAACGGGAGGCTGATTTTGGGTTGTTAAGTCGAATGCAGGATTTACTTTTAAGTTGTCAAAGCAGGGAAGAAACCTTTGAAATATTAAGGTCCACAGCTGTAAAGTTATTCCCTAAAGCAAATGGTGGTTTGGCATTATACGAGGAAAAAGAAAAGCTCTTTATAACCGTGCTTAAATTTGGTGCATCAAACGCATTGAGCAAAGAATTTTCTGTAGATGATTGTTGGGGGTTAAGGCAGGGTAGAATGCACGAAATGCTACCAGGTAGTCATGGACCCCAATGCGCCCACTTTACAAAAAAACATGTGGGCACGCACTATATGTGCTTGCCCCTAATGGTACAGGGTCGAAATTTTGGAATGTTATGGCTGGATTCTAATGACAAAAAACAGGGTTTTAGCCAAACGGATAAGCAGCAGATCATTTCCATCGCAGATACTATTAAGCTGGCTCTTTCTAATCTAGATTTGCGTTCAGCATTGCACAATCAGGCTGTACGAGATCCTTTAACAGGTTTGTACAATAGACGTTATATGCACGAGTGCTTAGATAAGAATCAAGCAAGGAGCGAGCGCACAGGAAAACCTTACTGTATAGCGTTAATTGATATCGATCATTTTAAAAAGTTAAATGACAGTAAAGGCCATGATGCCGGTGATGCTGTTTTAGTTAGCCTTGCTGATATGTTACGAACGACTCTTATGGATGAAGAAATTCCATTTAGATACGGTGGCGAAGAGTTTTTAATATTAATACCACAAAGTAATTTAGACGAAGCAAGTAAAAGAATGAATGAAATTAGGAGTAAATGGAGAGCGCATCGAGTTGCATTTAATGGTCGAGATCTTGGTTGTGTAACTATGTCTATAGGTATTTCGGGTTTCCCCGCTCACGGGAATACCTCGTCACTATTAATATCGTCAGCTGATAAGGCTTTATATCACGCTAAGGAAAGTGGCAGGGATCAAGTACAAGTATTTTTCTGTCGCCCTAATTTATTCGAGAATGGCGATCAGGGTTTATAGTTAACTAGCCCTTTTTAGAATAAAGGGCTAGTTAACTATTTAGAGTCTTGCCAATAATAACGCTTCAAGATCTTTAGCCAAATTCGCATCCTGACTCACTTCACCATGGCTTGGAATCAAGGTCGTGGGTTGATCTAATTCGAGCTGTTTTAATGCCCAGCCTTTAAAGGATTTTCGATCTTTAATGATGACCCATTTTACAACTTGACTCATTTTAAGCCCCGGTGCTGCGCCCAATACTTTTTGTAAAAAACGTGCGATGGGTTGATTTGACATTCGATCGTAATTTAAAAAGCTATCACAGGTGATCCAAGTGCTGCCGTTTTTGCTGTCTTGTTTACGCACCCAAGTTTCGCCTTCTCTGTGGCCTGGCACCATTAACACATCGTAACCCGCCGGTAAGTTGGGTTGTTCATCCTGCAATGGGCGTATGCCTATACTGTCGCTTTCTCCCTTTGTATTTTCTTTCACGCCTTGTTCTAACAAACGGGGAATGGCTTCGGCATTGGCGTAAAGCTTGGCGTTAGGGAAGACGGCTTGCCATGCGCTTACACCCATATAGTGAAAACCGTTTGGCATGATGATGCTTATTTTTACATCGTCAGCTTTTAAAGCTTCTGGCCAATCCTTTAGCATTTGTGCGCCTGGGCTCACTAATACGTATTCTTTTTCATTGACCTTGATAGCAATGGAATTAGAAACAAAATTAGGCACGATGTACTGGCCTAACAATAATTCAGGATGCGAAGGAAGTTCAATCCAGGTGTTTTTTTTCATTATTTTAGACCTTCTAATTTATTGTAAATAATTAAAAATTAAGCAACTGTTATTTTAACCCTAACAATAACTCAGGATGCGAAGGTAACTTGGTCCAGATGTTTTTTCTCATAGTTTAATTCTAATTAGTTTCTAGAGTTCCAAATGTTTGCCACTGCTTTTTCTGTGCCCAAAAAACCAACCACTAGGGTCACCAAACATACGCTGCCAAATACCACCGCAGGAATTAGCGCGCCGTAGCCTTCACTGTTGACCGTAACAGCGATAAGTACAGCTGTTAGAATGCCAAACAAGACACCCATGGCCACAAGAATTTTACGGTGAGAAGGCTTATATAAATAAGCTTCATCGTTGTTTTCAAAGGTGTTTAAAATAGGGCGAAACAGTGTGCGTAATAGAGCTTTCATGGTGTCGTCGTTTACTATAAAGAGGCCAAAGTGTGCCAAGTATTGGATAAAAATGCCAAGAAAGCCAACAGATTATAATGCTTTCAAATCTGGCCTCATTAACATTAGTTAATAAACAACCGCTTTAAACACCGATGGATGCTGCAATGGATAGCTCCCCAGTAAACAAATTAGGGCTGATCATCGTCGTTCTGCGAGCGTTCAGCTATGGTTCAGTTAGGCTTGTTAAGCTTTTGATAAATTCGAGTCGTGTACTAATTTGTGATGAAACATTTAACTAAAAAGCCACTGTATAGCGCATTATTGCTGGGTTTAAGCAGCTGTTTCCCTGCCATGGCGGATGATGTGAAAGAGCTGTCCACCATCAGTGTGCAAGGTCAGGTGGATACTGGGCCTAAAATCTCCACGGACAAATTATTAAGTGTGGCCGGTTCAGGGGGTGACCCACTAAAAGCCATTGAAGCACTGCCTGGGGTGGTATTAAGTGATGATGGCAGTGGCGAGCCTGCGGTAAGAGGCTCAAGTCCTGAAGATAATTATTACCAAACCGATCACATGCCAGTGGGGTATTTGTTTCACACCCTTGGCGACAGCACCTATAACCCCAGCACCATTGAAAATTTCTCCCTTAAAGCGGGTGCTTGGGATAGCCAATATAATAATGCCATTGGCGCAGTATTGGATACCCAATTGCGTGACCCTTACCTTGAACCCATACAGACTGAATTAGACATTAGCTTTTTACGGGCAGGCATTTTAATAGAAGGGGCAGTGACAGAAAACAGTGCCTTTTTTGCCTCTTGGCGCGAAGGCTTATTGGATTGGTATATTGACCACATTGATGAACCGGACGAAGGCATTGCCATTACACAAGTGCCTAAATATAACGATTACCAATTTAAATACCATTACGAAGTTGATGCCGTGAGCAACTTTAGATTTGTAGCATTAGGGGCTCGTGATGCTCTCACCGTAGAACTGGGTGAAAAATTTGAAGAGGCCAATAAAGAGCCGGGCTTAGTGGGTCGTGTCAACATCGACGGTTATTACGACAGCCAAGGTTTTATGTACGACACATTATTAACAGGCGGCAGCAGTTCATTATGGGTGTTTAGTCATAAAGCTCAGGACTTTGAGTTTGAGATCGGCTCTTTATTTGATATTACCATGCAGAGCCACGACTACCGTATAAAAAATATATTAGAAATGCCATTAAAAAATGGTGATGGTTTGCACTTGGGTATAGAGCTGAAAGACAATCAATTTAAGTACCAAGGGGATGGATTATATAACCCCTGTAATGATGATTTAGAAAGCTGTGATCCAGCCTCAACGGGGGAACCATTCACCTTGGGTGATTCGTTAAGCATACGCAGTTCTCGGCTTTTTTCGACCTACGATTATATGCTGGCCGGGGGCCATAGTATTTCTTTTGGTGTGAATAGCCTTTATAACGAATTTCTAAAAGAACTCAGTATTGAGCCCAGATTAAATACCCGTTATTACCTGAACCAAAACTGGACCCTTACCGCAGCCATTGGTCGTCACAGTCAAACCCCTCGTGATCTTTTTGCCATCTTTAAAGAAACCGGCAATCAAATGTTAGACATGCCAAAGAGCGAGCACTTTGTCGCGGGTTTTGAGTTCAAGTTAGATGATGATTTAGACATGAGTTTAGAGGCATATTATAAAAACCTGCATGAGCTGATCATCTCTAATCATCAATACGATGAAGAGCTTAATGCTACGGCGCATAAATACATTAACGGTGCACAAGGACACAGTTATGGTTTGGAGTTTTTATTAAATAAACACTTAACCGATCACTGGTATGGCTGGTTGTCTGTGGCATACAGTAAAACCAAACGTAAAATTAACACCACAGGAAAAACCTTTAATTATTCTTATGATCGACCTTGGGTTATTAATTTAGTTGCCAACTTTGAGTGGAGTGAAAAAACCACTGTGGGCTTTAAATGGCGTTACCAAAGCGGTAATTTGCTTACCCCCATTTTAGGGGGCACGGCTATTTATCAATGTGACAGTGGTTTTGAAGAAGTTAATACCGGCAATGGCTGTGGCGCTGAACCGTATTTATATGATCCTATTGAAGGGGAGTTTAACAGCGAACGGTTACCCGCTCGCCACGGTTTAGACATGCGCTTGGATTATCAAAAAAGCGAGATGACATTATTCTATTTTGAAATTATTAACGCCTATTCAAATTTGAACGTGACCGAATATGAATACAGTGATGATTATTCTACAAAAGAAGGAGTATCTGAACTTGAGACTTTATTTTCACTGGGGGTAAAACTGAATTTTTGAGGTCATTAATTAATACAATGTAGGAGGGCGCTTGCGCGCGACAACTTTATGGGAGACCAGAAGTTTGTCGCGCGCAAGCGCCCTCCTACATTTATAGAATTATTCAAACACGCTTTTTCATATAGACAAAATACAGCATAGGAATCAGGATCAAGGTAAATACCGTACTGATCAAAATGCCAAAAATTAAACTAATGGCCAAACCGTTAAAGATAGGGTCATCCAATATGAAAAACGCCCCTGTCATGGCAGCAATGCCCGTTAGCATAATGGGTTTGGTGCGCACGGCTGCGCTGTTAATGGCGGCCTCTACAAGGTCGGCGCCTTTGGCCAGTTCATGATTTATAAAGTCCACCAACAAAATACTGTTGCGCACTATGATGCCGGCAAGGGCAATCATGCCGATCATGCTGGTGGCGGTAAATTGCGCATCAAATAATGCATGGCCCGGCATGACACCAATGATGGTCAGTGGAATAGGGGCCATAATAATTAACGGCACCAAATAACTTTTAAACTGCGCCACTACCAACAAGTAAATTAAAATCATGCCCACACCGTAGGCGATGCCCATGTCACGGAACGTTTCATAGGTGATCTGCCATTCCCCATCCCATTTAATACTGGTGGCATGGTTAGTATCTGGCTGGTTAATAAAATATTGTTCAGGTGCATTCTTGTTTGTACCGACCTGGGTGTCATTATCCATGGCACCTTCTTTTATGGCTGCAAACATATCAAACAAACCATATAGCGGGCTGTCTAACTCACCGGCCATGTCGGCATTTACAAAAACCACAGGCAATAAGTTTTTGTGGTAAATGGTTTTATCAATGACGGATTTTTCAATGTCGATCAGTTCAGACAAACTGATTAACTCCCCCGACATGTTACGTACCTTAAGCTGCAATACTTTTTGCATGTCGCTTTTATGGGCTTCACTAAATTGCAAACGTATAGGGGTGGCAAACTTATTGTTTTCATCGTGCATAAAGCTGGCGTCGTCGCCTTTTAATACACTATCAATGGTGTCGACAATATCTCCATATACCACTTGTTTAATGGCGGCTTTTTGGCGATCTATATGGAAAATGTATTTGTCTTGTTGTGCTTCTATGCTGTCATCAATATCAATGATGTCAGGGGTGTTTTCAAATACGTTACGTAACTTTTTAGCGGATTTTATTTGCTCTTCATAATTGGGGCCGTACACTTCGGCCACCAGTGGCGACATGACGGGTGGGCCTGGTGGCACTTCGATCACTTTTACATTGGCTTGGTATTGCTTGCCAATGCGCTGTAAATGCGGGCGTACTAACAGGGCAATGTCATGGCTTTGTAAATCACGCTGGCCTTTGTCGATAAGGTTTACTTGTATATCGCCCATGTTATGCCCTTGGCGCAAGTAGTATTGGCGCACTAAACCATTAAAGTTAATGGGCGCATTAATGCCTGCGTACATTTGAAAGTCTTTTACCGTATCCACGGTTTTTAAATAGTCACCTAGCTCTTCAAGCACCGCTAATGTTTCTTCCAGTGGTGTGCCTTCTGGCATGTCTACGATAATTTGAAATTCAGATTTGTTATCAAACGGCAGCATTTTAAGCACCACCATTTTACCCACGGGCAACGCCACAGATAACAGCATTAAACTGATTACAAACGCTAGCATTTTTAAGCGATTTTTCGCGGCGTCCTGTCCGTTAGTATCCTGAATAAGCGGGCGCATTAAACGATTGAATAGGGCGTACACTTTATTATCAGTAGGATTTTCATGTGCGTCACCATGACCGTCTGCGCTGACAGTATTGTTTAATAATTTATACGACAACCAAGGTGTTACCACAAAGGCAATGGCCAGCGATATTAACATGCCGGTACTGGCGTTTATGGGAATAGGGCTCATGTATGGGCCCATCAAACCGGATACAAAGGCCATGGGCATCAGGGCTGCTATGACTGTTAGGGTAGCTAAAATGGTTGGCCCGCCCACTTCATCTACGGCTTTTGGAATGATGGCTAAAATTGAGCTTTTACCTTTGTCCATATGTAAATGACGGTGAATATTTTCCACCACCACAATGGCGTCATCCACCAAAATACCAATGGAAAAAATCAACGCAAATAATGAAATGCGGTTAAGGGTAAAGCCCCATGCCCAACTGGCAAACAAGGTAATGGCCAAAGTAATAAATATGGCGCCGCCCACAATTAAGGCTTCGCGCCAGCTCATGGTGGCCAATACCAATAACACCACTGCAAAAGTGGCAAACAACAATTTGGCAATTAACTTATCGCTTTTATCTTTTGCGGTGTCGCCGTAGTTACGGGTCACGTCCACTTGAATGTTGTCTGGTATGCGGGTGTTTTTTAACTGCTCTAAACGTGTCTCGATGGCACTGGTAATATCAAAGGCGTTTTTACCAGGCTGCTTGGCAATGGCAATGGTGACAGCTGGCCTTGATTGAGCCGCTCGTGATTGAGTTGGCTGTGATTGAACCGTTTGGGATTGCCCATCAGTGGTTTGCGTAAAGTCCTTTTTAAAATGAAACACCTGATGCTTAGGAGCGTCGGCCATTAATTGAATGTCCGCCACATCGGCTAAATAAATCGGGCTGCGCTGACGAACATCTTTTGATTGACTCAAGCCCACAATTAATTGGCTTATGTCTTTTGTATTGCTTAAAAAGTCGCCGGCTTGAATTTCGATTACCGCATTATTATTCACAACCGAGCGTGATGGGGCACTGGCATTGCTGCTTAATAAGCCATTACGAATGTCGGCCACGGTAATGCCATAGGCATTTAAACGCACCGGATCCAATGTGACTTTTACAACTTGTTTGTGTTTGCCTTGGGTATAAATATCTCGGGTGCCATCAATGCGTTTTAATTCTACTTCTAATAAGTGCGCCACTTGGGTTAGTTCTAACTGGGTGACGTTTGCATCTTGGCTGCTTAATGTCAGAGACATAATGGGTACGTCATCAATGCCTTGAGGTTTAATTAACGGCTGCGAAATGCCTAGGTTTTGTGGCAACCAATCACCATGGCTATAAATTTGGTTATACAAATTTAAAATGGCGGTGTCCCGCTTAAGGCCCACTTCAAACGCCACGGTTAAAATGCTTAAACCGGGTTTGCTCACACTGTAAATGTCGTCCACCCCTGAGATTTCACTCAGCACTTGTTCGGCCGGTGTACTGATCAGGCTTTCCACTTCTTTGGCGCTGGCACCGGGAAAGGCAATAAACACATTGGCAAAGGTCACATCAATTTGTGGCTCTTCTTCTTTTGGCGTCACCATGATGGCAAAAAAGCCCAGCAATAAACCCAAAATGGCTAACAAAGGGGTAATGGCCGAATTTTGAAAGGTGCGAGCAATGCGCCCACTTATGCCTAAGCTTGTGGCAGCGCTGTTTGATGAATTTACATTTTGATCAGACATATTACTGCCCCATCTTAGCAAGCACGGCTAGTGCATTAAGTGCCACGGTTTCGCCCACACGCAAGCCGGATAAAATATTCACGCTGTCATTAAGACGTTCGCCCAGACGCACTTGGCGTAACTTAGGGCCGTTATCTGTTAATACATACACGCTGCTTAGCTCGCCTTTTTGCATCACAGCACTAAGCGGCACAGGCAGGGTATTTTTTTCACCCATTGGCACATTCAGTTTTACCCACATACCGGGGAACAAATTGCTGTCTTGGCTATTAAATTCCACACGAATTTTAAAGCTGTGGCTGGTTTCATCGGCGTAGGGAAATAACACCGCTTTATTGCTGCTAATAACTTTTTGACCATGGATAATTTGAAATTCTTTTTTGTTGTTCAAGTGCGGGGCAAAACGCTGGGGAATGTCCGCCACGGCGCGCAATTGTTTTAACGAAAGCCCCGTCATTAAACGGCTGCCCGGATTAACGGTTTCGCCCACTTGCACATGGCGTGCTTTCACAATGCCAGCGTAAGGTGCACGAATGCGGGTGTAATCAAATTGCTCTTTGGCTTGTTTCAATAATGCTTGGCTGGCTTTCACCGCCGCCGCTGCGCTTACTGCTTGAGCTTTAATGCTGTCATAGGCCCCTTTGGAAATGCTGCCTTGTTTAAATACCGGTGTGCTGCGCTGTAATTTTTTTTGCGCGTCGTCGCTTAGGGCTTGGGCTTGTTTCAGTTGTGCGCTGGCACGGTCTAACGCGGCTTTTTGTTGTTTGTCTCGCAAGATAATCAATACCTGACCCTCGCTAACATAATCGTTTACATCCACCGCCATAGATTGAATACGGCCACTGGTTTGCGCACTGATGGTGGCCTCGTTTACCGCTTCAATGCTGGCCTCAAGGGCGAACCAATTAGGGCTTGTGACGTGCTGCACTGTGTAGCTTTCTGGCTGGGCCAATAGGCCTGCGGAAAAACCTAAGCTCAGCACCAAGCCGAATAGGGCACGTGCGGGGGTTTTAATGTGGGATGACAATATCTGATACATGGTATTAACCGTATTTTAGCCGAGCTCTGTATAGAGTTTAGACATTTAAATGCCGTGTATTTAGCCCTAATCGGCCAGTCAACATGGGGCATAACATGGTTTATCAGGCTGTTATTCTGATAAGCCAATCAATATCTATATAAGTTTTACCTAATATAAGGTGTGTGGCGGCATAATTCAAGAAATTCACTGTTTCAGGGGTGGGATGCTGGGTGGGCTAGCTGGACATGTGCGAAGAGGATAGCTTGTTTTATTTGTTGGCACTTTTGGTTGCAAGCAGACATAATTCCCACGCTTTCTTTGTAAGCTTATCTGCGTTATAGGTACGCAGCCTTGCAAGGGCGAATGATTTAAATGTTAAATTAAAGGAGCATCAGTGGAGTTCATAAAAGAGTTTGAAGAGGCCATTAATATCTGGTGCGACGGAGATATACAAGGAACAATCTTTGACAGTAGTGATGAGAATTTCTACGAATTTGTAGAGACTCTTTCCCTGATAAGTAAATATCATTTTCAACCAAATGAAATTGTGAATGATAACTTTTCTTTTATAGCCAATTCCTCATTGAGTGGTGGGGCCCATCCTTGCTCTTCACTTGAATGCAGAAAGAAAAAGTTGAATCAATTAGCGTCATTTGCATCGTTATATGCTGATGAGGTATACATTCAAAATCCATTTGAAAGAATACATTTAAATCATCACGGAACATTCAGAGAAGTCGAAAGGCAGGAGGTCCTTGCTGGAATTGCAAATTACTTCTATTTAAAGCCAATAATTAATTCAGGCATAGTCAAGTATGCGAGTCTTAGTCAAAACTTTTGTACAAATCATTCAGAAACAATTGCAAAACCTCTTTTAGAGTCTATTCATAAGAAAGAAGATCGACTGGTTGAAGCTCTTGAATCTTATCTTTTGAAAAACTGCGAAGTTATATACGGCATAAAAGACGGTGTGAGGGACCATCCATTCTTTGAGGTTAGAGGACCAGAAGAATTTATCGAGCATGGAGTTGTGTATTTCCACCCTCATGCCCCTGTGCCATCAAAATTTGAAAATCTGTATGGAAATAAGTTGCCTCATGTTTTTTCAAAGCAAGAAGTATTATCGAGTGGAATTTTGGACAATATAATTGGTCCAATTGTGGATGATCTGTCTGCACAAGAATGGCATTCCACATTAGTGGGTACTTCATACCTCTGTGATAATCAAGCTAAGATAAAGTTGGCGTCAAAGATTAATAGCAAGGCATACTCCGCCAATTCTTCAGCATTTGAAAATGGTCTAAAACACCACTTACCTGCAATATATTCAAATGACCTTTCTGTTATTCTTGATCTTAGAAATAAGGAAGAAGAGGCCTTTTCAGTATATCGTGATAACTTAAATAAATTTATGAAAGCTTCAAAGTCTTGGAATGATAAGGAAGTATCCAGCGTCTTTCAGGATCAAATTCTTCCAGAAGTAAATTTAATTAATAAGAAAGTAAAGGACTGGAAAGTCGGTGTAAGAGAGTCTATATCGCAAAAGTTATTGTTCGGTACAGCGACAGCCTCGTTTGGCTTGTATGGTGGGGTTCTTCCTGCAAATATAGGGGAAATAGTTGCTGCTGCTGGCGGAGCCTCTGCTATAGGAGTAGCATTAATGGATTATAATAAGACCTTAAAAGAAAAGAATGAAGCTCGGAAAAATGACTTCTACTTTCTTTGGCAAGCACAACAGTAATTTAACAAGTCCATTGCAATGGACTCTAACAAGACCTGACCCCATAGCGTTGGGGTGGTTCAACTTGGCACGTTCCTCGCTACGTATCACCGCCCCACAACAAAAGCGTGAAATGATAAATAAATGAATCCGCTCAAATTAAATAAATATGCTGCCATATTCAGCGCGGGATTATTTCTCATATCCATAGTAGTTGCTGGTTGGGATAACCCGAAAGTCAGCAACTTTGGTGAAGATTTAATTATATTTTCTTTAGGTATATATTTACCTTTTTATTGCTTAAGATCTATTCATCTCGGAAAAGTACATATTCTAGGTTATGCCGAAACTGTATCCAAAGAGAAACAAACAGCTCTCTTCTGGTTTCTTATAGTATTAATAATACTCTTAGCTATTTCAGCTATGGGTGCACCTTTTAAATAATGTGACAAAGCCAGCCAGAGGGACAAATTCTTGACCCCTACTGGCAGGCGTTAGGCTCTGTAATGGAACTCGTACAAGCTTCTACACATCTACTTGATAGTAACCCGCTAAAAGGAATTTCTAGGGGGCTTGTATATTATGTTCATTCTGGAAGAAACGCTTGGCATAGTACGTGGGTAACTCAGTATGCAAACGGCTGTATGCACACTACTTTTGAATCTGCGAAAGAATATGCTGAAAAGAGAAGAGCTAGAGGAACAGTTTTTTATATCAAGCAATTGCCTTGCTTAATATTTCGTAGTCAAAATACCTGTGTATTAGTAACAGAAATCAACAGCAGAAGTCCTCTTTCTGGCTACTCTCCAGACGCGAAAGACGACGACGTAGGTTATGGCTTTAATAAGATAGAAGGAGCGCTTGATAACTATTTGAAAATTGGTGCTCCAATTAATGGCGTGGCAATGTCGTTTCTTCCGAACAGTCGATTTTGGAATGTTAGGCCTGGCCCAAGAGATTCGGTTGTTATTCTATCGTGCAAAAATCCGGCTCTTTCGGTAGAAAAAGTCTCTAGCGATAGTTTATTAGCATATAAATCGTACTCTAATGGCGGCAACTATTATCTTGGTTGGTCTAGCATAGGGTCGGAAATAAAGAGGCTGGCTGTATTGAAACTATATCGGAAAGCTAAGCCTAACAAATCAAGCAAGTAGGACGCGCAAAAAAAGCGTGCGCCTCTTCAGAGGCGTTATATTTAACCAATTTTTTACGGAGAATTAACCCATTATGGATATTAACCAAGTCACGACGTTTTTAGGCTGGTGTACGCTTATCAATATGGCTGTGCTGGTGTTTTCAGCCACGTTCCTTTTTATCTTCAACGACTTTGTTATTAATACGCACAGTAAGCTGACAGGTGTCAGTATTTCAGCTTTGCCTACGTTGTATTTTTCATACATGACAAACTACAAACTATGCATTTTCATGTTTAATTTAGTGCCGTATATGGCTTTAACACTGATGGCTTAGAGGCGGATTTCCGTTCTGATTAACTGACATCTTGTTCACGAACATAAATATAAATAGTTACCCATGATACAAATCATCGCGCTACTTTACGCATCAAAAAATGGCATTGAAGGCTTAAGAGCATTTGAGTCAAAGGTCATACCTATATTAAGAGAACATGGGGGCCGTTTAATCAGTGCTTCCAGTTACGCTGAGCGTAAAGAGGGTGAGGCGGATGAAATACATGTGATTCAATTTCCAAGTCACGATGCATTTGAAGCCTATAAGCAGGATGCGAGAGTGATTGCATTGCGTGCTTTAAAAGACGAGGTGATTACTAAGACAGAAGTTCATGTGACAAATGTGTTTCATGAGTATTGACCATATGTAAAATAGGTTGCTAAGCCAATAGTCTTAGATGTGTGAGAATAATAAAAATTGTCGATTCGTTCCGTTAATATTCAGTGGTTTTAGTATCTAATAAAGTTCGATAGTGCCTTCGCCTATCGTTATTTTATAAGGATATATTTCATGAAAATTAAAACCACATTAGCATTTCTTTCTTGCCTGATATTCTCGGCGGTCACGGTAAGCGCTGATTTTACACCTGAATTTAATCTCAGGATTCGACTTGATGCTTCAGTTACACCGACTTCATTTGAGTTTAGAGGGGATCAAACAGAAATATCACGGGGCATTAAAGTAAAGTGTGTAGTTGATAAAACACCTTTGCCAACGGAAGTCTGTAAAATAAAAAATACCACACAAAGAGCCTTTGGCGGTCGTTTGGTGACTAGTACTTTTTATGACTATAAAATGCTTTTAGCGGGTGATGAGTTAGAGATTTCTTCAGGGGATGTCTTTTATATCTATTAATGATTGACGATTATTTAATTGTTAGAAAGCAGGTATAAAAGCATAAAAAAACCTAGCCCTGAGCTAGGTTTTTTGTGGCCGCTATTTGCTTAACTCTAAGTCTGCTCAACCAAAACTCTGAGCTTTAGCATCAATTATTTTTATTAAGGGTAATGGTCATTTTTTTAGTATCTCCTGCAAACCATTTTTGCACATATAGGCTGCCCACAATCGGTGGCTTGCCTGCTTCTGGTACTTCTTTATAGCGCACGCTGTTTTTGGTTTCTTTTTCGAATTCAAACTCAATGGTGGTTGTCACGGTGGTCTCACTTTTTATTAGATAGGCGTAATGGCAAACCATAACATGGTTTCTGCCCCTGTATGTCGATGCTCATCATAAAGCTGGCTTCAGGGTCTAGTAGTTTGGATCGGCTTTTGAGGGGCGATAAAACAGTATTTAGTTGTTGTTAAGGTAGCTGGGAATAGGGTGGATCACGGGGGTTTTACACGTTTACTGTTCTTAGCTACGTAGTGTTACATAACCCCTTCAATTTTTAACTCTACGTTTGAATTTTTCCTTTAGTATAACCGTCATTCATAAACGGCAACTTTTTAATGGGTTTAAGGAATAATGAGCAAATCAAAGATTACAGGCTTTCTGGTGGTTCTATTGTTTGGCACGTCGTCTTTTTATCTGCAAGATTTGTTTGCAAGCCAAGATAAAACATTGATACCAGGCAGTGAGTACATGATGGAAATGCTGCAGAAGAAATGTAAGGTTGTGAGAACGGCTAATGAATGGGCTGACGTTAAATGCTCATTAACAGAATTTAAAAATATTGAACGCAATTGCGATGTGTTAGTAAAAGGTGGGGATTTAACCGACACCACTTTACAGTGCAGAGGCGCGCAAGCCAGTTGGGTTGGACGAGAATGTAAAGTTTGGATGTCTAGTATTTCAAGAGGTGAGTTGGCTTGTCTTGAAAATGCAAAAAAACGCATAGTGCGATTTATGTCTCGCTATGAAGGCGGCAAACAAGATCACGGTAATATTTTTGGCACCTAGCTTGAATCGTTTGAGCGCGGCTGTCTGAGTTATAGGGCTTTATCATCTATTAACTCTTCGGGATTTACATTGTCAGTTATATTTTTGGCAGTCATTTAAAAGAGGTCTTGTATTAAAATACAAGGCCTTACCTAGTAGGTCTTACAAAAAATACTTCACTAACTATAAGTAGTCCTAAAACACATACAAACTCTTCAATCCTCTTTCTCAATCGTAATGCTCATCTTTTTGTTATCCCCAGCAAACCATTTTTGCACATATAAACTGCCCACAATCGGTGGCTTGCCTGCCTCGGGCACTTCTTTATAGCGCACGCTGTTTTTGGTTTCTTTTTCGAATTCAAACTCAATGGTGGTTGCCACGGTGGTCTCACTTTTTATTAGATAGGCGTAATGGCAAACCATAACATGGTTTCTGCCGATCCGTATGCCCATATCGATATCTAATTTGGCTTTTAAAATGGTTATCGATAGTTAATAGCTATCATGTCTATAGGGCTAATTCATTTAGACAAGTCGCTAACTTGAGCCATACTGATCACATCAACTAACAACGCAAAACAACTTAAAGCAAAGGAATCAATATGTCTGAGTTAAAAGATCAATCTGGCCAAAACGTACCACAGGTGACTTGGGCCACGCGCCAAGGTGATGATTGGGTGAATGTAAGCACGGATGATGTGTTTAAAGGCAAGACTGTCGTGGTGTTCTCACTGCCCGGTGCGTTTACCCCTACATGTTCATCAACACACCTACCGAGATACAACGAGTTAGCCGGTGTATTAAAAGAGAACGGCGTGGATGAGATTGTGTGCATCAGTGTGAACGATACGTTTGTGATGAACGCATGGTCTGATGATCAAGACGCCCACAACATTCGTGTGATCCCTGATGGTAATGGCGAATTTACCGATGGCATTGGCATGTTGGTGGACAAAACAGAGATTGGTTTTGGCAAGCGCAGCTGGCGTTACAGTATGTTAGTGAAGGACGGCACCATTGAAAAAATGTTCATTGAGCCAAACAAGCCAGGCGACCCGTTTGAAGTATCAGACGCAGACACCATGCTGACCTACATTAACAGCGAAGCTAAGGTGCCACAGTCGGTGAGCTTGTTTACTAAACCGGGCTGCTCGTTTTGTGCGAAAGCAAAAGCCGATCTTAAAAATGCAGGCATTGTATTTGAAGAAGTGGTGTTGGGCCGTGACGCTAACCTAACCACGTTGCGCGCCATGACAGGCAAAGAAACCGTGCCGCAAGTATTTATTGCAGGTGAGCACATTGGTGGCAGTGAAGAGCTAGCCGCCCATTTGAAGGCTTAATGACTGGGTTTGTTCTTAGTTAGTTTTAAGCATAAAAAAACCTAGCTCAAGGGCTAGGTTTTTTTATGCGTGCTTGTTTAGTTAACCTTAAGGCTGAACTAACAAGCGTTAAAAAAGGATTTATGAACGCTTTTTATAAACACTCGGCATGCCATTAGGCTGGCGTCTAAAGCGTTTGTAACCCCATTGATATTGCTCTGGGCAATCTAAAATGCATTCTTCAATGCTTTGATTAAGAGCCGTGGCGGATACCACTTCGTCTTCGTTGCGAATGTCTTCATGGGCCGGTTTAAGCACCACAGAATAATTGCCATCAGGTAGGCGTTTGGCATAACAGCACAATAAAAAGGCCGGTGTTTTTTGCGCAAGGTCGCCAATTAATTTACCGGTAAGGGCAGGCTGGCCAAAAAAGGGTGCAAACACACCGCTTGATGGTTTTGGCTCTTGATCCGGTAATACTGCGATCACGCCTTTTTTATCCAGTAAATCAAATAATGCCATAACCCCATCGCGGTTAGCTGGTACTAAACCTACGTCCACACGTTTGCGGGTTTTATAAATAAAATCATTAAGGGCTTTGATGCGGCTGGGTTTGTACATCACTGTCATAAACAAATGCTGACGGAAAAAGTGATTTAGAATTTCCCAGTTACCAAGGTGAGGGGCAATTAAGATGATGCCTTGCTTATCATCAAGGGCTTTTTGCAAATGCTCTTGTCCTTCAACTTGTGTGATGATTTTTTGTACTTTAGGGATGGGCCACATCCAAGACATGCCCATTTCAGCATAGGTTTTACCAAGGGCAATCAGGCTGTTTTTGGTGAGCTGATTAATTTGTTCTTCATTTTTATCAGGAAAGCATAGGTTTAAATTCACCTTTGCCACTTTTGCGGTGCCGCTTTTAGTGCCCCACAGGGTTAAGCCAATGAATTTGCCTAAGGCATGAGCCCCAGATAACGGTAACAATGATACTAAGCGGATAAGACCAATAACGAGGCGTACAGCGGCATTCTTCACGAACAACTCCTTTTTTTTGCGCAAGAATAACCAGTTTTAGGGCCCTTGAATACTGTTAGCCGGTAATTTGGCCATTGTGTCGTGCTGCAAGGCCCACATTAATAATGATTGTTAGAAAAATGGTTTAAAAACAATCAGAGCAACCACTGTCAAAACACTGCACATTAACCAGCATAACGCTTTGAGATTGCTGGCCAGTTTAGGGGGCTGAATGTGAGCGGGCAGGTTTATTTTGCCGCTGATCATGGCACGGGTTAATCCCTGACCTTTAATACTGGTAATAATGGCGGCCATAATATGCATAGAGATCAAAATGATGGGCAGCAGGGCATTGCTTTCATGGATTTGTTTGAGTGTCCTAATGCCGGAGCGGCCGAATAATTCTTTGCCATCGACCCAGCCTGATATGAGCATGCCAAGGCTGCCTTGCAGTCCTAATAAAACAATTAGGATAATGACCATTAATGCGCCCACAGGGTTGTGCCCAGCTTGTACAGAATGCCTGCCACGAAGATAGCGCCACAGGGTTTTTGGTGTGGGTAAAAATTGAATAAAACGCGATGTTTCACTGCCGAATATGCCCCAACCCATTCGCCAAATTAATAGGGTAAACAACACTGTGCCAAGCCATGTGTGTATTTGTTCTGCGTTGTTTGCACCTAAACCAAAATAGGCGGTTGCCAATAAAGCAAAAAATAAAAAGGCATGTAGCCAATGGTAGAGGCGGGTTGAAAGATCCCAAACGTGTAACATGATTCACCGATACTGATTTGTGTGGCGTTGCAACTATAACAAGCGCCCTGTATCTTTCAATCACATCAATATGTGAAGAGATCAATGCTTTATGAAACACGTGATATCCACCAGTTTGTTTTGCCTTTTACTGGTTAATACGGCGCATGCAAGTTCAGATGAAGAGTCGGATGCCACAAAAAATCGTCAGCAAGTTTATTCAAGCATTGAAGATCAAAGTGAAGCGTTAGAAGATTTGGTTGATGATGAAAAATGGCAAGAAGCGGCACCGCTGGCGGATGCTTTAGCTGAAAAAGTCGCCAAGTTACAGCACTTGTTTCCTGAAAGCAGTAAAGACGAAGGCCGTGCGAGAGATTCTGTGTGGGAAGAATGGCCAGAGTTTTCTCAGCGTTTGCACACTCTTGAGAAAGATTTTCGCGCGGTATCAGTGGCCATAACCGCAAAAGATTATGATAAAGCAGAAGACAGTTTGGATGATGCCACATCAGCCTGTAACTCATGCCATATGTCGTATCGCTCACTTTGGTAAATTAACGTAGGTGTATAACGCTATTATTGAAGCGTTTTATTAAGCATTGATAGATAGTGAATTAAAACCCAGTTGAGACTGGGTTTTTTTATGACTTTTTTTAAAGGCTAATGAAACTCATCATAGGCATAAGCTTGGGTGCTGTAGTTAGGCTCTAATAGCGGCGCGCGCTGCATGGGCATGGTGACACGGGCAAGGGAGACGTGTTTTAGCTCAAAGGGGCCGGATTCTTGAGTGTCTAAAATCATTAGGCCATCAAAGCTCAAAGCCAACCAATGTTTACCTGTGTTTAATGTTTGCGATATTTGTGTGGCACCAATGGCCACTTGAGTGCTGCTGTAAAGTGATGCTTGTATGTAAAACGATTGAGCTTGGCCTGACAGTTGAGCGGTTTCTACTTGGGCTTCAATGATTAAGTCGCCGCTATCATTAATGTAGTCGCGAAACTCTCCGGTTAATTCAATATTGGGCTCGGATAAAATAAAGCTCACGCTGTCTTGCAGTTCATATTCTTTTTGTTCAATAACGATTTTATAAATGCCGGTGCTAGCATTTTGTAATAGCGCTGGGTCAAGGGTGGCTTGTAAAGCAGCGCTGTTTTCTTGTGGTGTTAATTTAAAGTTGTGCAATACCTTTTGATTGTCATCCATTAAAGAGGCATTCAGGGGTGTATTGATTATTTGCTCTTCTTGATTTTGTAAAATGGCATTAACAGTAATGGCTTGGTCTTTTAAGTAAAACTTTTTATCGGCCCAAACGGTGAGGGCGTATTCTTTGTCTTCACTAAAACTTACTCGCTCATCAATGGCGTGGCGCATTAGGGTTGGGTCTTGTTTGGCGTCTTCAAATCTTTGGTTAAATTTTGCGTAGCGATTAAATTGATCGTTTTCAGTGACAAGGTGTTTTTGTAATTCAGTTTTTTCGGTAATGGCGCGAATGCGATCAATGGACACTTGAGTTTGGCTAGGGGCTTTAGGGGCCTGTGCTTTTTTCTTTACATCACTAAGCATTGGGCTTTCGGTGTGATTAACAGACGAGTCCGTTTTTTTGGATAAGGGAATTTGATTATTGTCTATGACACTGATGTTTTGCGTAAGCAATAAAACCACAGCGAATACGATGGCGATGCTGCATGTGATTAAAACAGGACGATTCATCAAAACCTCTGACAATTAAAACGAGCCGCTTATCTAAAATTTAAATAAGCGGCTCAGGGTGAGGGTGTAGCAAAAACTAATGTAGTTAGTTTAATTTCATTCTATTTTTATTGAGTACAAGCACTGATGCGGCCAGCCATGTTCTGACCATTACCACAGCTTAAGCCGTTTTCAATGCTGGTGTAGCTTGGTGAGCTAATACCACCGTTACGCTCTGCATCATGGTCGGTGTAAACACTGGCCATGCTGTAAGTACGTGGTGAACCTTTACCATTGTTGTTGCACTTAAACTTAGGGCTGCCGTAAGCAATGCCCCAAAAAGTTTTGTATTGGTTTGCATCATCCCAAAGTGGGCGTTTAGGAGAACCGGCACACGCTAGCTGAGAAGCAAGGTTGATATAACCGTCGTCTTCACCGGTTAACATGCCAGCTGAAGCGCCTTCAATACCAGGGAAGCTTTTGTAGCCGCCCATGACATACATTGGAGCCGCTAAGTTAGTGCCGATGTGGTTACGGGCTAGGTAAGAGTCGTTAGTTTGCATCCATTTAACCGAATCGTTGCAGTCTTTACCTAGGAACGCCGCGTTAATTAATGAATCTAACCAGCTGCCATTACAAAGGCGATCCGCCCCTTCTGTGCCGCCAATGGCGCCGCCCAAAGTAAAGATGCCCAATACGCCGTTCATGGCTGAGCTGTAATCTACGGTTGTTGCGCTGCCGTCGGCTTTGATTGCAGCATTGTAATAAGGTGAGCCTGAAATGGCGTTACCCGAGATGAACAACATTTGCTGCGCACCTTGAGAGTGGCTAACCACCCAGAAATCATCTGTAGCGGCACATTGAGTACCGGCTTGTGGGTGCGTATAACCGTCGCCATTACCTTGTTTGATAATGTTGATTTGACGGGCGATATCACCGGCTGTTTCATCGCGCCAGTAAGGGAAGCCAGCTTCGTCTGTTGAGTTGTAACCTACAACGCCGTAGTTATCGCCGGTTTTTAATAGGTAAGCTAAAAAGTCACTGCCGTTGTATTGGCTAAAGTGGGAGTCAGACCAGTAGTCTAACGCAGGTTGGTTACTGCCGCTGTTGATGGTGCCATCAGTACCATGGCCATGAACCATGATATAGCAGTTGTTAGCAAAGCTTGTGGCACTTAATGCCATGGCACTTAATAGAAAACTCAAACGAGTTAAAAATCGGAATGTATTTTTTTGCACGGATTAGGCCCTTATTTTTATTGTTGAATGATTACATCAACACAGGCTTGTGACGGATTTGTTATAACAACTGGGTTGTTACAACACATGCCCGTGACAAAAATGCGCTGCATAATCTTATTATCTTCTTAATAGGTATGAGCCCGACCATAATGGGGCGCCTAGTAATGAATAACCATTACACTTGGGGACAAACTAACCACATTTTTGGCCATTTAATAGCCATGTTTAGTAATTGTTCTGTATGGCTTAAGCAATATACTGATTTGTAATAAGGGCTATTACTGGCATATTTTCAGGCGATTTCTTTGCTTTGCTGGTTGTAATGATTAGGGGCCACACCAAACCAGCGTTTAAATGCACGGCTAAAACTGGATGTGTTTTGGTAGCCCAATTGAAACGCAATGGTCTCAATGGAGTGGTCTTTGTGTTGTATTTTTTCTAGCGCTTGGCGTTTGCGTTCGTTTTCTAATAAACCTTTATAGCTAATGCCTTGTGCACTTAAATGGCGGCGTAACGTACGTGGGCTCATGTGTAATTCATTGGCCAGAGAGTCCAATGTTAATTGGCTGAATTCAATTTTTCCCATGGCTTGTTTTACTTTACGAATAAGCTCCACTTCTTTATTGACTTGTTTGATGTATTGCTGGCAAATGGCGTCGTTTTTTTCAGCTTGCTGATCATCATGAAAAATAATGGGTTTATCCAATACGGCTTTTGGAAAAATCACTCGGTTTTCAATGCAATCAAAATGCACACTTTGATTAAAAAAGTTTTCAAAGCTGTTTTCTCGCCCTTGTGCTTGGTGACTAAATTCAAACTGTAAAGGCAGTTGGCTTTCTCCCAAACAAAATAAACCAATGGAATACAAAGCCGAAAATGTGTATTCGATAAAATAGGGCAGGGCACGGCCTAATGGTATTTTTTCTTCAACACGAAAGACACCGTACTCGGGTGTTTCAACAAAACTTAAATGCAGCACCTGCGAAAACAAGTTTTGATATTTGCATAACAGGGTCATGGCTTCACGGGTATTGGCGCTGCTTAAAATGCGCAAGCTTAATGGGCCATCGTGATTTATAAAAAACTGTTGTCCCAGCAATAAGGCGTGATCTTTTTTGGGGTTTAACGCATCTGCATTATTAATGATGCTCAATAGCTGAGAAAAGCTCAGCATTTTATGGGCGTCGGCCAGTTCATGCAGGTCGATGTGCGAGTCTTTTAATAACGCGTGAATATTAACGCCTTGCTGGGTTAATAATTTAACCAGTGGCTTAATGTTATCCAGGGATACGCCAAGCTCCCCTTGTTTGTCAGGGCTTCTTAGTAGTTGCACATTGTGTTGTTGTTTTGGGCGAAAGAGCGGCATGGTGAGTGTAAATGCCTTTATTTTTTATAATTAATGCAAAAAAGGTTAACCATAAAAAATGCATCAGAAAAGGGCATGAGAAGCATAATGGCGGAAATGGCCTAATAATGCCTTTTTTAATATTTCTATCAATAAACCCTGATGAAATCTGGCTTTATTAGATGAAAGAGGTGTCTTAATAGGAGTGTTAAACGTGGTTTATTTGGCCATGGCTTTGTGCTGCTTGTGCTCCATGAAATACAGTACTTCTTCAGCCCAGGCCAACCAAGCTTGCTCGCCTAGTATGCCTTTTCTTAACGTTAGGTAGGGCAAATCGAATGGGGCTTTCTGTTTAGGGGGCAGATTTAAATACTCTTGCTCAAGGGCCAAAAAGGTATTTAGCATACGCTGGTGAATGTCTTGATGCTGGGTCATTTCATCTTTTAAAACCGTCTCATTAACGAGATGCCCAGCGTAAAGTTTTACCAATAGGGCATCGTTTACCTTGTTTACTTTTACCGGGGCTTCTATCCAATCAATCAGGCTTTGGTGGCCTAATTGGGTAATGGAGTAGACCTTGCGATCGGGCTTGCCATCTTGGCTTTGGGTTTCAAATTCAATGAGCCCTTCTTGGCTCATTTTTTTAAGCTGCAAATAGATTTGCTGGTGGCTGGCATTCCAAAAGAACCCCAAGCGCTGTTTGAAGCCTTTTAATAGGTCATAGCCCGAGCCTTGTTCGGTTTCTAATAAGGTAAGAATGGCGTGCTTTAGGGACATGGCTATTTGATTGGTGTTTTAAAGGGCCGATTGTATCGCGGTTTTCGGTATATGCAAATAGTTGCATACTAAATTGAGGTTGTTTATGCTGTGATCAACTTATGCAAGTTATTGCATATCCCTTGACTGTTTCGAACAATAAAAAAGAGACCTTTTCACGAGCCGAGATTTTGATTTCAGGCGAGGCAAAAGCATGCGAACAAACGGAATTTAGTGGACTAAATGAGTATTTTGAGTGTGCTTTTAACGAAGAATGAAATCGAAAGATCAATTGTGTAAAGGTCTCGTAAAAACAGACGATACGAGAAGGAATCAACCATGGCTAAAGTAAAAGTCCGCACAGGTAAACGCTACCGCTCAGGTCGTGCAAGCGGCCACTATGATGCCATTGTGGTGGGGTCGGGCATTGGCGGTTTAGCCAACGCTGCACTGTTATCACTGATGGGCAAAAAAGTGTGTGTCTTAGAGCAGCACTATACCGCAGGGGGTTTTACTCATGCTTATGACCGTGAAGGTTACGAGTGGGATGTGGGTGTGCATTACATTGGTGAAGTGCACAAACCGTCAAGCATGAAGCGCATTTTTGATACTTTAAGTGAAGGGCGTTTAAAGTGGGCAGCCATGGACCCTGTTTACGACAAAATTATTTTAGGCGATAAAGAATACGATTTTGTAGCGGGCCGTGAAAACTTTATTAACGAGCTGTGCAAACATTTTCCTGAAGAGCGCGGCAACATAGAAGAATATGTGGCGCTGATTCGTAAAGTCAGTAATCAAACCCCTAAGTTTTTTGCAGGCCAAGCCATGCCAAGTTGGTTGGGCCGTTTGTACAATAAAATTCGCCCGCTGCTGGTGGATAAATCATTTTTCAAAACCACTCGTGACACTTTAGAAGGCATCACTCAAAACCAAGAACTGATCAGCGTATTAACGGGTCAGTGGGGCGACTATGGCCAAACCCCAGATGAAGCGGCGTTTTTAATGCACGCATTAATTGCCAAACATTATTTGGCCGGTGGCGCTTACCCTGTGGGCGGGGCATCGTCCATTGCTCGTGAAATTATTCCTACTATTCAAAAAAGCGGCGGTGAAGTATTTACCTACGCCGAAGTGGATGAGTTTTTGGTTAAAAATAACGAGTGTTACGGCGTTAAAATGCAAAACGGCGATGAAATATACGCCGATGCGGTTTTCAGTAATGCCGGTTTTATGAATACCGTTAAACGCTTGATGCCAGAAGCCTCTCAAAAACAGCACAAAGTGGATCAATGGCTTAAAGAAGACAGCATTCAATATTCAAGCGCCAGCTTGTGTGTGTATGCGGGTTTTAAAGGCACGGCAGAAGATCTGGGTTTAAATACTACTAACTTATGGATTTACCAAGACGGTGACCATGAAAAAAATCTAGCGGATTTCCGTTCAGGAGAAACTAAAAAATTCCCACTGATTTATGTGTCGTTCCCATCGTCTAAAGACCCTGATTGGGACAACCGTTATCCAGGTAAGAGCACGGTAGAGATTGTGACCGTGGCCGACATGGACGAATACGAAGCGTGGAATGGCACCACGTGGAATCAACGTGGTGAAGATTACGAAGCGAAAAAAGATCAGCTAGCAAAAGACATGATGGAAGTTTTATTCAAGCGTTTACCGCAATTGCGCGAC
>Ga0115005_10000605_pt1 | contig 27911 bp, 33 predicted proteins | sample ArcOceMetagenome_FD_87163 | JGI IMG/M metagenome (GOLD analysis project Ga0115005, IMG submission 87163) | Marine eukaryotic phytoplankton communities from Arctic Ocean - Arctic Ocean - Greenland ARC118M Metagenome | ecosystem: Environmental > Aquatic > Marine > Oceanic | place: Arctic Ocean...
TTATCATTGATATGACTTTTTATCTCAATGGGATATTGGTTAAGGATCCTCTCATTGAAGAGTCTAGAGTATTTCTCTAGATTAGTACGTGAATTCCTAAAATAATTTCGACCTGTTCCAAAGCGGTCAATCAATGATTGTTTGATTTCATTCTCAGAGCTAAATTCGCTAAGCTCTTTCGTGTCAAAATACTCTACGAGGAGATCTTTATTATCAATGAGATTATTCTTTCTTAGTAGTTTTGAAATAGCAGTAGTCTGATTGAGCATTCTTTGAAATTCTTCAAAGTTAGGATATTTTATTGGATCTAGAAAGTTCAGTTGATTAAAAAGATTGATTTCGCCGAGAACTTCCGGAGTTGCTGAAAGAAGCAACGTTGCATAACTCTTTTTATTTATCTCTCTAAAAAGAAGGTTTTTCTGATTATTTTCTTCAAAGTTAAACTGATGAGATTCATCAATAATGAGCATATCCCAATTTGTTTTCTCTATTTTATTTTTTAAAGTTTCAGATTTTTCTAATTCTTGAAAGCTAATGATATAGCGCAAATCAGATTGATTATCATACTCTTCAAGCTCACTTGCAAATTTAAAGGTAAGATTTAATTTTTTATAGATTTCAACAAACCATTGATGAGTAAGACTCTCAGGCACAATGATAAGAATATTTTCAGCTATTTCTTTTTGAATAAAAGAATTCATAATGAGAAGGGCTTCTATCGTTTTCCCCAAACCGACTTCGTCACACAACATGGCCTTGGGTCTATCCATTTTAATGACTTCAGATGCAACATAGACTTGATGGGGAATAAGTCTCACCTTTGCACCTAAAAAACCTTTATAATCAAATGACTGATAGTGTCTCTTTTCTAAAAATGTATTATATCTTAGTTTGTAATATTTCTCAGAGTCAAAATTACCTGCAATAAGTCGATTAAACGGACCATTTAAATCAATCTTTGACTGTAATAACATTTCAGGAATAGACCCAGAATCTGTTATATAGAAGAAGATACCATCGGATTCTTCAATTTCGTTGACGATAAATGTTTCACCGACTTCTGTGGTAAGCTTGTCTTTAATTTCAAGTTTATAGCGTTTGAGAGGTGAACTCATCATATTATAGGCCCTACGCTCTCCAGATAAGGGGTAGAGAATATGTATGATTTTTGCTTCGATATTTTGAACGATACCTAATCCTAACTCAGGTTCACCTTCACTATACCATCTTTGTCCAGTTTTAAACATATGATTCCTTTGGATGTATTATAAAATACTTCCCATCTTATTGCATCAATAAATTGAATTTCTAAAAAATTGAATATATTTATAATCTCAATTACTTTATAATATTTTTGGAGCGCCCATGAAAAAAGATTTATCAAAGCTAACAAGTCTACAATTCCATGTCACCCAAGAAAATGGAACTGAGTCACCTTTTAATAATGAATATTGGAATTTTTTTGAAGAAGGTCTATATGTGGATATTGTTTCTGGCGAAGCTCTTTTCTCTTCAAAAGATAAGTTCGATTCAACGTGTGGATGGCCGTCTTTTTCAGAGTCTATTGCTGAAGAGAATTTAGTCTATATAGAAGATATCAGTTTTGGAATGAAGCGAGTCGAAGTGAGAAGTCGTCACGCCAATTCACATCTTGGACATGTTTTTACAGATGGACCTGCACCAAAATTTACTCGCTTTTGTATCAATTCTGCGGCGATAAGATTTATACCTGTAGATAAGCTTAGAGAGGAAAAATTAGAAAAATACTTAATATATTTTAAAGGATTAAATCATGACAAATAAATTAGCAACTCTAGGTGCGGGATGTTTTTGGGGAGTTGAGTCTCTATTAAGTAAAATTAATGGCGTTCTTTCAGCAACATCTGGTTATGCAGGAGGTAAAAATGAAAATCCAACTTATGAGCAAGTTTGCACGGGGCAAACAGGTCACGCAGAAGTTGTACAAATAGAGTTTGATGAAAATATCATTAGTTTCACAGAACTCTTAAATTATTTTTTTAGATTGCATGATCCAACAACACCTAACCAGCAAGGTTTTGATATAGGGACTCAGTACCGATCTGTTATCTTCTATCATGATGAAAAACAAAAAAATGAATCATTAGATTTTATCAATAAACTTGAAGAACAAAAAAAATTCTCATCTAAAATTGTGACAGAAGTTTCATCTTTTAGTGAGTTTTATCGGGCAGAAGAATACCATCAAAAATATTATGAAAAAAAATATCAAGGGGGCACAGGTCCTATTTGTCATTACTACAGGGATTTATAATGAAGATCGTTTTTCTAGATGCAAAAACAGTGGATTTAAAAGAAGCACAAAAAATTCTAGCTATTTTTACAGATGTTGAGTTCTATGAAGTGACACCCCCTGAGGAAGTGATAAGTCGCTCAATCCATGCAGATATTATTATTACAAATAAAGTCATTCTAAGTGCAAGCATTTTAGAGAAACTCCCTAAGTGTAAATTAATTTGTATCGCTGCAACTGGAATGAATAATGTTGATTTAAATTATGCAAAAGATCATAATATTCAGGTTAAGAATGTCTCAGGCTATTCAACTGATTCAGTTGTTCAATACACATTTTCATGCTTTTTTCATTTTCGAAATCAGCTTAATTATTATGATCAGTTTACAAAAAAATTATCATGGATTGATTCAGATATTTTTACTCACTATCAGCCTTTTAGTGAGCTCTCTGGCAAAAGATGGGGGGTGATCGGATTGGGTGAGATTGGACGTAGCGTTGCACGTATAGCAAAAGCATTTGGTGCAAAAGTTAATTATTATTCAACATCTGGAAAAAATAATCAAACAGAGTTTGAACAAGTTGATTTAGAGACCTTATTAAAAACATCTGATATCATCTCTATTCATTGTCCATTAAATCCCCAAACTGAAAACTTAATAACAAAAAGTGAACTCTCACTGCTTAAGGATCATGTGGTTCTTATCAATGCCGCTAGGGGGGGTATTATCAATGAAAAAGACTTAGCTGATAGTATCAAAGAAAGAAATATATTTGTTGCTCTGGATGTCTTAACAAAAGAGCCGATGGAGCAGGGTTCTCCATTTGTTGATATTATTTCTGCGCCAAATTTTTTATTAACACCACATATTGCATGGGCATCCCTTGAGGCAAGAAAAAAATTACTGCTTGGAATTGTTAATAATATTAAGGAATATCTTGATTCTAGTTCAAGTACTTCAGCATTAGAACAATAAGTACACCTGTAACTGAGACGTATTCCCAAATGTAAAAAGTCCATTTTGCAATCTTTTTATGTTCAGTATATTTTTTATATAAACCTAGTAGGTATGTATAAATAATAAGTGGTAGAACTAAAAATGAAGTTAATAAATGAGTGATTAAAATAACGAGATAGTATGGTCTGTATTCATTGTGGTTAAAGATCACATGTCCCACGCTTAAATGGTAGATAATATAATTGATTAAAAAAAAGAATGAACTAAGTAGAGCTAAATGAATAAAAATAATATGTAGTTTGATTTTTTTATCATGGATAAATTTAACAGCAAAAGTTAAAAAGATTGCACTTAAAAGATTAAAGCCGGCGTTAATCCAAGAGTGAATTCCTGCGTCAATGAGTGGAGTGATTTTGTTTGGATTTATATAGATTATATAAATTAAAAAGCACTCCGCAAAAAATGAAATGCTAATTGCAATTTGTTTTATTTTTTTCTCTGTCACAATTCAATCCAAAATTTATAGAATAATCTCATGGCCGCTATCAGTAAAAAGAATTTAAAGATGAGTTTAAAATTTTTGTCATCCAATTTTTTTAAAAAATTAACACCTACATAAGTCCCGATGGTTGCTCCCAAACACATGAGTATAATAAGAGCACTGTATTCAAAATAATTAAAACTCATACTTAAAAAAAGCGGAATTTTTAATAAGTGAGAACCTAGCTGTTGGAATGCTTTATTCGCAACGATCTCTTCTTTTGATATATCATCTCTCATATAAAAAATTGCGAGTAATGGGCCTGTTGCTCCTAGTAATGAGCTTTGAATGCTGGCCACAATTCCTAGTAGAAACCAGCCTATTTTATTTAATCGTATTTCTGGAATTCTTTTCGGCTTAAAAACACTATAGATAATAAAAAGAGCTAAAAATAAATAGTAAAAAGAGGGATTCTCTAATTTTGTTAATATTTTATAAGCAATAAAAATCCCAATTGGTGCACCAATGAAATATGGAGCTAAAAAATCAAGTCTAATATGTTTTTTAAGATAGAAGGCTCTCGAGCTATTACTTATAAATTGAACAATTCCATGAATTGGAATAAGTAGGTGATAAGGTAGAAAAAATGACATTGCAGATAGAAGTAGCACTCCTCCGGCCATTCCTGTAACACCAGATACAATTGAAGTTAAAATACTTATCAGAGCTAATAGATATATCATTTATCTTCTATAACTCATAAGCTATTAAAATTAAAGATCAAAATTGTATGTAAAATCTATATTTCAATAAGTTATGGCTTGTCTGAAATACTGCTTTGCAGTATATAGTCCTTTATGAAACTGCAACTAAGAAGGGCCTCACTTGAGGACATTACTGATATCTTAAGACTCTATACCTTTGCTTATGAAGGAACATATCCTGATTCGACCTTCACGGATGTCGATAAGCTTATTTCAACCATAAGTTCAGGAGATAAATTTCTTTTTGTCGCAACCGCAGAAAATGATAAAGTTATTGCCTCTTTATTATTTAATTATGATCGCATTAATAAACTTGGTAAAGCTGGTGGTGCAATTGTTGACACAAGTTTTAGAGGTCAAAACATAACTCAAAAATTATTAAAATATGGAATTGATTTTATAAATAACTGTGAACCTGGTATTGATGTTCTTTATATCACAACAAGAACTGTTCATAAAGCTGCACAGGTTTTGACTCAGAAAATGGGTTTCTTACAACTTGGTATATTTCCAAATGTACATAAAACAAAAGATTATGAAACCCATGCCTTAGCCGCAATGTATTTTAATGGTGCGTGCGAGAAAAGATTTACAGACTTTGAACAACACCCAGATATTGGAGAGTTATTCAATATTGTCAGAGAGAATATTACACTCCCAGAGATGAGTGTTGCCACAGAATGGATGAATAAAAACTATGAAGGTGTCGTTCCTATATTAGAGGTCATAAAAGCAAAAGAGTTTATAAAGCTTCGTATGAAGAATTTATCTTTTTCTGAAGAAATTGATCTTGCATTTTTTCCCTTTCATACACCAAATATTCTTATTACTTCTCCAGATCAAAAAATAGAGCTCTTTGCCTATGTGAACGAGATAGACAAGCATTGTGTTATTACAGGTTGTAAGATAGATCGTGAAGTTTCATTTACGGATCTATTTTTAAAAGTAAGCAATATACTTCGAGATAGAGGTATTCGTTATATTGAAGTCATTATAAGAGCAAACAGATTAAATATTATCGATAAAATCTCTAAGGCAAAATTTATTCCTTGTGGATATGTTCCGGCCTTTCAATTAGAAGGCGATAAAAGATATGACTATGTCGTTTTTAGTCGATCTTTTGAGATTCTCGATTTTAATAATCTTCAATTAACTGGAGCAAATGCAAAGTATCTACAGAACTATGTAGAGTTATGGGAAAAACGATTTTTAGGAAATTATTTTCAAGTAAAATGATAACTGATAAACTATACCTTACACATTCATTTGATTTCTCGGAAGATAATAAATCTCTTTTTAGAGAGAGTTTTAAAGAGACGTCACGTATTCATTATGAACATAATGATTATTTCAAATTCCTATGGGATAAGCATAGTTTTCATCCAGATCAAATTAAAACAGAAAGAGATTTGGAGAAGTGTCCATTTATTTTTGTAAATTTATTTAAACATAAAAATATGTTTACAGGACCTGAATCCGACATTGTTCTCACTTTGGGAAGCTCTGGGACAGGTGGGCAGCGAAGTCAAATTCATCTTAATTCCCTCTCTTTAGAGCGAGTAAAAACATTGGCCTATAATATTCATAGAGATCTCGGTATAACATCTGATAAAAAATATAATTATTTATGTTTTACTTACGATCCGGCGGTTGCTAATGATCTTGGCACCGCATTTACAGATGAGCTATTAACCAGTTTTACAAATAAGAATGAAGTCTTCTATACATTTAAACATAATGGTGTAGACTTTGAGTTTGATAAACCGGCCACTGTGAATAAACTTATTGAGTTTTCAAAATCACCATACTCCACGAGAATACTAGGCTTTCCAGCTTTTTTAAATGATCTTATTGATGAGTTTAATCTTAATCTTGATTTAGGAGCTGATAGTTGGTTACAAACTGGTGGCGGATGGAAGACGAAAGCAGATCAAGAAATACCTAAAGGTGAATTTAGAAGGAAAATAAATAAACATCTTGGAATACCAAAAGAGAATATTAGAGATCTTTTTGGAATGGTAGAGCATGGAATTCCTTATGTTGATTCAGCCAATGGGGTACTGCGAATTCCAAACTATGCTAGAGTCTTTATACGTGATCCAAAAAACCTCGAAGTACTACCAAATGGAGAACGTGGGCTTATTCAATTTTTATGCTCTTATAATACTTCTTATCCTGCAGTTAGTTTATTGACATCAGACTGGGGCATAAAGACTGAGGACTCTTTTTCTGAAATCTTAACCATCACGGGCAGGGCCGGAATTTCAAAGAATAAAGGATGCGCTATTCAAGCAGCGCAAATGTTATAATGTATTACTTTGGATTAACATCAGATTCACTTACAATTGATAATGTTTTGAATATTTCAAGAGAAAAAGAATTATCTTTTCAATCAATTTCGGTGGAAAAAATTATTGATACTTTAGAGCTTTGTCAGTCTCAATGGAGAGAAGGAAGTCTATTTTATCAAAAAGCATTTACTTATTTAAAAGAATCAGAAGAATATGATGATAGAGAGATTAAGTCACTTCTCTCCACTTTTTATCATTTACTCTCAAAAGAAGAACTCTTAAAGAGAGTATTAGCCGATTTTAAAAAGTCTGATGTTCTTGATGGTTATACTTCAGTCGATCATTATGATGGAAAAATATACGCAAAAGCTCATGGTCTCTTACTCCATATTACTGCTGGAAATGTATTTCTAGGAGCAATAGACTCCTTACTCATGGGAATTCTAACTAAGAATATCTCCATTGTTAAATTGAGTTCAAACAACACCTTTATCCCACTTTTATTTGCAAAAAGTCTTTCTGAAGTAGATAAAGATTTTGTTCTTTGTGATAAATTTGCTTTGATCAATTGGAAGGGGGGAGATAAAGCGATTGAGAATACTTTAAAAAATGAAGTCGATGCTATTATTACTTGGGGTGGGGAAGAGATGGTAAAAAGCTACCAAGAAAATCTTCCTGCTAGAGTCAAACTTATTAATCATGGACCTAAAATCTCTTTTCATGTTTTAACAAAACGATATGTTGAAGAACATCTCTCGTATGATTCTATTGTAAAAGATATTATTACATTTGAACAAAAAGCTTGTGCTAACTCTCAAAATATTTTTCTTGAAAAAGGTATTGATAAAAATGTTTTTGCTCAGAAATTATCCACTGCTTTCGATAAAGAAATAAAAAGAAAGACTCTATCAAGGGATGAGTATGTTGAATTGATAAAAGATGCAGCTCTTGCAGACTATCATGAATTCGAAACAGGGGATAAAAATATCCTACGAGATGATTATCAAATACTTTTTGATCATCACATTTTGAACCCAACGGCACTAAATAGAAGTATAAAAATTAAAGAATTTGATGATTCTATAAGTCTTTCGATCATGCTTAAGAAATTCTCTTTCTATCTTCAAACTTGTGGCCTTGGAGCTATTGGAGATGAGCTAAATCTTTATAAACGTCACCTTGCTTATGCAGGAGTTACTCGGGTGACAAATATAGGTTCCATGTTAGAAAGTCTAAGTGGCAGCCCTCATGATGGTGGTTTCTCTTTGATGGAGTTAACAAGAATCTGTGTTGATGAATCGCGTGCAGATATCAATGATTTTGTTAACTCAACACTTAAACCTTCTGATCGTTCTCGCTCTTTTTCAGATATAATACCTATGGGACCAACTGAAATTGAAAAAAAATCATTAATTAAATCAGATGAACTCTTGGCGCTTAAGGATGTTCCTGGATACATTTTTTCCTCTGGTGGCACTTCAGGTAATCCAAAATACGCATGGTATAGCTATGAGGAATTTAATCAAACGGCGACTTTACTAGGTAAATCATATCTTCTTAATGGACTAAAGAGAGGGGAGCGTGTTGGAAACCTTTTTATGGCCGGAAATATGTGGTCATCCTTTTCGGCGATTCAGAAAGCTCTCGAGTATAGTCAGGCAATTCAATTTCCAATGGGTGCACAAATGTGTGCGTCAGAAATTGAAAAAGTAATCTTAGGCTTTCAGATTAAGACTTTGTTTGGACTGCCTGGATTATTACTTGATCTTTGTAATAAATCACCATTTTTAAAAATTAAAAAAATCTTTTACGCAGGGGAGAGTTTTTCAGAGTCTTCAAAAGTATTTATTAGTGACAGATGGGGAGTCGAAGAATTTATTTCTGCAGGATATGCAAGTGTAGATGTAGGGCCTATCGGTTACCAAGATTCCAGTTGTCATGGATCCGAACATTTTTTATTTGATGGTTTAAAACTTGAAATTATTAATGAAGAAGCTGTTGTGACATCAATGATTAGAAAAACAATGCCTGTGATTCGTTACAGAACTGGAGATAAGGTTGAGTTATTACCAAGTATTGACGGAAGAGTGAAATTTCGACTTCTAGGGCGAGTGGATCAAAAAATTTGTATTTGGTCTGCAAGGATTGAATTAAGTGATCTCGCAACCATTTTACGACATTTTTCTATAGATATGTTTCAGCTCATCTTGAAACATGAAACCATCTGTGGACAGCTTGAAGAGATATTAGAAATACGATCTGCGGTGAATGAGGCATTTTATGTAAAAATTCTTGAGGATCTATACTATAATTTAAAAGACTTAAATGAAACTCAGTCTTTTGATTTTTTTCAAAAACGAGTTGTGTTGAATGATGAAGTAATTGAGAAATCTCATAAGACCGGTAAGTTTAAACATATTATTGATTTGAGGTAGAAATATGAATAATCTTTTTTCAGTTTTTTTACTTCATAAAATAATAATTACTCGTTGGCTTGTCTATTGGTTAAGTGTCTTCGGAGTCTATGTCTTAATTCTTAAGCCTAATGGAATTAACTATCTAAATGGATATTATTATACAAGTGCTTTATTTTTTTTAGGTGGAGTTTTTGGTCTTATTCTCTTTCGTTTTAAGTTTAATAAAGAGATTTTTCTTCACTCATCATTTTATGTTTTTCTTGTGACTGTCATTTACTCATTTCTTGCTCTTGGTTATGATTATCTCTATCCAGCATCTTCTGAACTTCTCTCGTTTACATTTAAAAACAATATCCTTTTTCCTCTTTTTAATTATCAAACGATTATTTCTAAGGCCTGTGATATTTTCTTTCAACAGACACTTATTTATATACTGACAATGCTATTGTTTTCTAAAATTCAAGATAAGCTCTTAACGGTTAAACTATTTGGACTTTGTTTCTTTATCCTTCATCTCCCTTTAGTATTCGTCTTTGGAGTAACAGGGCTTCTATTTATAGTGCCTTCAATAGTTGCTGGTTTAGTTTTTTCATTTTGCCTACTGCAATTTAAAATGGGCATTCTCTACTCCTATTCTATCCATTTTTCTTTTTATTTAATTTTAGGAATCATTCTCAGATTTTATTTATAATTTTACCCATGCTCATCTCTTTTATTGATTGATAAAATTTCGTAATATGCTAAAATTAAATATTCGCAGCTCTTTATATTTTCTTAACAAAGAGACCTTATGAAACTAGCTACAAAAAATTACAAAAATTTATGGGAACCTGCAAGAGAAGAAATTTCCCCATCTCTTGTCATCAATTATCCAGATAATTTTTTTAAAAAATCTCTAGATCATTTATGCCTTAAAGTGGATATGTGCGAGAGTCTCTCTGAGTATGTTGCAGTTTTTTGTGATGGTATGATTGAGTTGATTGATCTTGGTATAAAAAATCTGATATTATTAAACATGATCTTGTTCTTACGAAGATCTTAAGATTAGGTGAAGATATTGTCGAATATGGTGAAAAGAATTCAGACTTATTTTACTTAGGAGTTTTTATAGAAGTTAAAATCAGTTCTAACTGGTTTTCTAGGATTTTTTATCAATTAATTAAGCAGTTATTAATGTCAATTGTCGCAAAAGGTGAGGCACTATCTCAAAATATTAAACTCAAAATAGAAAAACTGGTCAAAGATCAAAATTTCTCCCTCTATAAGCTCTATTTTGTTAAATCCAGGCCGGGCCCTATACAAAACATTTCTAAAAAAGATTAACCTTTCACACTATTTGTGACAAAATAGTATGAAATAAAGGGGTTAATTATGAAAAAATTCAGATCAGGTGTATTATTTGGAAATGAAATTACAGAGTTATATCAATATGCAAGTGATAATCAATTTGCTATTCCAGCTGTCAATGTCGTTAGTACGAATACTATTAATGCTGTTTTGGAAACCGCAGCTAAGTTAAACTCCCCAGTCATTATTCAATTTTCAAATGGCGGCGCATCTTTTTTTGCGGGTAAGTCACTTCGTAATGATAATCAATTTAGTGCCATTCAAGGGGCGATCTCTGGCGCACAGCATGTGCATTTAATGGCGAAAGCCTATGATGTTCCGGTTATTCTTCATACTGATCATGCGGCTAAGAAACTCCTTCCTTGGATTGATGGTCTTTTATCTGCTGGTGAAGAATATTATGAAAAACATGGTATACCTTTGTTTAGCTCTCATATGCTAGATCTATCTGAGGAGCCTATTAATGAAAACTTAGAAATTTCAAAAAGTTATCTTACTCGCTCAATGAAAATCGGTACTCATATCGAAATTGAGTTAGGAGTAACTGGTGGAGAAGAAGACGGAGTTGATAATTCAAATATTGATAATTCACTTCTATATACTCAACCTGAAGAAGTGAATCTTGCATACGAAGTACTAAGTTCAGTTTCAAATTTTTTCTCAATTGCTGCTAGTTTTGGAAATGTTCATGGTGTTTACAAGCCAGGAAACGTACAACTGACTCCAATTATATTAAAAAATTCCCAAGAGTTTATACAGAAAAAACATAAGACAAAAAATAATCCTGTCTATTTCGTTTTTCACGGCGGCTCAGGCTCTTCTCCTGAAGAAATTAAAGAAGCTCTCGGTTACGGCGTCATTAAGATGAATATTGATACAGACCTTCAATGGGCTTTTTGGGATGGTGTAAGAGACTATGTAAAAACTAATTTTGATTTTCTTCAAGGCCAAATTGGTAATCCAGATGGTGATGAAAAGCCAAATAAAAAATATTATGATCCAAGACAATGGCTTCGTGCTGGAGAAGGTACATTTGTAAAAAGACTTGAAACGGCATTTATGGATCTAAACTGTAAGAATAGAAATTCTTAGGGGGTATTATGGCCGGCGCAAAAAGAGAATATATTCGATTTAATGCAGAAGAAAATACGTTCTTAGTAATTAAGGTTGGAGAGCACCCTGCTATTGGTGGTCTTTGTGTTACTGAGTCTCAAGGGGGATGCTCTGGTAGTTTTTTAAATCATGACTACTTTGTTGCAGGTGAAAAAGTTCTATTAAGAGTAGGTAAGATGGATACTATTTTAGCTGAAATTAGATGGGTTACTCAACTGGATGAGGATATAGTAAAAATTGGCTTTAAATATCTTGAATAAATTTTTCTTTCTTATCATATTTCTCTACCTAGAGATCTCTTCTGCTTCGAGTATACAGCTTGGAGCAGGAAGTTTAACTCCACATTTTTCAACTTCCAAAAAAAATTATTGTAATCAGTGGAATAACACTGGGATTATTGTAAATAAGACTTATTACGTTCGCTATAATTTAGATTCTTTTGGAGTTACTTATTTAGTTGGAAATGATTCTATTTGTTCAGAAATAGAAGGACTATTCTTTCATTATTTATTTTTTCAAAATGATTGGAATGATATTGGGATCACCGCTGGTGGATATGCCTATAATCAAAAGAATTGGGATGAGCACGCTAAGAAAACACCTTCTTCAATTGATGCCCCATCACCAGTTAGAACTGAGTATTTTGGCCGTGATATTGTTCCTGTTCTGGCCCTTGAGGTAGGAATTCACCTTGTGAGAAGAGATAATTGGTCCATTAAATTAAATAATTTATTAACTCCAATTATATTTAATCATTCACTGGCCTTTGAGCTTAGATTTTAATTTACTCAATCGCTAACAAGTAACTTAAATTAATTATATTGCCGGATGTTTTAATATTATTATCCAGGCCTTCTGTTTTCCCTGTAATATCACTTTCAAATTGTGTAAATTGATTACTAAAGTTCTGATAGCTGAGGATAAGACCGTCAATGATCCGAAAACCAATTCCTGCAGAGAAGTGTTGTCCAAAATAGCGAGTATCATTATTTTTCACAGGCTCTAATGAGGAGTTTAAATAAGTGGACCAAAGTTTTATGCGATCAAAGAAATGAAAGCCTATAAATGTTCCTACTCCTCCTCCGTCAAATGTAGTGTATTTATCAGTTGTAACATCTGAATCGTATTCAAAAGTCCCTTTTTCGACGCTTATGCCGGCCATAAAGTAGGGACCTAGGTAGCCTATATTTAAATTAAGAGTCTTTCCTGTTAAGCTTCCACTTCTATTACTTACGCTAAAGCTTCCACTATAAATATTTGTACTAGGCTCTAGCATTAGTTTTGCTTGAGCCGAAAAAGAGATTAAGGTTAGTGAGAATAAAAGTATTTTAATGTGATCTAAATCCAAAAACTCTCTCTTGATATTCGTCCCACTCAAGAATTTCATCTCTAAATATTGCGACTCTATAGTTTGCTTGTTCTTGATTTAAAATTTGAACTTCATCTTTATCAATTAGGTTTGCTTTTATTAATAAAGGCAAGTTTGAAAGATCTAATTCTTTTTCCATTCTTAGGATAAATCCATTTTTCATTAGGTAATAAAAAGCATTAGGATTAAAAAAAAGTTGTTCAGAAGATTGGTCTTTTCTCAATTGTTTTGAAGTGTTCATGGGCTCTACTCCTTAAAGCATTTTTCTATCCCTTCCTGGGATTAATAAATTTTTTCATAAGTTTTTTATAAATGCAAACACTGAAAAATAAAATATTTTTTAGTCAGGTAAATTTTACAATAGGCCAATTTGAACCATGGCATTTTGGCCTGTGGGGTAGTTTTGCCAATAGCTTTTATTGGGTTATTTTCTAAATCATTGAAAAGACAATACTAAAAGATGGCACGGTTTATGCTTATATATACATGACAGAGGATATGAAGGATTCATACCTAGTTGTGGCCATGGAGGGCCGGAAATCAATTCTAGGAGAAAACGTATGGAAACTTTAAACTTTGAAATCATGGCAGTCTTAATCATCTCTTTGGCATTTGGAAGTGCACTTATTCAATACACGGCCTATGCTAAAGCAAAAGCAAAAGTACTGATAAAAAAAGATTTAAGGATGAAGGGACTAAAGTAGACGATTACACTTAGTTCCTATATATAAGAGTCAATGAAATACTCTTATATTATCTTTGCCTATAGCGCTCTTTTTATTTTCGGATTTATTGATAATGCTAAAGGACCACTTTACCCACAGCTCTTAGATTATTTCTCTCTCTCTCAGGTTCAAGGATCATTAATATTTTCCTTATCAAGTGGTTTAAGTTTTATTACTTCAATATTTGCTAAAGTCTGGTTAAAAAGATTTGGTGCAATTTTAAGTACGCGTATTGCTCTCTCTATTCAATTTCTTTCAACTCTTATTATGGCATTATGTGGCCCTGATCAATTCTATCTATTTTTACTTGGATCATGTCTATTTGGTATATCTGTTGGAGTGGAAGGTATCACTCTTAATTTGATTGTTGCAAAGGCTTCTAGCAAAACGAAGAGCAGGCAAACACTTGCAGGCCTTCATGCTATGTATGGTGTTGCCTCTTTTCTTATTCCTTATTTTGTTTATCAACTAGGTTTAATTTATTCTTCCCATAAAGAAATTCTTATAGCTCTAAGTATTATTCCTCTGATTGCATTCATTTCCACTATTAAACTAAAATCACTTAATATTAAAGAAAATATCCATCACGAAGTCAAACTAGTTAAGAGAAATGTATTAATCTTGGGCTTTAGTATTGGAATGTATGTGTCTACTGAGATGCTTTTATCTTCTAGACTCGTTCTCTATTATAGGGAAGTTGGTGGATTTGATAAGATAATAGCAGGGCAATTACTATCTTTATTTTTTGGTGGTCTTCTCGCGGGTCGGGTGCTTTTTACAATTTTTAAAATCCCTATAAGTTCTCTCAATTTATTAAAAATAAGTATTGGTCTAGGTCTTATTTTTTCGATTCTGGGTATAACAGTTTATAAACCCATTCTGGCCCTTAATGGTCTTTCCATGTCTTTTTTCTTTCCCTGTGCAATTGATTATATAGGGGAGAACTTTAAGCATTCTGTTGAGCTTCTGGTGAGTAAAGTCTTTATCTTTGTAGGAGCGGGCCTGGTTAGTATGCATTGGGTTTTTGGATTAATCTCTCAATATTATGGAATTACAGCGGCCATGTGTATTGTTCCTACCTTTCAAGTGATTATTTTGTATTTATTACAATTTAAATACAAGACTTTGATAAGAAATTAATATTTTGATAGAAAATCTCAATCGAGGGAATTTCATGTATAAAATCATAGCATTTTTTGTATTTATTTTATCTTTTCAGGCCATAGGCTCTACTTATTCTAAGAATCTTTTTGCAAATATATATGCAGACTCCTTAATCAGAGAGTTTGATCGTATCTTAAGTTTGTCGACGAGTACTGAAAATAACCAGTTACGTTTTGTCTATGCCCAAATTTTGGCAGCTAGAGACTATATTGAACACTCAGGAAAAGTTCTCAAGATGGGAGAGAAGTCAATTCTTTCCATTACAAATGTAGTTACTTATAATGAAGTTATACAAGATATTGATGAGAGCGCCAAAAAGATATTTTTCCATATATCTAACATTTCTCATAAAGAAAAAAAACTTGGAGTCATCTATCCATCCTTAGGCCCTACGGGGAATTTAACGGGTAATACCTATCCAAACAATACATGGTCTCTCACTTTTGATGATGGTCCACATCACTCTAGAACGAAAGAAGTTGTTGATAATTTGTATGAACATAATTTGAAAGCAAGTTTTTTTATGTTAATGACAAATGTAGATAAGTATCCAGATGCTCTTCAGTACGTCCTAGACAGTGATATGGAGCTTGCTCTTCATAGTTATAACCACTTGAACTTAGTGAAGGAGAGTCATGATGTTATTGATTTTGAAATTAAAACAGCGAAGGCAAAATTAATCGAAAAATCAAAAAAAGAAATATCTTTATTTAGACTTCCTTATGGCTCAGGAACTAGAGATGAGTACCTAAGAAAGACAATTGCAGATGAATCTATGGTTCATGTCTTTTGGAATGTTGATACCCTTGATTGGAAAGATAAAGACCCAGCATCGATATTTAAGAGAACTATTTTACAAATGGAATTAACTCCCCATAAGAGTGGAATCATATTATTTCACGATATTCATGCACAAACTGTTATTGCCTCAAAACTTGTGATGGACTATTTAGTGGAAAATAAAAAAACAGTCTGTATTGTTTCAGAAGTTGTTAAGCTTTTGAATGCAGAAGAGAGTCTTTGTAGTCTTAAATAGGGCCAAAATTCTTATGAAATCATAAAAATATTACAATTTAGAGATGAATTACTAGTTTATTTTGCGCATCGTGTTACCTTCACCACCAATTATAACTTTCATATTGTTGGAGATGTAAATGTATAAACTATTCCTTACCATGACCTTATTTATTTCCTTGTCTGCTTTTGCTGGAAAAAATGAAATTAAATGCTTACCGGGAGATTCTCCAAGTGAGCTACCCTCTGAATACCTAAATGGTTGTGAAACGATGGATTATTTTGTTTCATGTGTTAAAATTATTGGTAATGGGGCCTCTTCGTCTGAAATAACAAGTTGTAAAAATATTAAAAACACTTTTGCTCTAGGGTGTGTTCATACACTTGGTAGTTCAATTGAGCCATCTGAGATAAATTACTGTGCAAAAATTGATAATTTTTATAGCTATATGTCCGTAAAAAAAGTTGGATCAAGCGCATCGACAAGTGTGATTAATTCTATTTCAAAGATTTCAAATGATCTTCAGTATAGCTGTGTTGATATCATGAAAAGTAGTGCTGATAGCGCTAAAGTCGAGAAATGTTTAAATATCAATAATGAGTATGCTTTTTCTGCAATTAAAGTCATTGGAAGAAATATTGATTCAACTGAATTATCAAGAGCATCACAGATTACGACAAAAGAGGGAGCGGAGTGTGTTGGTATCCTTGGGTCTGGTGCTGACTCTTCTGAAATTTCAGCTTGCTCTTCTATTAATAACGAATTTGAGCTTGCTTGTGTAAGAGTTCTTGGAAGTGGCGCAGACTATTATGAAATCTCTGCCTGTAATTTTCCAGATACTTCATATTAATTTTAAAAGACTTTAATTTAGTAACTTAGGAGATAATTATGTTTAAACTAACCCTATGCTTTTTATTATTAGCTTCAGCGAGTGCTTTTGCAAAAAGAGAAGCGATTAAGTGTTTACCCGGAAATCAGCCGAGTGATCTTCCATCAGAATATTTAAATGGTTGCGAGACGATGGATTATTTTACATCTTGTCTTAAGATTCTTGGAAGCAGTGCGAGCTCATCAGAAATTAATAGTTGTAAAAACATTCGCAACACCTTTGCCCTTGGATGTGTTAAAACACTTGGAAGCTCTATCGATACAAGTGAATTAAATAGTTGTGCAAAAATTGATAATTTCTATAGCTATAAAGGTGTAGTGAGCCTAGGTTCAAGTGCTTCTTCTAGTGAGATAAATGCCATCTCTAAAATGACGAATGCAAATCAACAAAGTTGTCTTTCAGTATTAGGTAGTAGTGCTGATACTTCAGAAATTAATTCTTGTGCCCTTTTTACGAGCACAAAGGAAGGGTCGTACTACAGTATTCAATGTGTAAAGACATTAGGTCGAAGTGCCACAGCGTCTGAAATTTCTAATTGTAACTCAATTACAAATGAGCATTCTCTCACTGTTGTAAAGCTTATAGGAAGTAGTATTGATACATCCGAACTTAGATACGCAGCGGGAATTACGACTTCTCTACAAAGTGAATGTGCAAAAATACTTGGATCAAGTATTGATTCTTCAGAAATTGCATCTTGTGCAAGAATTAATAATGTCTTTTCTCTTGAGGCCATAAGAGCAGTTGGATCAAGCATTACTTCAAGTGAGATTACTAGTGCTCTAGATATAAACAATGAGTATGAGTTAGCTTGTGTTAAAGTTCTAGGATCATATGCTGATAACTCAGAAATTAGGGCCTGTAATTTTCCAGATACACTTGAATAATTATATTATTAGGGCCTAGGTTTTAGGCCCTAAATTTGTAAAATCATTGAACAATTTATCACAATGTATCAAATTATATCTTTAAGTTATTGATTTATCATTTATTGGGTATTTGCTTCTTGGCACCATGATTGCTTCATAATTACTATGAGACTAATGACTATCATCATGCTTTTAAGCTTATTTATCTCTTGTGGTAAAAATCAAGGATTGTGGCCCACAAGGTCTGTTGCTGTGGCATCAGTTTCTCCTGCAGTGCCTGAGAAGTATTCTTATGAGCTTCGAGATGGAAATTGTAATACAGATAAGCATGAGAGTGGAAGTTTTGTAAAAATATGTCAGATGCTTACAGATGAAGATTTAAATAATAATTGTGCAAAAGAGAAAAGAATAGATCTCTTTAACAAGTCATCTTGTGAGGGATCTTTTAATTAAAATAGAGCTAAGCTTTTATTCACTCAATATTTCAGTATTCCTATATCTATAATAATTTCATACAATTCACATAAAATGTTATTTTAGTTTACGCGTTATACTCTCGATGTTAACAATTCTCTAAAGTTTAAATAACGATAAAAAATACAAAAATAATCTTGCTCTTCAAGCCTAGTTTTATGAGCAAGAAATATAATGATAAAGAATGAAAATAGAATTGATTTATAAAAACAATTAGGTTTGTGTGCAATAATGCGTATATGAAGCAGTACTCTCACAAACAAAGGGTAAGAAAAATGAATAAAGTATTATTAAGTTTGACCTTAGTTTTCTCTTGCGTTTCTTTTGCAAGTGACTTTAATGTCCTCACTTGTATAGACAATTTGAATGGTGAGCCTAGTGCGATGTATAATCTTGATCTAAGATATAATACTTTAGAAGTACGAACTAGTTTTTTTGGATCAGCAGATCTTTCTTTAGAAAATTGTAGTTTAGAAGTAGAAAATGGTTCGGTGGTTTGTAATGGTGAATTAGCTATTTCTGATCTCATAAATAATGGTAACCATTATGTTGGAATGGCAAAAGACTTACCTGGTTTTTCTTCTCGAGATATTTATTGTTCGACAGTAAATGACTAGGTTAATGAGTAGTCTCTTTTCAAAAAGGCAGTGACATTAAATTCAAAAAACAAAAGAAATGATCTCTTTAATAAGTCTTCTTGTGAGGGATCTTTTGATTAAAACAGAGCTAAGCTTTTACTTAACGTATGGGTTATTTTAAGAACTCCAATCACCCCAGGTTTTATATCACTTGATTGCAAACTTCCAATTCCATAAATAACACTCAGGTTTTCAAATTTTTGATTGAGAATAACAAGATTGAGTTTTTGATTTTTATGAGATCTGATAAATTGATTTTCCTCACTCAATATTCCAAGTATATCTTCATTAAATTTATATCCTAAAAAATATTGGCGCTGGACCATTTCTTCATTTTTTGGATTTGCCTCAATAATATAAGTGTATTCACCAACTGGCCGAGATTGATCTTTTGGGTCGTTATAGCTATTTCTAAATTCAGTATAGGTAAATGTCGTTAAAAGTGGGCCATAGGCCAGGGCCATTTTTGCAAAACTATAATCTTTAATCATCTCTCCCTCACACGTCACTTTGTCACAATCAAAATAGGTAAACTCTTTATACTCTGAGGTAACTTTTTTTTGACCTGCTCCAAATCCAATAAAAGAGATGGGGTAGAGAGTGAGCTTTGAATCAGTCTCATAGACCACCGCAGAGGTTGAACCACTAACACTAGGTCTAATCATCCCAAATAGAGGCGAGGAGGTGTCCCCCCATAATAACTGACTATATCCTAGCTCTGCATCGACAGAGCCACCAATTGAGGGATATGACCTGGCAGACACCCCATAGTCGAAATCAATATGGGCAAAGGTGTTAATAGGGATAAGGATAAGAAGGATAAAGCTCTTCATCTATTTTTTCTCAAGTGACATAAAGCCTTGAGGAAAAAACTGTGAATGTGGATCGTGCTCTTTTTTTAATTCTGAAAACATGTCATAGATCTTATTGTTCCAAAAATTTTGTATAAATTTTTGTTTGATAATTCCAATACCATGTTCTGCAAATGGTGAGCCTGATAATTTGAGAACCCTCTCATACATTTTTTCAAATTGTTCTTTGCAAAGATTAGTCTGATCTTTTTTCGGCATAAAATTAAAGTGAAGATGGGCATCACCAAAATGTCCGAAAAGATTATAGTTTACACCGATTTTTGTAAAACTCTTATAAATTTCCAAAAGTTCATGAAAGTCAGAAGTCTTTACTTGCACATCTGTTCCCATTTTTACGACACCCATTTTTGAATTTTCTTCAAAAACAGCTCTTGGGATCGATGCCCTTATATGATGAAATTTTGTTGCATTTAATTCAAAAACTTCATTCTCATCTAGAAAACTTAGATCACTTAAAAAGGTTTCATAAAAATGCTCAAACTTATCTTCAAATACTTCAAAGAAAATAGCATCTTTATTTTTATTAGGCCTCTCGTTTTCTGGAAGATAGTTAAATGAATTACTATCTATGAGTTCACAAAGAATAAGATCAGACCTGTAGGCTTGAACCTTATTAATCACTTCTATATGGCTTTCAGGAGAGTCTTCCCATTTTGGAAGAAGAAGAAATAAGTGTTGAACATTTTTCTCAAGGGCCGTTTCAATAACAATATCAGTAATGACTCCAAGTTGTCCCTCTGTACCAATGAGAAGATCTGTTTCTTTTTCAAAGCGAGGATAGGGTGCATTTTTAAAGTCTTCATATCTTGAATATTCATTCTGAAAGGCATAAAGATTTTTATAATGCTTTGGAAACTCGTTTTCTGATTTAAGGATGACTTTTTCACCATTATAATTTAGATAAGAAATTTCTTTTATTTGAGATCTAAAATTTCCAAAATGAAAACAACGCTCTCCTGTGGCACTCGTTGCAGCCCCTGCAATAATAAGAGCAAGATCTTCAGTTGGAGCAGTTTTTATTACCCTCTTATATTGTTTTAAAAAATCATTTGCATCTTTCCAATTAACAGCACCTTTTATTTTTAAGTCACCGTTATTAAGGAGAGTCATTTCTGGAGAAAGCTGGGAGAGATCTCCAATAACAAAATCACTATCTTTATAGATTTCAGCTAATTTATCATAAGGGATAACAGTTGATGTTCCTGATGACATATAGAAAGTCGGAGTATGTGTTTTAATATGCTCTTTTAATTGAGTTTCATCTTTAAATACAATCTTTGAGAGTGCCATAAATAATTTGCCTTATCTAATAAAAACGAGTTGGGAGTCATTGGATAGTTTAGCATTAAAAACATATTTATCATGGTTAAAAGTTTTTAAATCTTTAATGTCTTTAATATTATTTTCGATAATAAATCTTGCAAACATTCCTCTAGCTTTCTTTGCTGAAAAACTGATGATTTTTAGTTCTCCATTTCTATTCTCTTTGAAAACAGGAGTAATAATTTTTCCCTTAATTTTTTTCTCATCCACAGCTCCAAAATATTCTTGACTGGCACAATTTACGAGAATTTTTTGATCACTCAGCTCATTGTTTAAATAATCAGTAAGATCATTTTTCCAGAATTCGTATAGGTTTTTATAACGATCAAAAGCGAGCTTTGTCCCCATCTCTAATCGATAGGGCTCAATTTTATCAAAGGGTCTTAGAACTCCATAGAGCCCTGATAGAATACGCAATCTATTTTGAGCTGTATCAAAGTGTTTTGTTTCTAGCGAGTCAACGTCAAACCCTGTATAGGTATCTCCATTAAAAGCAAAAATTGCTTGTTTGGCATCAACTGAATCCTCACTTAGCTTCAAATTTTGAAATCGCTCGAAATTAAGATCGGATAAGTTTTTACTAAGCTTCATAAGCTTGCCTATTTTTTGACTTGAAAGTTTTTTTAGTTCAATTGAGAGAGATTTTGATTTATGTAAAAAAGTTGGGGTTGATTCAAGCTTAAGAGAATTTTCTTGCTCAAAATTTAATTTTTTTGCTGGGGATAATACTACAAGCATTTTCTAATCCTTTTTTGTTTCACAATAGCGAAAATGAAGGATTTTGGCATTAAAAAAGGGCCTAAAATAGGCCCTTCATATAGTATTATTAAGTCTCTTGATTAGAAAGCTTTATAAATTTGTACTCCAAGACCTGTTTGATCAAGAGCTTTTGTTCTCATTGGATAGTGAGTTGCATAAGCGTAAACGCTATTTAATCCTGGGATCGATGCGATATCTGCGCCAACTAAGATTCTGTTATCTTGGTCTCCAGCTTCAGTCATATTGTTAAGTGATTTACCAGCGTTATGAACAATATTTCCTTCATAATCAACTCTTATAGCAGCTTTTTCAGATAACTTTGTGTTTGTATATGATAACCATGGTAAAATAGATAATTCAGAATGAGGCCCATCTGTATTTTTAACGAATGTTCTTCTCAATTGTATAAGAGCAATTAGGCTATTAGCGTCATCCATTTTAAAAGTTTTATCATTTGAAAGTCTAATTTGTCCATCAAAGTCATCGTCATTTAATGTATTAGCAGTTGTAGGAACAATGTATTCTAGAGTTGTTGAAATACCTAGGTCATTTCCAATAACATTACCAGTTAGACCTAATCTTAAATCATGATCATTAAATCTATCATCACCACTGTCTTGAATTGTAAATCTTGGGTTAAAGTATGCTTTTAAAGTATTTGTTACTTGGAATTTTAAAGAAACACTATTGTATACTTCTACGTCTTGTGTCGCACCTTCGTCGTTTCCAGCTACTTTATCTTGTGCTTCAATAAACCATGAAGAGCTAATTCTTTCCTTCAATGATTTTTTTGATACATCAAGATCTGTAGATGTTGTCGATTGTGCCATAACACCAGATACTGTCATAAGCGCAGATAGCGCAATAATTTTTTTCATTTCCATTACTCCCATATAAAATTTTTCGTTTTTTTCTTCCATCTTATATAACTCGATTTTGTATATTATTGTAAACTAATAAAGTATTACTGAAATAATTATACATTGCGTTATTTTTTAAGACTAAACTATTGATTTTATATTAAGAATATGAAGAAACTTAAGTGCAGTTTGGCCCTATTAAGGACAATTACTCTTCAAAATCTAATTCAAGGCCATCTTCTGAGATATATAGGGCCAATTTGTCCTTTTTTTTCTCCGAAGCTTCTTCAAGAAACCCTTGAAGGTCTTCTACTTCTAACTCTGGATCAAGATAATAATCACCACAAACCATAAAAATAATGGCGAGGGCTTCTTTAAAATCTTTTTCTTTTGTAAAGTTTTTCGTCTCAAAGATTACTTTGGATGAAATTTCAGGTTTCTCAATTACTTGAATGTCTACAATCATTTGTCCTTCCTATTTATAAAATATCATTTGGTGATACTTCGATCCATTTTCCAGGCTCTATGCCCTCTAATTTAAATTTCCCAACACTGACTCTAATTAGTCTGAGAGTCGGATGCCCTATATGAGCTGTCATTTTACGAACTTGCCTATTTTTACCTTCTTTTATAGTGATACTCAACCAAGAAGTAGGTATGTTTTTACGCTCTCTTATAGGAGGCACTCTAGGTTCAATCTCAAAATCATCTAGTTTTTCAACACGACATGGAAGGGTGTAATAATTTTGAATATTTACTTTACCAGCTCTGAGAATATCTAGGGATTTTTCTGTCGGAATTTTTTCTACTTGAACATAGTATGTTTTTTCTTTTTCAGATTTTGGATTGGTAAGTTTTTGATTAAAAACACCATCATCAGTAAGGATAAGTAAACCCTCACTATCTTTATCTAGTCTTCCTGCTGCATAAACATCTTTTGGAAAATTAAAATCTGCTAAGGTTCTATCATTAATCTCACCTGTAAATTGAGTTAACACCCCAAAAGGCTTATTAAATGCAATGTATTTGTACTTTTTCATGATCATTTGATACATTTTTTTACTTAAAAAGGATAGAAGATGAGTCGAATAATTAAAAAAGAAGAGGTAACTCTTTTGTGGAGTGATGAGCCTGTAAAAAAGTCAAAAGGTGAGAAAGTAAAGCTTCCTGAGATTATTCCAAATAATTATACTTTATCTCTGCGCCCAGAGAAGGGCGGTCGTGGTGGAAAAACCGTAAGTGTTCTCTATGATTATCCCCAGGAATACGAAGTGTATTTTAAAAAGCTGAGTAAAACATTAAAGAAATTATGTGGCAGTGGTGGAACCTATAAGGGTGCTAGCATTGAAATTCAAGGTAATCATATCGAGACAATTAAAGAGAAATTAGGTGAATTGGGTTTTAAAGTGAAAATTACTGGGGGCTAGGGTAAGTGGTCAAAAATACTTTCTAGCAAATATTTAAGATTCAGAATAAAATACTCTTAATGAAAACAATTAATAAAATTGAGCATAAAGATGAGCTAGTCTCATTTATTGAAACCGTTTTTGATTCAGCTAATCCCATGACTTCTTGGCAGTTGGTTGATGGAAAAAGAGCGATACATAATATTGAGGTAAAAAAACTTGATATAGCTTCCGATCAGTTATTTTATAAAACACTCAGTGGCGAAGATTGTCATTTTTTAGAAGGAATTATTTTTTTCTATTGTCCCATTAAAAAAGTTATTTTTAAGTCAACCCTAAGCGAGATAACTGGTGCTGAATATTGCACGAATTTTCCTGATGAAATTAAATTTTTAGATGAAAGTGAAGAGAAGAATTTGAGCGAAATGCTTGAAGTTTTTAATGCTGAAATTCAATTTGTTAAAGGTCATGGAGAAGGAAATATTCATGAAACTACTGGTGTTGTAAAAGGTTCAGGTGAGATGAATAAATATGAGAATACTCATATGCGTCTCAATACTGATGATGCGACTGAGCATATCTCCACTAAGGAGTCCGGAAGGAATTTATCCGAAACTCATATCGAAACAAATCTAAGTCATAAAACATCAACTGATAAAATTGATACAACTTGGAAAGTTAAAAATATGTCGGCCCATGATATTGATCTTTTCGAGACAGAATTAAGTTTTGTGACCCTAGATGAAGAAGATAAGATTTTTGAAGGTCAAAGAACAGCGCCTCGTGCCAAACCTCCAGAAGGGAAAATGGTCACTGTTCAAGTTGCTGATGGCTCAAGGTCTCAGTCGACCCATCCCTTATACGATCTTTCTCGGGGTGGATTATCTTTTTTAGTTTTTTCATCATCGGAATTTAATAAAAATGAAATCATTCATGTTAAGTCATTTGATACAAAGCATCTAGATGCACCAATGGCCTTAAAGGTAATGTCTATCCGTGAAGCCGACTCAATGGGTATTCAATATAAAGTCGGCTGTATGTTTGATTATAGTGAGGAATAACTCTCTTCATCATAACCAAAACAAATAACTTTATCATTTTTGACAAGTATAGGTCGTTTGATTGCAGAGCTATTTTCAATAAGAATTTTATATTTTGAATTTGTATCACCATTTTCAAATTCATCTTTAACTTTTCTAAATGTTGGACCTTTTTTGTTTACAGGCCAGTCTAGAAAAGCGTCTTTCCACATCTTGATTAATGCTTTAGTTGGTGGATTTTTTTTAAAATTAACAAACTCATAAGAGATTTTTTTGCTGTCGAGGTGCGTCAGTGCTTTTTTTACTGTGTTACAATTTGGTATGCCATAAATCTTATACATTTTAATACCTTTTTGAGTATAATAAATTGATATAATATTTAGATAATGGATTAATTAAATAGAAAAGGAAAGTAAAAATGAATTATTACTCAGATTCAAGTGAATGGAAATGGCTTTATAAAAATGCAATTGATTGGGATAAAATTATACCTTTATATTATCCAGAATTTCCAACTGCAGATGGTTTTAATTCTAAAGAAGATGTTATTAATTTTATCGAAGAGATGATTACTGCTACTGGAGAGTGGACTGGCGGAACTGTTACAGATCGTGCAAAAAGATTAGATGCAGAAGGCGCTGGAAAAGTTGTTGATGGAGTTACATATCCTGGAGAGGCTTTAACTGAATTTTATAATGAAGCAAAAGAATTACAAATTATAGGTCTTGCTGCTCCTGTTGAACATGGTGGAATGGGTGCTCCGGCGATTGGTGGACTACTTGCTTTTACTCAAATGAATAGAGCATGTTTATCTAGTGCGACTCAATTAGGATTTTTTACTTCAATTATTGATATGATTGAGAGATTTTGTGAAAAAGAGGATAGAGATCGTCTGATTCCGCAGATTGTCGCTGGAGAGTTATCTGGATCAATGTGTTTAACTGAACCTGGAGCAGGATCAGATGTTGGTTCTGTCAAAACTTCTGCAACACTACAGTCAGATGGAACTTATTTATTAAATGGATCTAAAATCTTTATCACAAACGGTGGAGGGGGACTTGGCTTTGTTCTCGCAAGAACAAAAGATGCACCTGAAGGGTTAAATGGAATTTCTTTATTTCTATGTGAACAAAATTTAGGTGGAGAACTTAATTATAAAATTGCAAAGAGTGAGCATAAGATGGGGCTTCATGGTTCTTTTACTTGTGAAGTTGTGTATGAAAACTCTAAAGCGAAATTGATTGGAAAAGAAAATCAAGGTTTCAGATATATGCTTCATTTGATGAATGAGGCAAGAGTTGCTGTTGGTCTTCAGTGTTTAGGCGGTATTGAAGCGACTCTTCATTATGCTAGAAAATATGCTGAAGAGAGGTCACAATTTGGAAAGAATCTTTTAGAGCTTCCTCTTTATGCTAGAAATATGAAAGATTGGGATGTTGAGCGAGATGGATTTAGAGCGTTAATGGTTGATACCATTTCATATTTTGATCAGTACTCGAAGCTAGATATGATTAAAAGACATACTGGAAACTTAACACCAGCTCAACAAAAACAATATGAGCATGCTAAAAAATGGGTAAGAAGAAGAACTCCTCTTGTTAAAGCTTATGGAGCTGAAACATATACAAATCTATCTCAAAGAGGGATTCAAGCTCTTGGGGGTTATGGATTTATTGAAGAGTATGAAGCAGCAAGATTTCATAGGGATTCATTTGCGACTCTTTTATATGAAGGAACGACTCAAATCCAAGCGTTAATGGCCATGAAAGATTTAATGAAATTTGTCATGAGAAATCCGACAAAATATTTTACAGCACTTGTTAATGCCAATCCTATTGCCAATTTCTTTGGGGCAAACACAGAATCTGAGTCTATGTTCAATGATAGCCAATATGAGTTTAAGAAGAACTTTGTTAAGCTTCTTATTAAAACTCTACGTCCAGGAACTGATACTGATAATCCGGTTGAACTTAGAAAGTTTTTTAACGCTAAAGAGTGGTTAAAAGAAGAGAATGTGATGAAGCTTATGGTTCATGCCGAAACTATCATGTATGCCTTATCTTATATTGAGGTTTTAAGAGTTCTAATGAAGCATGCTTATAAAGATCCTAAAAGAGCAGAGCTTTTCAAAGATTACTATAAACTTGTAAAACCTCGTTTTGCAGCTATTTATTCAGATTGGTCAATTCGATAGATTTTTAAGTATGGGAAGGCCTGGGTCTTCCCATAACTATAATATATTCTTAATTTTTCTTTATCCTATACCTTTGTTTAAAAAGGTGCTATAAGCCCCCTATAATCTGGAGGTTCAAATGAAGTCTTTATTAATCTTATTAGCATTATTTTCTCAACTCTCTTACGCAACAGAATATGAAAATATTCAGTATTCTTGCTCTAATGTTGAAAATCACTTAGATGATTCTGAGCAATCAGAAATGTACGGTCTTATTGATCAAATCGTTGTGAACGATGTCTTTAAAACAGGGTATGCCAATTCAAATACAGATGTATTTGTTGAATATTCTTGCATTGAAGATGCTTCTGAAAAAGTTATCTGTCATGTTATGATTGATATTACTTCTGACTTATCTGGATCTTTAGTCGTCGTTTATGATCGTGTTAATGGCAAATTCAGATTAGCTAGAAAATTTTGGACAATGTTTTAAAATATTTAGGTTTAATAATTTCAAATAATTTGATAGGTTAACTTTTTTATCAAAGGTTATATTTATGAAATTATTTGGAATTATTTTTTTTGCTCTTTTAATGTCCTGCTCTAAACATAGTGACTATTCTGGTAACTGGGAGTTAGAGCTTAAATTACAAGATCAAATACTTCCGGCCATTATAAAACTGGATCAAAA
>Ga0115005_10000606_pt1 | contig 27898 bp, 23 predicted proteins | sample ArcOceMetagenome_FD_87163 | JGI IMG/M metagenome (GOLD analysis project Ga0115005, IMG submission 87163) | Marine eukaryotic phytoplankton communities from Arctic Ocean - Arctic Ocean - Greenland ARC118M Metagenome | ecosystem: Environmental > Aquatic > Marine > Oceanic | place: Arctic Ocean...
GATGCGTAAAGAAGATTGTTTTTATTTAGGCAAAATCGTTACAAAATATAGTTTTAAGGGTGAAGTTGTTATCAAATTAGATACAGACGAGCCTGAGTTGTATACAGAAATGGAATCAGTTTATGTCGAATTCGGCAGTAATCTGGTTCCATTTTTTATTGAAAAAAGTTCACTACATAAAGGGAATCAATTACGTGTTCAGTTTGAAGATGTATATTCTGATGAAGAAGCAGATTCTATTTTAAAATGCGGAATTTATTTACCTTCTACGATGTTGCCAAAATTATCGGGCAACAAGTTTTATTTTCATGAAGTAATTGGTTTTACGGTTGTGGATGTTAACTTCGGAGAAGTGGGGCAAATTGTTCATATAAATGATAAAGCTGCACAACCACTTTTTGAAATTGATAGAGATGGAAAAGAAATTTTTATTCCTATGGTGGATGCTTTCATTAAAAAAGTAGACAGAGAAAACAATACGATTCAAGTAGAAACACCAGAAGGTTTAATAGAACTTTATTTATAATTTAAAGTATGCTGAACTTCGTTCAGTATAAAAAGAGAGGTGGCCGAGTGGTCGAAGGCGCACGCCTGGAAAGTGTGTATACGGCAACGTATCGAGGGTTCGAATCCCTTCCTCTCTACAATTAACCTTGATAATCAAGTAGTTACGTCAAAGTGGGGCTAAATACGGGACTAAATGGGGTTTGGTCGCCTTAAAACTTTTATAATATGGAAGTTTTATTTTTGTTTAAATTCGCAAAAACACCAAGATTGTTACTTACGCTTTACCGATTGTTTATCAAAAAATATAGTTATTAGATTTTACAAAAATTTGGGTTATAGCGACTATAATGGTCAACTATTTATAAAATAGATTATAGATTTAGGATCAACAATACTCAAAAAAAAACCAAAGTAGGTTTAGTTTTTGGCATTGCACCGTATTTTTAATCTAAAATTAAGATACACTTTCCTCTTGTTTTTATAGAAAACAGTAGTTTTGCAAAAAAAAAATAATATGAGCACTTTTGCAATCGGCGATATACACGGAGGTCTAAAAGCCTTACTTCAGGTTTTAAATAAACTAGCATTGAAAGAGGATGATACTCTTGTTTTTATGGGTGATTATGTAGATGGTTGGAGTGAAGCTGCCCAGGTAGTGGAATTTTTAATGGAATTGTCAGAAAAATCTCAATGTATTTTTATCAAAGGAAATCATGATGTCTTGTGCGAAGATTGGTTAAAAAACGACCATGTTGATGCCGGTTGGTACCTGCATGGAGGGAAAGAAACCATAGACAGTTATGAAGCCTTTACTGTTGCTAAAAAAGAAGCTCATTTGTTGTTTTTTAGCCAAATGAAAATGTATCATTTGGATGCTGAAAGCAGGTTGTTTTTACATGCTGGTTTTACCTCTTTACATGGGGTAGAAAAAGAAGCGATACCACAGACACTTTGTACTGATAGAACTTTATGGGAATTGGCTTTGGCGATGCAACCCAACTTAGAAAAACACATGCCCAGGTATCCTAAAAGGTTCTCACATTACAAAGAAATTTATATTGGCCATACACCGACGACTAATTATGATGTTTTTGAACCGATGCATGCTGCTAATGTTTGGAACATAGATACCGGTGCTGCTTTTAAAGGAAAAGTTACCGCCATCGATATTGATACAAAAGCATTTGTGCAAAGTGACGCGTTGCCTACTTTGTACCCAAATGAAAAAGGGAGAAACAAGTAAAAACGAGTAGTCATCTACAAGTACCTATGTGATCAATCTACCGTTAAAATTAAATCATCAGAATTAACCATTACGCCAGCTTTTAAAGTTATTTTTTTTACAATTGTAGCCTCTATAGCGGTAATAGTCGTTTCCATTTTCATAGCTTCAATGATAAAAAGAGGTTGGTTTTTAGCGACCTTTTCTCCTTTTTTCACTAAAATAGTAGACAACATTCCCTGCAAAGGAGCACCGATTTCTTTGGCATTGTTTTTATCTACTTTTAGGTGTTCTACTTTATCAACTTTAATCGCTGCGTCTTTTACTTGCACAGTTCTACCTTGACCATTTACTTTAAAATAAACAGTAACCAAGCCATCCTTATTTGGTTTTCCAACAGATTCTAAGGTAATCAACAATGTTTTTCCTTTTTCTAATTCAATAATAATTTCTTCTCCTCTTTCCATGCCATAGAAGAAATTTTTGGTAGGTAGATTTATTAAATTATCATATTTTAAATGTTTGTTATAGGCATCTAAAAATACTTTTGGATATAATTTATAGGATAAGAAATCTGTAAAGTTGATTGTTCTGCCTAAGTTTTCCTCAAAAATTTTCCTAAAAGTGGCATACTCTTCTTCAAAATCTATCGGTTTAATATGTGTATTGGGTCTATCGGTATATGGTTTTTCGCCTTTCAAAATTAATTTCTGAAGTTCTTTTGGAAAACCACCAACAGGCTGTCCTAAATCTCCTCGAAAGAAACTTACTACCGATTTCGGAAACGAAATAGTGTCTCCACGTTCTAATACATCTCTAACGGTTAAGTTGTTGCTAACTAAGTATTGTGCCATGTCTCCGACGACTTTAGAGCTTGGAGTTACTTTTACAATATCTCCAAAAAGAAGGTTTACATCTCCATACATTTTGGTAATTTCGTGAAAGCGATCTTCTAAGCCTAAAGCTTGGGCTTGTGGTTTTAAATTTGAGTATTGCCCTCCGGGGATTTCATGTTTATAAACGGCACCCGAACCTGATTTTAAGCCCGATTCAAAAGGATAATAATACGTTCTTACTGTTTCCCAATAATTAGAATATTCATTTAAAGAAGCGATATTTAGGTCACTTTCTCGGTCATTAAATTTCATCATTTCTACTACTGAATTAAAATTAGGTTGTGATGTTAATCCAGACAAACCGCCGAGTGCGACATCTACGACATCGACACCTGCTTCAATGGCTTTTAAATAGGTTGCAGACTGTATAGACGAGGTATCGTGGGTATGTAAATGAATAGGTATGTTAATTTCTTGTTTCAATGCCGTTATCAATTCGTAAGCTGCATAAGGTTTTAGCAAGCCAGCCATATCTTTTATGGCTAAAATATGTGCCCCTGCATTTTCGATATCTTTTGCTAATGTTGTGTAATATTTTAGATTGTATTTGCTGTTTTTAGGATTTAAAATATCGCCCGTATAGCAAATAGAACCTTCTGCCAGCCCATCTGTTTTAGTTCGCACATGTTCAATACAAGGCGCAATAGATTTCATCCAGTTTAGGGAATCGAAAATCCTAAAAATATCTACACCATTTTCCCAAGATTTTTCTACAAATTTTTCAATTAAATTATCGGAGTAGGCAGTGTATCCAACACCGTTAGAACCTCGAATCAACATTTGTAGTAATACATTTGGCATTGCCTTGCGCAGTGATTGCAATCTTTCCCAAGGATTTTCTTGTAAAAAACGCATACAAACATCAAAGGTTGCGCCTCCCCAAACCTCCATACTAAAAATATTAGGGTTGTTTTTTGCATAGCCTTCTGCCACTTTTAACATGTCATAGGTTCGCATTCTGGTGGCCAATAAACTTTGATGTGCATCGCGCATGGTGGTGTCTGTAAAATGAATTTTCTTTTCCTCTTTTAGCCACGTAGAAAATTTATCTGGACCTAAGGCCGTTAAGAGGTCTTTGGTGCCTTTTGTGTGTTGGGCAATAGCATCAAATTTAGGAATAGTCGGCAGTACAAAAGTTTTAGATGGATCTCTTTTTTTTACATCAGCATTTCCATTTACAATTACATCTCCGAGGTAGGTTACCAATTTTGTAGCCCTATTTCTGGGTGCTTTAAATATAAATAAATTCGGATTTTTTTTGATGAAATTTACGGTAACTTCTCCTTTTCTAAAGGTGTCATGTTGCAAGATGTTATCTAAAAAAGGCATGTTTGTTTTTACTCCTCGTATTCTAAACTCTGCGATTGCCCGTCTAATTTTGCGACACGCACCATCGAGGGTTCTGCTATTGGCGGTAATTTTAACCAGCATAGAATCAAAAAAAGGAGAGATAATGGCTCCTTGATATACACTTCCTGCATCTAGGCGAATTCCAAAACCAGAAGCACTTCTATAGGTGGTGATTTCGCCATAATCGGGTTTAAAATCATTTTGAGGATCTTCTGTAGTAATACGGCATTGTAATGCGTACCCAGTTACTTTGATGGCTTCTTGATTTTTTATTTTTATTTGTTGATCTGCAAGTTTGTACCCCCCGGCAATAAACAGTTGTGTTTTTACCAAATCGATATTGGTTACAACTTCTGTAACGGTATGTTCTACTTGAATACGGGGGTTTACTTCTATAAAATAGATCGCCCCATCATCATCAACAAGAAATTCTACGGTTCCAATATTATTATAATTTACGGCTTTACAAATACGAATTGCATAGGCATACAAGGCCTTTTTTGTTTCTTGTTTTAAACCAAAAGAGGGTGCAAATTCAATTACCTTTTGATACCGGCGTTGCACAGAGCAATCTCGTTCAAATAAATGCACCATATTGCCGTAATTGTCAGCGACAATCTGTATTTCGATATGCTTAGGGTTTTCTACAAATTTTTCTAAAAAAACAGTATCATCTCCAAAAGCATTTAAAGCTTCTCGTTTACTTTCGTTAAAAGCATTTGTTAATTCCGCTGCTTTTCTAATTACTCGCATTCCTCTTCCGCCGCCACCAGAAGCCGCTTTTAACATTACAGGATAGCCAATTATTTTTGCTTCACTTAAAGCTGTTTTGATATCGGTAAGCGGTTTTTTGTTGCTTCTAATGACGGGTATGTTGTTGTCTACGGCTACTTTTTTGGCCGTAATTTTATCGCCCAAAGATTTTAAAACAGCTACTTTTGGTCCAATAAAAATGATGCCATTTTCTTTACACTTTTGGGCAAAACTTGCATTTTCAGATAAAAACCCATATCCAGGATGAATGGCATCCGCATTATTTTCTAAAGCCACTCTAATAATTTCATCACTATTTAAATAGGGCTTAAGCGGCTCTTTGTTTTCGCCTATTTGGTAAGATTCATCTGCTTTGTATCTATGCAGCGAGTACCGGTCTTCAAATGTGTATACACCAATTGTTTTTACCTTTATTTCTGCACAAGCTCTAAATATTCTAATGGCAATTTCACCTCTATTGGCAACCAGTACTTTTTTTATTTTCATTTCAAAGATTTTTTAGAACTACATCATTTAGTTTATCTAAAGAGATGAACGAAATCATTGCAGTGGTTCGTTATTTTAATTATTTTTTATGAGGAGAATACAGTTATGCTGCTACCACATGTAATATCGTCTTAAAAATCTGATTACACGTATTTTATGACACCTATTTTGTTGTTAGGTCGGTTATTTTTAGTGTATCTAATCGTAGATTGTGTTTGGTTAACGCCCTGCAAAAGGAGTTCCGAAAACACCCACTGCTAGCTCTGCACAGATGAGCAATAAAACGAATATCATCAATAGTATAAGTAACTTGTATTTAGAATATGTGTGTTTCAGGCTACGAGTTCTTTAATTGTATCTAAGGTAGGTGTTTTTGTGAAAGCATAGAAATAAGATCTTTGAGTTAATAACTTTGTGGGTTTTGATGATAACTTTCACTTTAACCCCGCAAAAGAAGGTATCTAATAATAATGTAAAGAACGTACGAATTAAATTTAGACCTGATAAAAGAAGGAAAAATTCTTTAAATTTAAATACGGTAGAATTTAGCATTGCGAAAAGGGCCTAAACGATTTGTTTTGAAAAAAAAACCAATAGCTTTTGCTATTGGGGTTTCTTATTGCGCTTTTCTTAGGATAAAAAGTAAGGCTTTTTTTAAAAAGTGCCCTTAGTTTTATCTAAAACAAACAATATTTTGCAAGCAGAGTGTAAATGAATCTTTGTCTTTTTTGTAGCGGTATCATACACTTTTCTGCAGTATCTTATTTGCAGAAATCCGCTTATATGCTTGCGGTTTACCGCTCATGTATGCTGCTAATGCTACTTACATTTGAACAGGCAATGCCTTATTTTCGAATAAAATAATGATTATTACAAACCCAATCAATGACTTATATCATATAATAGGTGCACCCTAGTAATTACTTTTGAACTTTTTAAAAAAAGAAACTATGAAAAAATTATTTTACTTACTTTTTACGTTTACGTCGCTTGTGTATGCACAAACACCCATTACAGATGCTAATTTTGATATGGCAATTAACACCTGTTTAACAACCAACTCAATAGATGGGCTATGTGCCAATAGCGAATATGGTGCCATGCCAGACTGGGATGTGAGTGCTGTGACTACAATGATTTCGTCATTTTATGAGCGAAATGAGTTTAATGCAGACATTAGTGAGTGGGATGTAAGCAATGTAACTGATATGGTAGCGATGTTTTTGGAAGCCACTTCTTTTAACCAAGACATTAGTGTCTGGGATGTGCGAAATGTGACGGATATGACAGCGATGTTTCTAGAGGCCTCTTCTTTTAACCAAGATCTTAGTGGTTGGGATGTGCGTAATGTGACAGATATGTCTGCGATGTTTTATGAGGCAATTGCTTTTAATCAAGATCTTTCTGATTGGGATGTAAGTAAGGTGAAGGATATGGCAATAATGTTTTCTGGTGCAACTTTTTTTAATCAAGACTTGAGTGCTTGGGATGTGAGTAGCGTTATGGATATGATTGGTATATTTTCAGACTCAAACATGTCGATGTATAATTATGATGCAACTTTAATCGGTTGGGCACAATTAACGTTACAACAAAATGTAAATCTTGTTGCTTTGGGTGTCCATTATTGCAATGGCGAGACAGCCAGACAAAGTATAATAGATACCTATGGCTGGACGGTTAGTGATGCTGGTAGTAATTGTGCCACTGCAAGTGTTGAAGATATAGAAAACTCCTTAGTTACCTTGTACCCAAACCCTACAAGCGATTTTTTATTTATAACTAAAAACCAAAAACCAGTACATATTATTATTTACAATGTATTAGGTAAAGAAGTACTGTCTGCAATTACTGCTATAAAAGTAGATGTAACATCGCTGCCAAAAGGCGTATATATTATGCGTTTTAAAGAGGGGGTAAAAGAGGTAAGAAAGAAGTTTGTTAAAAGTTAAACTCTAGAGAAATACTTCTTTTAGGTAGCATTTGTAATCTAAGGACTTCTTCGTTTTTAAGGCTAGCTTTTTGCTGTGTTTATGCAATCGAAATGCTACAATTTAATATCAAATAGAAAGCTACATTAATTTGTAGCCTTTTTTTGCGACAAAGAGTAAAGTGCCTTTTTAAAAAATTGGCTTTACTTTATAGAATTAGTAAGGTAACTTTTAAAAAAAAAGTAATCTCGCACATATAAAATGTCGTTTAAAAGTAGCTTTTTTAAAATTTACATAAATGAAGAGAGGTAATCTCCTTAAAAGAAACTTTTTTTTTCTTTCTATTCGGGTAAAAGAATGCTGTTTGTAGTGTGCAAATTAATTGCTAAGGCTTTTAGTGCATTTTTTTGTTATAAAGAATTATATAAAGCATACAAAAAGTACTATAAATACTTTTTAAAACCAGGTAGTCAAAGAAATGTAAAAAGTTATAAATAAAAATAATATCAAGGAATATTTTTAAAAAGTGTTATTTTAGACTTACCGAACATTAATTTATTAAAATAACAAATGAGTGACTTCAAGAATATAACAGATTTATTAATAAAATTCAGAGTTGAAAGAAATTGGTAGTAATCTCATAATTCAAAAGATTTAGCAATTAATTATACACTTTGTTAGCGATAGTTTATTTTTCAAACATCAAGTTTTCTATGTATCTAACTGCAGATGCTATTAAGTTTTTTCTATTCCTTGCCTGTTTTTCAAAATGATCAAGGGAACTCCTATTCAGTTTTCTACCTTTTATAAAAACAGTTGAAGGATTTTGCAATGCAGACAGGTCTATTAAAGGATTATTATCTATTAGTATTAAGTTTGCAACTTTGCCAACTTCAATAGTTCCCATATTATTCATAATTGAGTGAGTTTTTGACGCATTTAAAGTGGCTATTTTAAGTATTTCATAATTGGAAATCCCAGCTTCTTTGTAGAATGCAAGTTCTTGATGAATTGAGAACCCAGGCACAGTTATTCCAATTCCAGCATCGGTTCCACAAATAATAGTTGTACCAGCTTCATGAAGTTTTTTAACGATTTTTAGATGAAAATTGTGCTGATCTTTTATGGTTTTAAGAATAGAAGAGTCTCTTAATTTAGTGTCATACCATCTTTCAAATTGAGTTTTACTATCCACTTTTTTAATAAGCGGATTCATAAATTGAAGTTTCTCTGAGGCTAATATTTTATCATCAATAAGCATTTGATAAATGTTATTATAAACAGTTAAAGTGGGGCTAAAAGAACTGTGTTTTGATTTTTCGAATTCATTAAATACCTGCTTTAATCTTAATGTATCTGATAAATTATAATTTAAAGGTTGTTGAATAATCTCCTCAGCATGTTCTATTGATTTTATTTGTGGATTAAAATGATAAGAGTAAGGTACTTTTTGTGAAGGATGTGCAACAATATCTATATCAGAGATTGTTGCTTGTTGAATGACAGCGTCGAATATATCTTCCGTTAAGCCATAATAGGTTTTAACAAAATCGAATCCTCTATCTTTATATGAAATCACTTTTTCTTTCGCTTCTTTGGGGCTTGTTAATTGTAAATTATCATTACCAATGAATTCAGGGCCTGTTAGTTTAGGTCCTGCGGTAAAAAACATGGGCGAAATAATCTTGTCATTGTTCACATCTTCTTTAAGTCTTAAGTGCATTGGCATACCCCATAAATTGCGAACTGCTGTAATTCCATTAGATAGATATAACCCAAGTTCATATCTATCCCATACATGAACATGCATATCGATAAGACCAGGTGTTAGATACTTGTTTTTTGCATCAAGAATTTCAACTCCATCAATTTCGATACTGTCTGCAATTTTTTGAATTATTCCATTTTTTATGTACACCATTTTGTTAATCAAAAGAGTGTCTTGATTCATTGGAATTATATTGATATTGGTAATAAGAAAGGAATTATTATCCGCAGATTTATAATTTTCAACTTTTAAGTAGTTAGTACTTTGTATGTCTACTAAAAGCATTATCGCAATATATATTATTAAAACCCCAATAATTATAACAATGAATTTAAGAGTTCGTTTTACTATTTTCATATTTGGGTCAATTATCGCTAACTCCTTATATTTGGTATAAGTCTCCCGTTAGCATGTCTATGTTTTTGGATAATAAAAGCTTTTCGCTTGTTTTATAAATGATTGTATATTTTAATTTTCTTATGCACGCTTGCACTAGCAATTAATTTTATACGGTGTTAGGCGAAGTATTTATTCTTTAAAGTTAAAATTTACTCATGTACTGCTATAAATTTATATTTAATTAGAACTTACCTTATCTTCTTTATGCAATTTATCTGTTGTAATCATTAAAGCCGCATTAAGCCTTATCTTTTTTAATTTATAGATGTATTATTTTTAATAGTCATGATTGCACTCAATTTCTAACTCGCCACTCTCTTTAAACCATTTTTCAATACCACTTTGTTCTCCATATGTCATATTGTAAATGTTCTTTAGTTGTCCATTAGGATACCAGTCTTTTTGTACTCCATGTTGTTTGCCACCTTTATAATTATATTCAACGCTAATCTGACCATTGTTAGACCATATTTTCTGCACTCCATGTTTTTCGCCATCTTTAATATTTTGTTCAGATTTCAGTTGACCATTCTTATAAAAATTTTGTGAAAAACCAATCGGCATAGTTTTAATTCCTTCTTTAAATAATGTTTTATTATAAATATTGCCTTTTTTATCTCGGTAATTTATATACCCATTGAACGGAAGCTCTTTGTAGTATTTAATGCGGCTTTCATTAGAAACACTATCTATATCTGATGTCTCCCATTCTTCCAATCCATTTTGAGTTTTAATCCTTTCTTCTTCTTCTTCTTCTTCTTCTTCTTCTTCTTCTTCTTCCTTTTTCCTATTTTCTTTTTTTTTTCTTGCAACTTCTTGCACTTTTTTATGAATAGCTTTCTTTTTCTTTTTTTTGCTAATTCCATTTATGAAACTAACAATAATCCAAATAACAAATATTACGAATAAGAACACTAACCAATCAAGTGAAGTAAATGGTTCATCATAATCAGATAGGGCAGTAGAGTTTCCTCTAAACTGTTGAAATAAATATATTATAAAAATAAGAAAGTTCATAAAAGTTATTTATTTTTATTGATATAACAAGTCCGAAAATATTTTAAGTAAGACTTTGTTTAGTGCTGCATCAAATGTTTGCCAACTTCTTAGATATGGAATACACCAAGGGTTAAAAAGTCTATATTTTCAGATAAAATCACTTTTTGTGTAATACAATTTACTTTATAAATATAAAACGAATTCGTCGAGTAAGTTTGCGGTAAACCGCAGTTATTCATGTGGTTTACCGCAAATTATTGGGTTGTATGACTCGTGTATAGCCAGCGCTTTTGTACGGGTATTGTGCTGTATTGGTTCGCTATTAGGGTAGATGATATGTTTTAGTATGTATAAAAATTGGTATTGGTTGCATTTCAATTGAAAGCAAAAATAGCAGTTCGTATCGCTCTAGTATTTGATGTAGATCATTTGGTTACTTTATGGCATTCTGTTTTTGTAAATACAAACCAAATAGAAAATTTACATAGATTTTATTAAGTAAGCGAGTAATTAATTTTATTGGTGTTATATCTTAGAATTCTTGTACTGTATATTTTTTGTATCCCGCTATTTTAGTTTGTAATCTATTATTGAGGTATTCATTCTTGTTAAGCAGCATTTTGTTTATCAGCGCTGCTTCTTTTAGGTAATTTTGAATTTTGTCATTTCTCCAATGTTTTGGCGATTCTTGAAGATTAGTAATTCTGTCAGCTAATTTTACCATGCCAACTTCTTTTTCTAATTGATTGATTCGGATTAAACTATCTAACATTTTTTCTTTTTTAGAAATCAGAAGGGTGTTCTTTGTTAATGCTTGTACACCTATGGCGACGCTATTTCCAAACATTTTAGCTAGTTCCTCAAATTCAGTTCCAGTGTCTTCTAAAGTATCGTGCAGTAAAGCTAACTGAACTGGGTAATTAATATCAAAATTCTCATTTTCCTGATACGCTAGAATAATTTCCATTGCAACATTTGAAACATGCAACAGATAGTTCGTATCTGTTCCTGGTACTTTTTGACTTTTATGTTTTTCTCCAGCAAATTTTATTACTTCGTTTGGAATTTCTTGGGTCATTGGTGGTTTTATAATTGGCTAACGTGTTTGTGTCTGAAACGCAACGTGTTTAAACATCTAATTTAGGAAATACAAATCGAATAGAAAATTTGCGAGGATTTTCGTAAGTAAGCCATAACTAGTAATTAATTATAAACGTTGTTATATTTTGTACAGATACCAAGTATTATAATTAAATCGATTATTATTTCATACTTTTAATTTCAGTAGTACCGTCAATTGGCACATTTACCTTTTTAAGATATTTATCCAAAAATTTTAGAATTCTACTATAAGATTCTATTTGATTTTCCTTTTTAACAAAACCATGACCTTCATCTTCAAACAATACATATTCTACCGGAACACCATTTTTTCTAACACCTGCAACAATTTCATCAGATTCTACTTGCAATACTCTTGGGTCTTGAGCGCCTTGTAATACAATTAATGGCTTGGTAACTTTATCGGTATGAAACAATGGTGAAATACGCTTTAAACGTATTGAGTCTGCAGAGAATGGGTCTCCAAGTTCGAGGTAAAGTGATTCTCTAAAAGATTCCCAATAGGGGGGAATACTTTTTAAGGTGCGCATCCAGTTGGTTACGCCAAATAGATTTACACCAACATCAAATTCTTCTGGAGTATAAGTTAGTGCTGCCATAGTCATGTAACCTCCATAGGAACCTCCAATGATTCCTATTTTATCACCATCAATTTCAGATTGAGCGGCCAACCAGTTTTTACCTTCAACACAATCTTGTAAATCTTTTTCTCCATGGTTTAAATCATCCATTTTGTAAAATGTTTTTCCGTAACCACTACTACCGCGATTATTGACAGCTAAAATAGCATAACCATGATTAACCAGATACTGAATTAAAGAACTAAACCCTTGTCGTGTTTGACCGCCAGGACCACCATGAACCCAAACCATTGCTGGAACTTTGTTTTCTGCAGACGCTTGCTGAGGCAAGTAATAGATTGCAGGAATAATTGCGCCGTCAAACGATTTATAGCGTACCACTTTGGCCGTGACTAAATCGTCAGGACTAATCTCATCATTAAGTACATTAGTGAGTTTGTTTTGTTCTTTGGTTTCTATATTGTAAGTGTATAAATCTGAGGGCAAATTTGAGCCTCCAACATACATACGTATCCATGATTCGTCATCGTTAAACCTCACACTTTTAATACTTTTATCACCAAAATAAGGTAATTCTATAGGTATCATTGTTTTACTATCTAAAACATCAATGGCATTTTTACCATCATCATTGACATAGACCACCATGTAGGTTCCTTTTGATGTGAAACTAGCACCCGTAATATCCCATGATTTCTCCAATACTTTTTCTATTTCTTGAGTTTCTAAATTGTAAGACATCAGGTAGGCAAATTCTGAACCATCATCAGTAGTATAATAAAATGTCGAATTGTCTTTGGAAAAATCCTCTGAAGAATTACCACTCTGATTTTTATTCACCTTGGTGGTCTCTTTAGTTCTTACATTGTAAAGAAATAGGTCGCTATCGTTCGTATTTAACGATTTGCTTAAGGCAAAATAGTTTTCATCATTAGACATTCCTGAAAAACTGAGCCCGCTATCATCTTGATATATCATTTCCGAGGTATAATCGTCGATAGACATTTTGTAAGCATCAAAATATCTTGGGTTTCTTTTATTGGAGCCAAAGTACAAGTATTTATCATCTTCAGACCATCCGTAGAAATTAGATTTAGCGCCTTTTTCAGGAGTAATATCTTTAATGGTTCCGTCTAGTTCTCTGACAAAAAGATGATCAATCTCATCGCCATTTCCATCTGCATTTAATAACATTCTATTGTCATTCGGAAAATAAGATTGTGCTGTAACAGATGTACTATCAGATTTTGTGATAGCAGTCATTTCACCTCCTTTCGCAGGAATAGTATACACATTATAAATACCAGATCGATTACTCGATACAAGGAGATTACTATTATCTGCCGAAAAGCTTCCACCTCTAACCGCTTCATTATCCATAAATTGTTCAATAGTGTATTGCTGTATTTCTCTTTGAGATGTCTTTATCTCTTCTTTGCAAGAAATCAATAGTGTGATAATTGATAATCCTAAAATTTTAGTTTTCATCTTATTAATTTTTTAATTTTTGGCTTCCACATAAATGCACGCTATTCAAAGTAATATTTGATTAGGATTTTTGTAAGGCGCTGCATATAGCTCCTTATATTAGGAATAAGCTTCTTGTTAATCGCTCTATCTTTCGTGATAACACAACTTTTTGTTTGTCATTATTTATTTTATAAATTTAAATCGAATTAACATTCTAAGAATGTGGTAAACACTATGTATACAAGTTAATTACCACAACTCGTTGGGTTGTGTAACTTGTTTATAGGTAGCACTTTTGTCCAGGTATTGTGCTGTGTTCGCTGGTTATTCGGGTAAATCATATGTTTTATTATCTATAAAAATAGGTATTGGCTATAATTTAATTAAAAGTAAAAATAGTGGTTAGCATCGCTATAAAATATGATTTATATCAGGTGGTTTACAAGTACTATTTTCTTAAACCCTGTTTTTTAATTGAACCAACCCTGTTCGATTTCTTTAGTTAATGCAGTCTTTTTAAGAAGATCTACAGCAGTATCTTTTAAAAGGTCAACATAAAAAACACCATGAAATATGAGCTGAAAAGGCTAGCAATTTTCGCCCAAAAATCCAAAACACCCATAAACAAAGTATTTATGGGTATTGTAGAAGTGCTGCAATGAAGAAGTGTTCTTACCTTGCAAACTGTGTTACAGACGAAATTTTTCCATCCAAATCAAAATAAAACGTTTCCATCAATTCTTTTTCCCAGATTTTCCCAGACTTTAAAACTCTGCGTTCATTTGAATATAGCATCACTCCAGAAGCAGCATCTGTATTTGCTATTTTAATAGGAATGATTGAGTATGGCGTCCAGGTAACCGATTTATACGAATCGAATAAACCTGCAAGCTCTTTATTAGTTAGTTTTATTACTTTTCCTCTGTAGTCATTAATGGTTACTTCGTCTGCAAAAAAGCTACTTACTGCTTTGACATCCATTTTATTATAATGGCCAACCATGGTTTCTATCATTTCAGTTTCATTTCTATTCGAAAACATGAATGGTCGACCAGTATATTCACCAGGCGTTTTTCCAAAATATTTTCCTCCAGAAGACGCTCCAAAATTTACAGAATCAATGGCTTTCCATTGTTTAAATCCTGTTACTTTTCCTGCTTTGTTAAGAAAAAACAATTCCATTAAGTCTAATTTTTCATAAGCACCGTTTTTATAATCACGTTCTTCTTTAGACCAGGTTAATACCTGCTGACCTTCTTGACCATTTAAAGACAAAGGCACAATTTTATAAGGTTTCATGCTAATTGAATTCATAGAAGACAACCAGGTTTCTGTATCAGCTTTACCATTTTCACCAAGAAAAGTGGCATCGTAATAACTAGTTACTTTCTCTGTATCTTGATTGCTGTATGCTTTAGCAATACCCATTACAGTTTTAGTGGAAGCAACATCGCCAATCGAATATGATTTTCCGTTTTTTTCGCCTTCTCCCAGATAGGCGCCACCGCTGTTATTGCAGCTGTAAATAGTGAGTGTTAAGATTGATGCAATAATAATTTTAAATTTCATCGAATTTGTTTTTAAGTTATTAATATACTTACAAACATAAGAAAATATTTTTATCAGTTTCGTTTAGAAACTAATTTCACACACTTGGTTACTTCCGGAAGTGCATTAAAATAATTTTTTTTCAAAAAACATGAATTATGAAAAAAACGCAGTAGCACCAAGGTGATTGCTTATTTTACGAAACTTTTTGGAGACATATGGTTTCTTTTAATTCTAAGAGGTTTTATTTTATAGCAAGAAACCAGATTCAAAGAAATAATAGGTTCTAAAGTGAAAATTTCAACTAATATTCTTCGCAGTCGATACTATGACATGCTTGCGAACAGTTTTAGTATTCCTATAAAAATAGTGTATCGACAATATTTGATTTTGATACAGCTAAAGTTTTTCAGGCTGCTACATTTTTCTATTAGTGGTGCTATTTGCATTTGTTTCGAATTTAAGGAGCATTATGAAATCATGTATGCAGTAACCCGCAAGTGCACCTGTGGATTTCTAAAACTCGTTGGGTTACATTGTTGTTTACATAGTTACTAATTAAAAAAGAAATGCAATAAAAAAATGTTAAATATGGTGCCTGAAATTTGCAATGCTTTTAGAGTTTTCCTTCATGTCTATTCTTTTTTAGTCAAAGGTTTATTTCTTAAGAAATAAAATGCTGTTGCGAGTATAATACATATTGGGTAAACAACCATAATCATTAATAATCCGGCAATTATAGGCCCTTTGGATAATACGATACCTAAAAATCCTAAAGCAATAATAATGGGATATAACCAAGAAACATACCCATGTTTTTTGCTAAAGTCTTTATTTAAGAGCAAAACAATAGCGGGTGCAAGAAGTGGAATTTGAAGTATAAATGCGAATTTAATTTCGGTTAATAACGATTTAGAAGAAGTAAAGCCGTTTGTAATGGTATATATATTAAAAATAAAAAAGGATATGGCTAATATAATTCCAATGATAGCCGGTTTTTTATGTTCTTTCATATGGTTTTGTTTTTTAATTAGATGTTCTAAAAGGTCTTTATATACAGCACTTTTGTTCTTTTATTGCTTTATATGGGCAGGTTATGTAGCGGAACATCTGTTTTACTATGCATAAAAATTGCACTGCTTACAAATAATTATAAGGTAAAAATAGCCGTTAGGATAGCTATATAATATGATTTAGATCATATGGATTGGAGGTTGTTAGAAAATTCTAAGTGACCAAAAGTCGGTGCTCAAAAGACAAGCATAAAATTATAAAGTAAATGGCAAGCATGTGAAAGGAGTCTAGCGTAAGAACTATACTCAATTAAGATACCTTAACAAATTACTTGTCATAACCGTATAGTTTTTTTAATCGGCTTTTATTTTCATCTGAATAAAGTATTACTTCTTGCTTTTTTACTATTAAATCGCCTTGTTTTGGACCAGAGTTTAGGTGAATCAAACAAGTTGTATTTAGCAGACCTTTGTCATCTTTGTAGTAGCCTATATCATAACCATAGCCACTATTCCATAATATTTTATCGCCTGCTTTCATTTTGATATTTTTTCTTTTCATAGCGAAACTAGTTTTTAAAATAGTCCGTTTTATTTTTGTATAATATTGAGGATTTGTAAAAGTTTCTATGTATTCAAACTAAATTACGATATCACAAATTTAAGAGTAATTAGCAGCACGTGTATGCGGTAAACCGCATTTTTAAAAGTGGTTTACCGCACAGATGCGCTACAATAAAATAGAAAATGATGAAAAATAGTATGGGGGTTAGCTTTTTTTATTTGGTAATATTTAAAAATGAAACGATTGTCTAACTTGAGTCACGATCATTTTTAATACCTTACATTTCAACTAATTTTAAATTTAATATAAGTTCATTGCTCCGAATTGGGTTCTAGAATTAAGAGGTAAGACTGCCTAAGTCTATAATTTAAGGACTATGTAAAACCCATTAAAAAGAAATTATGTTTCAGTAATAGAAAAACATAATTATAGGTTCTTTTTTTGGTCCACTTATAATTTCTTTGTCTTTCGTTAGCTATAAAAAAAGGAAGTGGATTTTATACAGATGAAAAAAGTTGTTAAATAGTGCGGTCTGAGGGAGTGATTTGGGCAGAAGGTAAACTTTTTTTACAAGTAGCTAAAGAAACTGGTACGTGCATGATGGCAAGAGAAAAACTAGCTTACATGAGCACTGTAGCTGGTTTTTATATAGACATAACAGAAGTTTCAAATAATGAATTTAAATTATTTATGGATGCAACAAAACACTGTCTAGTCGCAGAAATATAAAAGCTTGGGAAGCTATAAAAAAACAACATCCTACTTTATATAACTATATTTCAAGTTCAAGATATCATTTAATTATTTTTTACTATGCAGTGTGTTAATCGTTCTAGTTGTAAATCCATAAAGTACAGAAAAATGATTTTTACCGTCAAATATGTACCAACTTAAATCGATGTTTTCATAATCAGCATTTTCAAGAGATGTTCGAAAGTTCTTCATTTGAGGAAGAGAACCTATTCGATCATTACCGCCTACCGACACAAATACTTTTGTTACAGGTATATTAAAAGATGTATTCAGAGTAAATTGAGAAACTGCTTGGGTCAATACTTTTTCATTACCCCAATAAAATAAAGCACTGTTGATGCCAAATCGCTTGAAATAGCCACCCGAATGTATAAAACAAAAAGCGGTAAATAAGCCACCCTGTGAGTGTCATGCAATAACTCTGTCGGCATTTGTTTTGTAATTTTTTTCAATAAAAGGTATGATTTCGGTTTTAAGACTTTGTAGAAATTTAATTGCTCCTCCAGATTTTAATTCTCCTGCTGCAAAACCCCAAAGTTTTTCTAAGGTTCTTTCTCTAGCGGTGTTAATCGTTGGAGTATAATCGTATATCCTGTTTTTCAACCAATTTTTTTGGTCCAACCCAGAGCCAATTGCGACAATGATGACTTCTTCTATAGACTTCGTCAGGTCTAAAGCATCTTTTGATCCTAAGATTGAATGAAACGAATATTGCCCATCCAAAACACACAAAACAGGGTAAGAAATACGGTCTCTTTTCGAATAATTTTTAGGAAAAGAAATGTACAACTGATAGTCTGTTCCCATTATATTAGAAGTAATTGTATGGTTTGGCTCTAGTTTTTTTCTTTTGGCGCTAATTTTTGACCACATGAAAAAATACTAAAAGTAAGCAATAGAGTTATTGCTATTGAAAGTTTTATAGGTTTTAAAAAACACATTTTTTTATTTTTAATATGATTTACGGTTCACACTTTAAAGATGTGTTGTGCTTTTTTTATCTAGTTCTTTATTTTAATACATTATTGAAATCAGTTTCTTTTTAAAAAGGTGGTAACAGCAGTCTTCACTTTTTCAGCCTCACAAGAAAATGCTACATGTCCACAATCACCCATTAAAGTTACCAATGATGCTGCCAATTTTTTGGCCAACTGAAAAGCCGACGAAGGGTGCACAACACAATCTTGAGCTGCTAAAATCACCAGAAGATCTGCTTTTATAATATCGCTAATATTGTCCATGTTTTGTTTTGAACTTTTGTATATATCCTGAGATATCATAGCCTGCGCTCCTCCGAGATAGTCCAAAGGATCCATAGGATTTTCTTTTTTTAAAATATTGGCTATACTGTCTGCAGGAAACTTTTCTGCGATTAAATTTGGAGAAATCATGTGCATGCGTTCTATATTATGAGAAAGCCTAAGTGCTTCTTTCATATCTCCTTCTTGGGAATCTGCTGCAATGATAATATATGCAGCTGTTTGTCAAGCCATTAAGTCGTATGACGTTTGTTTAGGAGTGCCAACGATTGAACTACTTTATCCATAAAATTTGGATAGGTTACCAACCATTCAAATGCTTGCATTCCTCCCATAGCAACACCTATTACAGCATACAGATGATCAATACCTAAATGTTTAGTCACCATTTGATACTGTGAGTTCACCATATCGGTAATTGTTACCGAAGGAAAATTACTCGTATTCGATGGGGAGGAAGAGACCCCATTGGTAAGCGCATCTATCATAATAACAAACAGTCCGGTAGCATACATAACCCGATTGACTGAGCTATTTTTACTCGTACCAGTGAATTTCGTGGGACATAATACGGCGTTGGTCTTCTCTGCATTTAATGTTCCTATAGTTCTATAGCCTACCTTGCAGTTCTTAATAACATCACCACCTACTGTGGTGAAGTCACCAAGGTTTGCAAATTGTTGTTTAGACTGCGCCGTAAATTTACTTATTGCTAATAAAAAAAGGATTATTATCGTATTTCTAATCATGGCGTTTATTTTGGTGAATCGCGTTCGGTTCATTTTTACTTATATTTTAAACTTTAGTTGTACTTTATCTTTTATTATTTTTAATTTCAATTCTTTTTCAGCTTTAATAAGTGCTTTGATTTAAATAATAGTCAACCAGGCAACCAGGCAAACAGTTAAATAGAAAAATAGACAAAAGATAAGACCACCTATACTTGGAATAAATTCAAAAACATCCTGTCTTGCCCCAGGTTCTATACTTGAGTAGATTAGAAATGTTATTCCGCTTAAAATCAATATCCGAAATTTGGTTTGTTGAATGATCCAGCTAAAGGCATTCGAAATCCGATTCGAAAAAAAACGGTATTTTTTTAAATACCATCCCTAAAAATATTGAAAATGCTGTGAATAAAATTAAATAGTATAAAAACCACAAGTGCCAGGTCATTTCTGGGATCAAACTCGATATACTAGAAAAATAATCCAAAGCAAATGCGAACACAGTATTGTTCCTACTAAATCTGAGCTTGCTATAATTAATGGCCAAACGGGTAAAAGGAGAAAGCAACATAACAAATAGTGCAAAAGGCAATACAATTCTTGAAAATCTATTTTTTATAATCTTTAAAGTGCCTCTGTCGTAAAATAACATGGCACCGAAGAATCCTGCAATTAAATAAAAATGTTGCATTCTAAAAACTTGGATAAAATCTTTAATATAATTATTAAATATATGGCCACCCATAGGAGCTTTGAATTCTCCGGGTTTATCTACGATATAGGTTATGGTGCTATGAAGGACGATACCTAAGACCATCAGTGTGGCCCGCAAGCAGTCTAGGGAGTATATGCGTTCGGTTTTCTGTGGTGTTGAGTTCATGCGTTTTATTTTTAAAATACAGGGTGGGTTTATTTATAGGGAAAAAATATTTTTCGACAAAAACAGGAGATTACGACAAACTAGAAACACGTATTTATACCTGTATTATAGAGGAAACAGGTTGATTTCATATGAGGTGTTTAAGTTTCTCGATGTAACAGATTTAGAAGTAAAGATGGCTCGTGTAACATCATTGAGTTAACTATTTTATAGAAATGTTATGATTGCTTTCTGCAACACTTTTAAAGTAATATAAGGTTCTAGAATCTAACTTGTTTTAGTGAAAAATAGGATTTGTAAAAGAAAAAGTTAACAGTAACAAGAACGTAACTTTTTGATGACGAATATTCATTATTTTTCTGTAATATTTCTAAGTTTCCTAGATACATTTTTCAAGGCATTTATTACAGACAATACTTTTAAACTATTAAAACGGATACCTGTTTTATGTCTAAATTTTTATATACTTGGACATACATAAGGGTTTGTTGGTCCCTTTCTGAATAGAAATTCTTTAAAAAGTATGGCTTTTTTTAGCTTACTGTGTGTTTATATAGCATTAGTTACTATATTTAAAGTATAATTAAAATAGAGAAATCTTAAAACAAGATCATTATGTCAAAATCACAAGACTCAAAGAAAAATGTAAAAACAGCGCCTGCAAAAACAACCAAAGAAAAAAAGGCTGCAAAATTAGCAAAAAAAGCAAATCGTACGTAATAGCTTGCCTAGAAATTAAAAAACCACTCCTTTTAGAGTGGTTTTTTAATTTAAAGCAAGTACCTTTAGGTACTAGTAAATAATACAATACGTTTAAAATGATGGATATAAAATTAGCAGTATTGATAGATGGAGATAATATACCTTCTGCCTATGTAAAAGAAATGATGGAAGAAATTGCGAAATATGGCAACCCTACCATTAAGCGTATTTATGGAGATTGGACGAAACCGAACCTAAATAAATGGAAAAACATGTTGTTAGAAAATGCCATTACACCCATACAGCAATATGGCTATACAACAGGTAAAAATGCGACTGATTCTGCTATGATTATAGATGCGATGGATATTTTATATTCAGAAAAAGTAGATGGTTTTTGTTTAGTCTCTAGCGATAGTGATTTTACTCGTTTAGCAACGCGTTTGCGTGAGGCAGGTATGAAAGTTTATGGTATTGGTGAAAAGAAAACACCCAATCCTTTTATTGTGGCTTGTGATAAATTTATTTATATCGAGATTTTGAAACATCAAGCTTTAGAAAATGAGCAAGAACCTACAGAGAATAAAACGACTACTAAAGATGGCTACGATAAAATAACAAAAAAAGAGATTCGTTTTATTGCAGCCACCATAGCAGATGTTTCAGATGATGATGGATGGGCGTTTTTAGGAGATGTAGGGAGTTTACTGCAAAAGAAGCAACCCAATTTTGATTCTAGAAATTATGGGTTTCAAAAACTAACCCCTTTAATTAAATCGATTCCTGCTTTTGAAATAGAAAGGCGTGAATCTCCAAAAAGCCGTATGAAACTAATTTTTGTAAAGATTAAAGAGGTGAAACCTCAACAAAGTAAAAAAAGGTAAGTTTGTTGCTGGTAGAAAATATCGTAAACGAGTTAAATTACTAGTGAAGTTTGCATCAAAATTACTTTGATCTGTTTTCTTTTGTAAGTAAGTCGTCGCAGTCATTTAGAGTGTTTAAAAAAAAGTTAAAATCGGTTATCTTCATATATGTTAAAATTATAAGTTATTGATTAATAATAAGTAAGTTCGAATTCTTTACGCTCTATAAAATAAAAATTAACTTGGAATATCATAGTTGAAATCAACTCTAATAAAAGTACTGTTAGCTCCATTACTTTTTTCTTCTTTAACGAGTTCCTTTAGAATAAAAAGTTGCACTTTTCAGCCAGAAGAAATAGTGTTCTTCCTATCGTTTTTACCGGAGTAGTATTGCATTTGTTGAGTAAGATGCTGATGCTCGCGCTGTTCTTAAGAATATTCTTTTTTTGATTAAAAGTAATTTGCTTTTTGGAAATAAATTAATTATTTGAAATGTTTTCAGGTTCCTTTTTTTTAATAAAAAAAACTTAAATTTGTTGCTCTTTTAGAACTGCCTTTTTTTTGGTTGTTTAGAAAATAGGCATTCTTTTTTAAGTATCAATTATGTTACCATTTCATTTTAAAGAATTTGTTGTAAATCAGGCCAAAACGGCCATGAAAGTTGGCACTGATGGAGTTTTATTAGGGGCTTGGTGTTCTGTGGATAATTATCCTGATTCTATTTTAGATATTGGAGCGGGTACAGGTATTATTGCTTTAATGCTTGCACAGCGGTCTGACGCGATGACCATTGATGCTGTTGAGGTTGATGAAAATGCTTATGAACAGACAGTAGAAAATTTTGAGCAATCAGACTGGGGCGATCGTCTGTATGGTTACAACACAACTTTTACGGAATTTGCGAACGAAATTGCTGAAGAAGAAGAGTCTTATGACTTAATCGTTTCGAACCCTCCTTTTTATCAGGATATGTTTGAATCTGCGGATGCGGCTAGAAATAAAGCACGTTTTACATCTTCTTTATCTTTTGAAGATTTGATTGTTGGAGTTTCAAAAATAATCTCTGCAAATGGAAAATTTGCCGTTATTCTTCCTTTTAAAGAAGAGGTGGGTTTTATCCATTTAGCGAAACAACATCGTTTGGTTTTAAATAGAATTTGTCGTGTTCAAGGCAATGTTTCCGCAGAAATAAAAAGAAGTTTACTTGAATTTTCTTTTCATCAATCGGATATTATAGAAGAGCATTTAATTGTAGAAATTGAGCGTCATGTATATACCCAAGAGTATATAAACCTGACTAAAGATTTTTATTTAAAAATGTAGGTTATCCAGTTATATGATTAGGATTATACCCTAAATAGGGTGTTTCCTTTTCAGCAAACGTAATGCCATGTATTGATAATTCTTTTAAGATTGGCTCATACACTTCTTTAGTGATTGGTCTTTGAACACCAGGATTCGTAATTTCGCCTTTTAAAATTTTTAAAGCTGCAATTCCAACGGGTAAGCCCACTGTTTTAGCCATTGCTGTATAGGTTTGATTCTCTCCAAGTACGACTAAACTAGTTTCAATCTGACGTTTTTCACCATTAATTTCATAACCGAATAGATGCTGCATCACAATCATATCTTTTTCTTCTTCTTGCAAAGTCCATGAGTCTAATAAAATTTTTTGTAAAATTTGTGCAGGAGTTGCGTTTCTTAAATCTATTTTTTTCTTAGGATTAAAAATATCGAGTTCTATTAACTTTTCCCACATTAGGTCATCTTGATCAATTTTGAGATAAGAGCGTAACTTTAATTCAACAGAGTCTGATGGAGAGTAGGCTAAAAATAAATTTACAAAATCACGATAACTCATGTTTTCTGAGTCTTCAATTGTATAAGAATCATCTGTCATGCCTAATTGCACAAAAATATTCCAGGCTCTAGAAAAGCCTACTTTTCTAATAGTTCCTCTATACATGGTAGGGATATTATCTAAGCCATAAATATCTCTATATTTTAAAGAATCTCTATTCGCATAGGCTTCAAAACTGCTATTATTTATTTTTAAAAACTCTGTTCTTCTAAATAATTTGTGATACGGTATGTATTTATAAGTGCCTTCTTGAATAAACATTGCAGCGCCCCCTTGGCCTGCTAAAACAACGTTTCTTGGATTCCAAGTAAACTTATAATTCCATAAGTTATTGTCACTTTCAGGAGCTACTAATCCACCACAAAAGGATTCAAAAAGCAACATTTTAGCATTGTTTTCTCTAATTCTATCAATTATTTGCATGGCACTCATATGATCTAGACCGGGGTCTAAACCAATCTCATTCATAAAAACCAAACCTTTTTCTTTTGCAGCTTCGTCAAGAGCTTTCATCTCCTCAGATATGTAGGAAGCGGTAACCATATGTTTTTCAAATTTGATGCAATCTTTTGCAACTTCTGTATGAAAACGAGCAGGCAACATTGAAATAACGATATCTGTTTTTTTAATTTCTTTTTCACGCTCAAATTTATCAAAAACATCTAAAATTATCGCTTTTGCATTTTTATGATTATTGATTAATTTCAATGCGTTTTCTGTTGAAATGTCAGCAATTGTTAAGTTCAGGTCTTCTTCATTAGATTTATCTAATAAATATTTAATTAGGTAAGAACTTGATTTTCCGGCACCAATAATTAGAATGTTTTTCATAAAAGAAAGATGTATTTTTACACAAACGAAGATACTATATTTGTTTAAAATTTAACAAAAAGACATAAAAATGTTTAAAAATATAATTATTACTTGTTTTTTAGGATTATCGGCTGTTATTTTAGGTGCTTTTGGGGCACATGCTTTAAAAGAAACACTTACTTCAGATCAATTATTGAGTTTTGATACTGCAGTGCGGTATCAAATGTATCATGCCATTGTATTGTTATTTGTCAATACCTTTGAAGGGTTTTCAGCGAAACAAAAAAATACGATTAGCGCTATTTTCTTTTTAGGTGTGTTCTGTTTTTCTGGATCTATTTACCTAATTCAACTGACATCAATTACAGCTAAATCTATTTGGTTTGTCACCCCTTTAGGGGGTTTCTTACTTATTATGGGCTGGATTGCAATGTTGGTCGTATTTATAAAAAATAATAAATAGAAATACGAATAAAATATTAATATTTTTTAAGCAAAAAGAGCCCTGTTTTAAATTATTGTTTAATTTTGTAGGATATAAAAAAACAAAATATATTGATATGGTAGATACAAATACGAAATCGATTTCGTTAAATAATCTAGGAATCAAAAATGCAATAGTTCGTTATCAGCTAAATTCGAATCAACTTCATGATGAAACAATAAAAAAAGGACAAGGTGTTGCCTCTTCCTTGGGGGCACTTGCCGTGAATACAGGAGAGTTTACTGGGCGCTCACCTATGGATCGTTTTATTGTAAAAGACGATATTACCGACGATGAAGTTTGGTGGAGTAAATTTAATTTACCTTTTGAAGTGGATAAATTTGACAAACTTTATAACAAAGTAGTTGCTTACTTATCTGAAAAAGAAATTTTTGTCAGAGATAGTTATGCTTGTGCAGATGAAAATTACAAGTTAAGCATTAGAGTTGTAAATGAGTATCCTTGGAGTAATATGTTTGCGCACAACATGTTTTTGCGACCAACAGAAAAAGAATTAAAAGATTTTTCTCCTGAATGGACCGTTATTAATGCACCCGGTTTTATGGCGGATGCAGCAATAGACGGAACAAGACAACACAATTTCGCGATTTTAAATTTTACTAAAAAAATTGCTCTAATTGGAGGGACAGGTTACACCGGTGAAATTAAAAAAGGAATTTTTTCTGCTCTAAATTTTATACTTCCTGTATTTAAAAATACGCTGCCAATGCATTGCTCTGCAAATATTGGTAAAGAAGGCGATACAGCTATTTTCTTTGGACTTTCTGGAACAGGAAAAACAACTTTGTCTACAGACCCAAATAGAAGTTTAATTGGTGATGATGAGCATGGTTGGACAGCAGAAAATTCGGTATTCAACTTTGAAGGAGGCTGTTATGCAAAAGTGATTAATTTATCACAAGAACAAGAACCAGAAATTTTTGCAGCGATTAAAAAAGGAGCAATCTTAGAAAATGTAGTCATGGATGCTCATGGAGTTATCGATTTTACTGACACTTCAATAACTCAGAATACAAGAGTTAGTTATCCCATTGATCATATAGATAATATTCAAAAACCATCTATAGGTAAGAACCCAAAAAATATTTTCTTTTTAACTGCAGATGCCTTTGGTGTTTTACCCCCTATATCGAAATTGACTCCAAGTCAAGCAGCATACCATTTTATATCTGGTTATACAGCAAAAGTAGCAGGTACAGAGGCGGGAGTCACAGAACCTACACCAAGTTTTTCAGCTTGTTTTGGTGCACCTTTTATGCCTTTGCATCCTGCAAGATATGCTGAAATGTTAAGTAAAAAAATGAAAGATGCAGGCGTTAATGTTTGGTTGGTAAATACAGGTTGGTCTGGTGGTAAATACGGCATTGGTAGAAGAATGCCATTAAAATATACACGTGCAATGATTACGGCTGTTTTAAACGGTGATTTGAGCGATTACACGTATGAAAATTACCATATTCATTCAGTATTTGGAGTTGCACAGCCTAGAACTTGCCCAGGTGTTCCGTCTGAATTATTAAGTCCAAGAACAACATGGAATAATGATGAAGCCTACTATAAAACCGCCTTTCAGTTATCTAATGCATTTAGAGTGAATTTTAAACAATTTGAAGAATTTGCAAATGAGGAGATTAGAAGAGGAGGACCGCAACGCTATGCATTTTAATTTACGATTATTACAATTAAAAAAAAACACCTCATTTTTGAGGTGTTTTTTACTTTATAAACTTTATTTAAATCTATTTCATAAATTTTTGAACTTTAAATTGAGTACTATTTCTATAGTTCATTTTAAAGAAATAGATGCCGTTTGTTAAAAATTGAGTATCAATTTTATTTGAATTTGCAGCATTATAAATTAGTTGTCCTGTAATGTTATAAATTTCCGCACTAAAGTTATTTTCTTTGGAGTTAATTTCAATATATGATGGATATATTTTAATAATAGGTTCTTTAACAACATCATGAATGTTCAATGTATAATTTCTTCGATTACAGTTTAGGTAATCGATTGGTTGGTCTGCATGATTTGTTAAGTATTCAATTATATAATCGGCCGTGGTTAAAGGAAATGAATAGCTAGGATTTGTTGGAAATAAGTTTGGAAACACGCTAGATATATAGTCATTAAGACTTAACGTTACTTGGCTATTATCTTGAAGTAAAATGTTATCTTTAAAAAAGATAAATTCATTGTTTTCATTCTTTAGAACTTTAAAACTTGCATCTAACGAATAGCTAAAACTAGATGGGTATTCATTTAAAAAGTTTCTAAGTTCGAGAACAGTCATTGTATAGGTATCAAAACCATTACCAAATGGATCGATAGAATAAATAGAAAATGGAGTAATAATACCTTCATAAATCCTATCTCTGATGCCACCAGAATTTTGTATTACCATATCTGAATCAGAAATTACTTGAAGAGCATCCGTATAAAAACAACCAGTCGAAGTCGTTGTTAGTGTCGATAAAGAAGAGCCAATATTCGTGTAAAAGCTTGGGTTATTAAAGTACGTATCAATATCTATAGATAAAGTATTATCCGAAGGTAAACCGGGATCCGATAAATTGATAAGTTCAAATTCAAAATTTGTTATTTGTTTATTTGTAACAGTTAAAGTAGTTTTTGAAATTTTCTCTAAATTTACACCAGACATTACTTTATAACCGCTCGCATGCGCTACACCATACTCTTGGTTATTGTGACCACCGATAACTAAATCTACAAAATTATAGGTCTCCAGAATTTCTTCATCCTTATAACTTCCATAATGCGTAAGAGCAACGATTAAGTCAACATCAGCATTAACTTTAAGATCTTTATAATTTTCAAAACTATCTAAGCCTTCTGTAAAAGATAAACCTTGAATTTTTTTTGGATGCGTTAGTGGATATCCTCC
>Ga0115005_10000609_pt1 | contig 27815 bp, 22 predicted proteins | sample ArcOceMetagenome_FD_87163 | JGI IMG/M metagenome (GOLD analysis project Ga0115005, IMG submission 87163) | Marine eukaryotic phytoplankton communities from Arctic Ocean - Arctic Ocean - Greenland ARC118M Metagenome | ecosystem: Environmental > Aquatic > Marine > Oceanic | place: Arctic Ocean...
CATGGTGATCTTATTATGAGTGATAAATATAAATTGCACACGGTCAGACATCTCTTTAATTAAGCGAGCATAACGTGTGGTATTCGCATCATCTAACGGTGCATCAACCTCATCTAGCATACAGAAAGGCGCTGGATTAAGTTGGAATATAGAAAAGACTAAGGCTATTGCCGTTAATGCTTTTTCACCACCCGATAGCAAATGGATAGTACTGTTTCGCTTGCCAGGTGGCCGCGCCATTATGGCAATACCGGTGTCTAACAAGTCGTCGCCGGTCATCTCTAGGTAGGCTGTACCGCCGCCAAATACTTTAGGGAATAGATCTTGCAAACTTTCATTCAGCTTATCAAAAGTATCTTTAAATAGGCTGCGTGTTTCTTTATCTATTTTGTGAATTGCGCCTTCTAAGGTCGTTAACGCCGATTCTAATTCGTCATTCTGTGAGTCTAAATAGTTTTTACGCTCAGATTCAGTTTCGAATTCTTCAATCGCTGCTAGGTTAATGGCTCCTAGGCGATTGATACGACGATCAATATCTTCTAAGGTACTTTGCCAAGCACTGAGTTCAGCATCTTCAGGCAATAAGTTAAGAACGGCCTCTAATTTAAAGCCACTCTCTTCAAGTTGCTCTTCAATTGTCTTGGTTCGCACGGCCATTTCTTGGCTATCAATACGCAGTTTTTCTAAGCGTGAACGAATGTCTAAGGTCTTCTGCTCACCACTTGCTCGTGCCTGCTCTGCTTCGCGCATACTATGGTCTAGTGCTTCGACAGACTTTCTGGCTTCACTTAAGCTTTCTTCAATAGCAATACGCGTTTCTAACTGCTCGGTTAAGCTCGATTTTAATTCTGCAATGGGTGCGTTATTTTCTTCTTGCGCTTGTAATAGCGAAGTACTGCGTAACTCTAATTGTTCAACCTGACCACCTAGTCGAGAAACCGTGCCTCGTACTGAGTCTAATTGAGCGCGTAAACCTTCGGCTCTTACAGCTACTGCTTGTAGGCCTTCACGATCGGTTCTTGCGGTCTCTCTTGATATCGTTAAAGTGTCGCGAACTTTATCTCTTTCTAAAAGTAAGCTTTCACGCAGCTCTTCAACTTCTTGCATTGATTCAATCGCAATGTCGAGTTGTTCGCGTGCTGCCGTTAAGGCTTCACGTTGCTGAACTTGGTTCTGTTCGGCAAGACGAATTTCTTCTTGAGTGCGACTAAAGCGAGTCTTGATTTGATCGATTTTGGCTGACAAGGCGCTCATATTTGAACGGTGTTGTGCGAGTGCTTGTTCTTCTGTTGTTTTGTCGTTAAGCAATCGATCTTTGTTGTTTTCTGCAGCAAGCAATGCATTTTCTGATTCTTTTAATGCATTTTCTAGGTGGTCTATTGACGCTTCACTGTCACTAATTTCTTGTTCTAAAGAAAGTAACGATTTACGTCGCTCAATAACACCTGAGCCTGAATCTGTTTGCTTGATAACACGAAGCCAGTTAGGACCGACCCAAATGCCATCTTTAGTCACTATGGATTCATGCGCCGTTAAACTACTACGAGCACTAGCGGCTTGCTCTAATGTATCGGCAACAAATACACCATGTAGTAAGGCACCCGTTTCAACACCAGCTACTTTACTGCTGAGTAATGGAAGCCCTGTATTCGATTGAGCTGCATTTGAATGGCTACCCAATTCAATAAAGCTCACATTACTTTTACCAATAGATCCTAACTGGCCAATAATGTTGTCTAAGGTATCGAGTGTTACTGCCTGTAGCGAATCACCTAGAACCGTTTCAACAGCAACTTCCCAACCGCCATCCACTTTTAATTGATCGAGTAAACGGGGTGCTGCCGATAGTTGCTGCGTTTGCAGCCAGGCATTCGTATCACCCGTTGCATCGGCTTGCGCAGCTTGCTGTAAAGCTTCTAATGAGGCGAAACGACCACGTTGTTGTTGTAAGCTACTGCGAACGGTATTGAGTTCAGAAGAATATTGTTTTTGTGCGTCACGCTTATCTTGAAGCTCAGAATTACAAGTGAGAACTTGCTCTTGAAGCTCTTCGACGCGAGCAATTTGATCTTCAATACTAATGGCAAGTTCAGTCTGCTGCTCTTCATATTCTTGTGTATCTAAACCGCCTAGCTCTGTATTCATTCGTTCTAAACGAATACTTAAGCCGCGTAATGCATCTTCAATTTGATCGATACGCGAGCGCTGAACTTCGGCATTTTTCTGAGGTTCAGCAGCGTTTTCATTAAAGCTATCCCAGCGTTGCTGCCAGTTTTGCATGTTGGATTCAGCACTGTGTAATGCGTCACTAGAGGCTGACTCTGATTCTTTTAATGCTTCATGTCGTGGCTCGATTGTCTCAAGTTCCATTGACCAAGTAGTCATTTTCTCTTGGTCTTCGGCAAGATGCTGAGCGCTTTCTGATGCAGTACTTTGTGTTTCGCGAAGGTCATCAGCAAGCTGCTGTGCGCGTTGTTCATGGTGAGATATAGATTGTTCAGCGCGAGCAATATCTGCACCTAAGCCATAATACTTAGCCTGTATGGTATTGAACGTATCGTTACTTGATACTTGTTCGTCACGAATAGTCTCAATAGATGCGCCGGTAGCTAATTGGCTGGCGATAGAGGCTTCTAGTTGTATTTCATGTTCTGCAATGGCTTCACGCTGACCGCTAGAACGATCGCGCAATGATTTCCATTGTAGGCTGAGTGTTTGGGCTTTTACGGTACGCTCTTCTGCTTTAAATTCTTTATATTTGACGGCCGCTGCTGCCTGACGTTTTAAGCGTTGCAACTGACGATCGAGCTCTTCACGAATGTCGGTTAAGCGCTCAAGGTTTTCGCGGGTATGACGAATGCGCGTTTCAGTTTCGCGGCGACGCTCTTTGTACTTAGAAATACCGGCGGCTTCTTCAATAAAAACCCGCAGTTCTTCAGGCTTTGATTCGATAAGACGAGAAATCATGCCCTGTTCAATAATGGCATAACTTCTTGGGCCTAAACCGGTACCAAGAAATATATCGGTAATATCACGACGACGACATTTTGCGCCGTTAATATAGTAGCCAGACTGACCATCGCGGGTCACTTTACGCTTAATAGATATTTCGGTGAATGCGCCGTATTGACCGACTAAGGTGCCATCACTGTTATCAAATATAAGTTCTATAGATGCCTGGCCTACAGGCTTACGTGACGTTGAACCATTAAAGATAACGTCGGTCATTGATTCGCCGCGCAAGTTCTTGGCTGAAGACTCACCCATAACCCAGCGAACGGCATCAATGATGTTGGATTTACCACAACCATTAGGGCCAATAACGGCCACCATATTGGTATTTAATTGAACATTGGTAGGATCAACAAAGGATTTAAAACCGGCAAGTTTAATATTCTTGAGTCGCATAAAACGTTATTTACTCCGGCCTGCAAATTAGGTGCTTAATAGTTCAATTAATAGCCATTGAACTTAGCGTTAAAAGCTATTTGTTTTTGTTTTTTATTGAATAGCTCATTCAGTTAAAGCTTAGCGTCATCGCTTGTATCGTCTCGATGGGTTAACCGTTCAAAATTAACTCAATTACTCGCTAAAACAACAAAAAAATCGCTTATTTAAGCGACTAGTTTGCAAAGGCGTATGATGCCTTGATCTTACGTCGATAACAATAATGAAAGGCTAATTGTTCATAATGAGCGTAAAGAATGACCAAGCTAGAATAAGTCACTTATGAGTAGTTGCTGAGCTTTATTAAGGTGATATCTTAGGTTGTTTTTTGATCTATCTGGTGAGGCGAGAAAGGAATACCTGGCTGTTTATAATAAAAGGTATTTGATCTTAAGAGCTATTCGATTTTAAGAGCTATTCGACTTAAAAGTGATTAACGAATGTCATGATTAATAGGTGTAAGTCTTATCTTACTTACGCTGATCAATAACCAACTCAACTAGACGCGCATCATCAGCATTAACTTCTACCTTGGTAATGAGTTCTGCTGATTGTGAGTCACCCACTTCGGCAATGGGCTGGCCGCTTCTTGCTAGTCGTGCTCCAACAATTAACTCGCTTTGCCCGGCAATCGATTGCGCGGCCATTTTATCATTTTCAGTAATCAGTAATTCAGTAGGTAGGTCCGATAGCTTGAGTCGTTTAGCAGCTAATGGCATGCGTGAGCCCTCTACCGCGCGAGCAAAAACAAAGACCGGCGTATTAGGATTGTCAGAAGCTAATATCTGAGCAGGATCGATACTGACACGCACTCTTATATGTGCCGTTGTCTGAGCGGGTTTATCGCTAGAAGCGCTTATATTGGCCTGCTGGCCTGTTAATCGTACAGTTAAACCTGCTGCTAAACGTGCTTCGGCGGCTTGAATACCTGCGTTAATTGATACCGCTTGCGGGCTTGATTCGCCATAGGCCAGCTTTGCAGCACCCCAATAACGAATGGCATTGGGGTAGTCGGCTTCACTAAATGCCTGCATACCACTCATGCTCAAGGCCAAATACTGCTGCGGATCTAAACGTAGGGCAGAAGCTAAAAGCTCTTTTACACGCGGTGACATTAATTCAGCAGCAGCGGTGCCGGCACTTGCTGTCTCGGCATCAAGTAAATAGAGAGACTGCGCTAATAAGGCAGTAACCGCCGCATTTTCTTTATTGCGCTTAAGAAGTGAGCCATAAACATTAGCGGCCTTGCGATGTTGGTTCATGGCGCTATAAATTTCGGCTTGTAACTGTAAGAGTTCGGGCTTGCTTCGCGAGGGAGAAACTTGCTGCTCTAACAGTTGAGTAACAGATAATAGCTGTTGTTGACGTTGGCGGGCATCACCAGAGCTGTTCAATGAATCTAGCTGATTAGCGACTTTCCACTCTAAACTTCCGCCCACAGATAAACCTTGTGGTAAGTAAATGGCCAAAGCCACTAGCGGTATGGAGAGTCCAGCCGCCCAGAGAACGCCACGCCCTGAAGTGCTGCGATCACTGGAGTGAGCAGCAAGCCCTTCTTGTGAGGATTCTTGTGCAGGTTCTTGTGTAGGTTCTAGTACAGATTCTAGTACAGGTTCTAGAGTAGCCCCTTGTCCAAGCTCTTGAATATGGCTCTGAATCCATTGTTCAATATCATCGCCGGCTTTAAGTGATGAAGGGTCATTTATATCAACGATTAACTGCGATTGCGCTTCGAGTACTAAGCTGGCATGAGCTTGTGGATCAATATCACTAACGGCCAGCAAATGTTCTAACTCGGTTAAACGCTGCTGATATAAGCGAAGATTATCGGCAATGCGCGTATCTTCAACATGACTGTCGATAACATTTGTAGAGTTAGCGCGAGTAAAAATAAACCCCGCAGCAATAACCACTGCTGACATTATTAAAACGGCAAACCAAAATTCAAACATTATTAGACTCATCACTCTCTTGGTTGCGTAAAACAATAAACGCCACAATACTAAAGCCGATTAATACTAAGCCAGCCGGTATTATCCACAGCACAGCCGTCACTGAATTAACTGGAGGCGAATATAAGACAAACTCACCATAGCGCGATTCCATGAATTCAAGAATGTCGGCATCAGAATAATTATCATTAATTAACAGGTAGAGTTCGTTGCGTAAATCGGTGGCTATAGGCGCATCTGAATCAGCTAAGTTTTGATTCTGGCATTTGGGACAGCGCAGCTCGGCGATAAGCCCATAATAACGTTGGCGCATATCCGGGTCAGAAAAAACCTTTAATTCGTTAGCTGAATCTTGATCAGCTAAACTCTCTGAGTCATTAGCACTCGTAAAACCCGAAAAGCTAAATAGACAAATCGCAGTAATTAGAAAAGCTCTCAATATCATTACCAGTTTAATCCCAATGGAAGAATTCTTGATTGCCAAACTTTTTCATCTACAACACCCACATGGCGATAACGAACAATACCGTTAGCATCAAGCACGTAAGTTTCAGGTGCGCCATAGACGCCCATATTAAGGCCGAGCTTACCGTTAACATCAAATAGATTGAGTTGATAAGGGTTGCCTAATCTTGCTAGCCATTGATTCGCTTTTTGCTGATCATCTTTATAATTTAAGCCAAAAATAGTGATACCTTTTTCTGCTAAGGTATTTAAATATGCGTGCTCAACACGGCATGAAACACACCATGTAGCCCATACATTTAATAGCGCGGCTTTATTATTCAATTCAAGAGATGTAATCACTGAATTCGGATTATCTAATGTCGTTAGATTGAACTCAGGCAGCGGCTTGCCAATTAATGCTGAAGGCAGCATTGATGGATCGTAATCCCCACTAATCATCCGATTTTCTAACTGCAAAAAAACGAGTGCTAATAAGATAAAAACCAATAATGGAATAAACAGCTTTATTCGTGACGGCTTAGGCATTAAGTGTCCCCTTGCTACGGTAGCGTTTATCGGTAACCGCTAAAAAGCCACCAAAAGCCATCATTAAGGCGCCTAACCAAATGCAGCGTACAAATGGCTTAACATGAACGCGAACAGCCCAAGCGCCCTCGCCTAACTCTTCACCTAAGGCAACATATAAATCACGCGTTAAGCTAGGATCAATAGCCGCTTCAGTCATTACATTACGCGCGGCATAGTAAAAGCGTTTTTCAGGTTGTAATACGGTGATGACGGTATCGCCATCAAACACTGTAATGTCACCACGAGTGCCGCTAAAGTTTGGTCCTTCAAACGTATTAATAGCCGTTAATTGATAGCGATAACCACTAACGGAGATATCATCACCCAATAACATACGAACATCTTTTTGCTGCTCATAAACTGAGGTTAAGCCAATGCCAATTGCGGCTACCGCGATGCCTGTATGGGCAATCACCATGGCCCAGTAGCTAACCGATAAACGTTTAAATCCAGTCAACAAACCTTGCTGATGTTTAGCTTTCGAAAGCATATGCAAAGCGGTAGAAGCTATAAGCCATATGCTGACAGTAAGCGTGGTAAATGCAATCCAACTAAAATCTTGTTGGTATTGGTTCGATAGGCTAAACGTACCCAGCCCTGCTAACAATAATGCGACGAACGCAGCTGTTAACCACTTAGGTATAGCCGCCGATATTTTATTGCTGCGCTTCCAGCTAATATAAGGAGCAATTCCCATTAGCGCTATCATGGGTAATGAAAGCGGTACAAACATAGCATTAAAATAAGGTGGCCCAACTGAGTAGCTACCTAGGTTTAATGCACTGCTCGCCAACGGAAAAAGCGTGCCGAGTAAAACCACTGACAAAGCAATGGCCAATAAAATATTATTGACGAGTAAAAACGTTTCTCTCGATAACAAACCGAATTTTGCATCCGAGCGAATGGCTGGCGCTTTTATGGCATAAAGTAATAGCGAGCCGCCAATCACCAATACCAAAAAGGCAAGTATAAATAAGCCGCGTGTAGGGTCGCTGGCAAAAGCATGCACCGACACCAAAATACCTGAGCGGACTAAAAAAGTACCTAGCAAGCTTAATGAGAATGCCAAAATTGCTAACAAAACTGTCCAGCTGCGAAATACACCGCGCTTTTCTGTAGCGGCTAATGAATGAATCAAAGCCGTACCTGCCAGCCAAGGCATGAATGAAGCATTTTCTACTGGATCCCAAAACCACCAGCCGCCCCAACCTAATTCGTAATAAGCCCACCAGCTGCCTAAGGCAATGCCGATCGTTAAAAATGCCCAAGCAATATTGGTCCATGGACGTGACCAGCGCGCCCATGCAGCATCTAAATTACCTGTCATCAATGCTGCTATGGCAAAGGCAAAGGCAACAGAGAAACCGACATAGCCAATATAAAGCATGGGTGGATGAATGATTAAGCCAAAGTCTTGCAGTAAGGGGTTTAAATCGTTTCCGTCAGCCACAGGGTTAAGCAGTAAACGCTCAAAAGGATTTGACGTAAAAATAATAAACAGTAAAAAGCCAATGCTAATCATGCCCAGCACAGAGAGCACTCTAGCGCGCATATCTATCGGTAGGCTTTGGCTGGCATAACCTACTGCTAACGTCCACGACGCTAAAATGAGTACCCACAATAACAATGAGCCTTCATGGTTGCCCCAAACGGCACTCATCTTAAAGTACCAAGGAAGCGCCGAGTTTGAATGCATGGCGACTAACTTAACGCTAAAGTCATCGGTCAAAAAAGAATAGCTTAAGCAAATAAATGCGACGAGTAGAAATAGCCATTGCCCCAGTGTGAGTAATGGCCCTAAGCGCATCCAGAGTGGTCGGCCTAAAGTAGCGCCAAGCAAAGGTATAGTGGCTAGGAATATTGCTATAGGTAAGCAAAGCAATAATGCAAAATGTCCGATTTCTGGTATCAAGTGTGGCCCATTTAAAAGCTAATTGAAGCGGTTTATAAGTGTTTGCTTATGCCTAATCTACTGAATTAAAAAACTATTAATTAAGCTATTAATTTATATATTAATAGACAGGCGGTTTGTTTTTTAAGGCTGCTGCAACTTCTGGCGGCATATAAGTTTCATCATGCTTAGCGAGTACTTGCTCAGCTACAAACAAACCCTCTTCGGTTAAAACACCCGTGGCAACCGTTCCAGCTTCTTCGGTAAACATATCAGGAAGAATGCCAGTAAACTCTACGGTGACTTCGGCTTCGTAATCAGTAACAACAAATTGTACTGTCAGAGAATCTGGCACGCGCGTTAAGCTATTTTCAACCACCATGCCGCCAACACGAATTTTACGACCAATAGGTGCCTCACCATTAACAATACGCGTAGGTTCATAAAACAGATTAAGATTCTGCTTTAATGCATTAGCAATTAAGGCTGTAGCAGCACTGGCACCAATAACAATAATGGCAACAATGATTAAACGTTGTTTTCGTGCGGGATGCATAATTAACTTATTCTCTCTTCTAATCGCTTACTGACTATTTGTCTTGCTTATTGGACTGCTGCTGAATTTGCGCTAATTGCTGACGGTAACGCTTAGCCGGTATAACAACAATAGCAGCAAGCACAATAAAGCTTATTGCATAGGCGCTCCAAACATAGGGCCCATGCCCCGCCATTTCCCATAATTCAGCTAAATTATTAAAATACATACCTTACCTCTAGCTCCTGCTTTTTAAAGCAAAAATTACTGTGCTGCGCGGTCAGCCATCCAGCGAGTGTTTTTTTCATTACGCGCAATTAGCACTCGAAGCTGCAACATAACTGCAGCAATAAAAAATAAATAAGCGCCCGGTATCGCTAACATTAATGGTTGTAGCATCTCGGTCGCAATAGTCGATTCTTCTGTAAATTTAAGCGTTGCGGGTTGATGTAAGCTCGACCACCAATCAACAGACTTATAAATAATAGGAATGTTCACCGTACCAACTAAGGACATGATTGCTGCCGCGCGATTACCACTGTCACTATTTTGATAAGCGTCATGTAAGGCCATAATGCCTAAATATAAAAAGAATAATAAAAGCATTGATGTTAATCGTGCATCCTGCCAAATCCAATAAGCGCCCCAAGTAGGCTTGCCCCAAATGGCACCAGTAACCAATGCTAAAAATGTCAGTGCAGCGCCAACGGGTGCAATAGCACGCAACACCATGTCAGCAACCTTCATGCGCCAGATAATAGACACCGCTCCGGCAACCGCCATGGCATAGTAAGCCGCTAAGGCAACTATAGCGGTTGGCACATGAATATAAATAATACGAAAGCTATTGCCCTGCTTGTAATCGGGTGGCGTAAACGCTAAACCCCAAACAGCACTGACTAAAAGCAGCAAGGTACCTAAACCAAGCACCCACGGTAGCCAACGATCAATCGTGCCAGATAACCATTTAGGTGATCCAAGGCGATGAAACCACTGCCAACTTGCCATAATTAACCCTTAACACTGTTTCCAAAATTGAGATAGCTATTCGTTTTCAATTTAAGACTGTTTTCGAATATCTCTGTATAACTCTTTGTTTCTTTGACTATATATACTGACTTTTACGTATCTTGGCTCAATCGAAGACCACCAATAATTGCAATGGGCGCAAGCACCATGGCACCTATTAGCAGGCCTAATAACATTGAAAAAGTGGGCATAAGCGGCCACCCTTCAATCGCACTTTGGACAAACTGAGAGCCAAAAATAATAACGGGTACGTATAGCGGCAAAGTGAGCAAGGCAATTAATAAGCCGCCACTGCGTAAGCTTACGGTTAATGATGCACCAATGGCACCAATAAAGCTGAGAATGCCACTACCGACTAACAAACCCAATGCCAGTGCAGGAATTGCAGTCGCTGGAATACCCAGCATTAAACTGAATAACGGTGAGGCTAATATAATAGGCAAACCAGTGATAAACCAATGCGCTAACACTTTGGCTAACACTGCCAAATACAAAGGTTGCGGTGAAAGTAGCAGCTGCTCTAAAGAGCCATCATCAAAGTCGGCACGAAATAAGGCATCGAGCGACAGCATAATTCCAAGTAAGGCGACAACCCAGATAATGCCAGATGCATGATTCGACAGTGTGGTTGGGTCTGGGCCAATACCTAGCGTAAATAAGGTAATAACCATTAATACAAACACTAAAGGATTTAACCATGTGCCGCGAGACCGAAAGTAAACGCGAAGGTCACGAATGAGTAAGGCGTTAAAAGAGGCGAAAATAGCGACCTCAGTATTAGCTTGGTTGTCGGTCATCGGCTAATAGCCTCTTCCGACTGCGCTGCATTTAATGAGCAGCTAATAAATCCATCAATTTGCATGGCTTGGTGGGTAGTGATAATAGCCATATTGCCTTTCGCAAGATGCTCTGCAATACGCTGATCTAATAAAACAACGCCAGCGGCATCGATGGCCGTAAAAGGCTCATCCAAAATCCATAATCGATGTTCACTTAAATAGAGTCTCGCTAGAGCAATGCGACGCTGCTGGCCAGCCGAGAGTTGATGACAAGGGGTGTTGGCGAATGGCTCAAGGCTCACCTGACTTAAGGCGTTAAGCATTGTGGCTTTTGAAAGAGGCTTTGTACTGGGAATATGCAGCGACGCCCACCAAGAGAGGTTCTCTAAAGGACTTAATAGCGCTTTAACGCCAGCAAGATGGCCAATATATAAGGTATCTGTCGCAAGGGCCGATCGAGATTGACGAATATCGTTGCCACGCCATAGCACTGTGCCGCGGTATTGCTGACTTAAACCGGCTAATACACGCAGTAATGTTGTTTTGCCGCTGCCATTGGGGCCTTCAATTCTAATGCCGTTGCCGGGTGAGAGGCTCAGCGATAGGTTCTCTACTAGCAACCGATCACCTCGCTCACAGCTTACTGAGTCGAGCACTAAAATAGGCTCGACCTCTTGCTGAGGCGCTTGGCTAGAATGGTTAGACGCTACTGTAGACAAAAAAACACTCGCTTAATATGACTATGGCCTGAATAGTTAATAGCTATACAAAATCTATTAATGGGCTATTAATAGGCTGTTAATGTGCTATTTAAAGCTAGCGGCTTATACATAGCGACTAATGGTATAGCAGGTCAAAAAAATGACTTCATAGTATAAAGTAAAAAAACGTGATTTGAGGCCTTAGTCCGCCTATTACACTCAACAATTATGCAAAAAGGCCGTTATAAGGGATGCACTTATAATAAATAGACAATTTTGCTAAGCCGCAGCCTCGTGCTTGCGATATAGTTGGTCATAAGATAGGCAGGCGTAAAGCCTTCTTGAGCCAAGCCACTCTAGAATATGATGATCGTATATGGTCCAGCCGCCCAACCACCCTGCCGCCTCTCATTTGAATAATGATATTCAATTAAGAGCAGCGACGACCGACACTTCGCAGTATCTCGCTGCACGAGTGGGTGAGCTTGTTGAGGCAAAGGTCATTAAAGTAACGCAGCAATTGGTGTCTGATAAAGCGGGTTTAGAAAGACAATTAACGGCTAAGCCAGAGTCTAAAGCTAACACCAAGCAGCCTATGGATGTAAACGCGCCTAGCAAAACGATTTCTGCTAAAGCGGCTATTGAGCTTAATCCTAATCGCTATCAGGTGTTGATGGATGTCGGTGCTAACAAAACACTAAGCGTTCAATCTCCACTCGCCCCTAGGATTGGGCAAATTCTTCAGTTACAAGTGTTGTCGCATCAGCAAGTTGAAATTATGGGGCTGCGTACAGGCGTTATAAGCGAGTCCACTCCATTAATATCATCGGCCAGCCAGCAAGCGCTGGCGGCTAAAAATGCGGGGCTTATATCGAATAGCCAAACAGACCATGCAAAAGCTTTAGCCACTTTACAAGCGTCACTGCGCACTAATTTACCCAGACAAACGACTAAAGAATCTTTAACAGCTACATTAGAAACACTGACGCGTCAGCAATCTTTATTGCCTGCATCATTACAGGCAGCGATTACTCAATTACAAAAAAGCATTAGCCCTTTGCAGCAACTCACGCAAGCTAATGGCTTAGCCAATGCGCTAAATAATAGCGGCTTATTATACGAAGCAAAGCTGGCCCAATTATTAACAGCCGCTCGCACTAAAGGTATTGGGATTTCTAACCCCGCAATAAAAACCTTAGCTAATGCGCTAAACCTAAACAATGGGCTAGTTCCTAGCGATACTAAGGCTCAGACTCAGATTCAAGTAAAAGCCTCTAACATTGATCATAAGCAGGCTGTATTGCAGCTAATTAACACGTTAAAAAGTAGCTTGCACACAAGTAATGTCGCTAGCGGTAAACCGATTAATCCTGCGCTTCAAAATAACGCTACACTGGCTTCTTTATGGACTTTAGTAACGAATGCGACGATGGCTGACGCTTCGCTTAAAACTTCAAGTGGCGAGAGTAATGAGCAATTACTTCAACTGTTAAGGCTTGCGCTGAGCGTTGTTACACGCACGCAAAGCCAGCAGTTATTCACAGCAAACACTCAGCTATTAGCCGCTAACGATAATGTCGCCAATCAAAGCTGGTCATTAGAGTTGCCCTTGTGGGTCGATCAAAAATTGAATGTCATTGATATTCATATTGAAGCAGAAAAAGACAGCGAGCAATTGACTGCCGCAGATGAAAAAGCTTGGAATGCTCGTCTCTCCTTTGATTTAGAAGAGCACGGTAGCATGGTTGCTTTCGCAACTTTGCGAGGTAAAACGATTGCGGCTGTTTTATGGGTAACTAAAGCGGCCACCGTCAATAAAGTAAACCGTGAACTGGCATTGATGTCTGAAAACCTTGACCGTCTTGGCTTAAAGGTTGAGCGTTTACAATGTCGCGTTGGTGAGCCAGACGATGTTCGTCCTAATGGCACCATTAACTTACTCGACAACTTATTGGATACGGAGGTCTAATAAATGACGGACGATAAAGATGATCTGACAAAACATAAACGCGGCGTTAACGCCTATCAAAAAGCCATTGCATTGCAATATGAAGGCGTGGGTGCGCCAGTGGTAACGGCCACTGGTGAGGGTGCTGTTGCCGAAGATATTATTGCCTTAGCTCGAGAACTGGGCATTCCTCTATATGAGAATCCTGAACTCATTGAAATGTTAGCGATGCTGGAGCTTGGTGATGAAATACCCCATGAGCTTTATATCATCATCGCCCAAATCATTGCCCTCGCCTATAACATTAAGGGCATAATTCCTGATTCTATGGATCACTTTCCATCATCATAATAATCACTGTATAGTGCGGCCTAGCGTTTTATATACGGTTATAAATTTCGATATGATTTCGTATGATTTCGTTTGATGTAGTATCGATATAATGTCGGTATAGCACTGATAAACCATTTATGTAGCTTTTATATAGCTCTTATATAGCACTCATATAGCTCTTAAATAGCCCCGAACAAACCATTATTTAAAAAGAACCAGCCGAAGCCAAAAAAGAAAAAGCATGATAAAACTCTCTCAAGTCGCATTAAGACGCGGTGAAAAACTATTATTTGAAAACGCGAGTTTTACGGTTCATGCTGGGCATCGTCTGGGCTTAACCGGTGCTAATGGCTGTGGTAAATCCAGCTTGGTTGCCCTTCTCACTGGTAAACTAGCCAGTGATATTGGTGAGGTAGACGTTCCAAAAAGTATGAAGCTCGCCACCGTTGAGCAGCATATGGATAGCGTTAGCGGCACAGCCGTTGATTTTGTTATTGCTGGCGACGCGCCATTAATGGCCGCAAGGCAGCGACTTAAAAAAGCTGAGGAATCAGGCTCTGGTGATGCACTTGCATTAGCCTATGAACAATTAGAGAGCGCTGATGCCTACACAGCAGAATCACGAGCTGCACAATTATTAGCTGGCTTGGGTTTTGGCGTTGTTGAGCAAGCACAAACAGTGACTGATTTTTCTGGCGGCTGGCGTATGCGGCTCAATCTTGCTCGCACGTTAATGCAGAAATCAGATATATTATTGCTCGATGAGCCTACCAACCATTTGGATCTTGATGCCATTATTTGGCTTGAAGCATGGCTTAAGCAATACGATGGAAGTTTATTATTAATCTCACATGACCGTGATTTTCTCGATAATGTTTGCACGCATATTGCGCATATTGAAAGACAAAAAATTGATTACTACACCGGTAATTATTCAGCATTTGAAAAACAGCGCGTGGCCCGTTTAGCCGGTGTACAAGCCGCTTATGAAAAGCAACAAACCAGTATTGCTCATATGCAAAAGTTCGTTGATCGCTTTCGTGCCCAGGCAACTAAAGCCAAGCAAGCTCAAAGCCGATTAAAAGCTTTATCAAGACTCGAAGCTATTGCGCCAGCACATATTGATTCACCCTTTTCATTCGCCTTTACGGCCCCCGACAAAAATCCTCGCCAGTTAATTCAAGCCGAAAACTTACAGCTTGGTTATGATGATATTGCGGTCATTAACGATATCCATTTTCGCTTAGAGGCCGGTGCACGCATTGGTTTGCTGGGCGCTAACGGTGCAGGTAAGTCGACGTTAGTAAAAGCTTTAGCTGGCAGCTTAATACCTCAGAGTGGAGATATTGAGCGAGCTAAAGAGTTAAATATCGGTTATTTTGCTCAGCATCAGCTCGAGCAATTACGTAATGATGATACGCCGCTTTCGCATTTAAGCCGATTACATCCCGAGGCCTCTGAATCTGACTTGCGTAACTTTTTAGGTGGGTTCGGTTTCGCTAACAGCATGGCATTATCGTTAGTTAAGCCGATGTCAGGTGGAGAGAAAGCGCGATTGGTACTGGCAACATTGGTTCGTCAAAAACCGAATCTATTATTACTCGATGAACCGACTAACCATCTCGATTTGAATATGCGGCATGCACTTAATATTGCGCTGCAAAGTTTCGAGGGCGCTTTGTTAGTTGTATCGCATGATCGCCATTTATTACAGACAGTAACCGATGAACTGTGGTTAGTGGCCGACGGTAAGTTAAAACCTTATGAAGAAGATCTTGATGCCTATGCTCGATGGCTACTTAAGAGCCGCGCAACGACGACTCTGCGTTCAGATGCTCAAGCCGATGATTCGACCACAGAAACGGCTAGCCTTTCGGCAGACCAACGCCGCCAACGTAAGCGTGATGAGGCTGAGTTGCGTAAACAGTTAAGACCCATGACCTTGCGCACACAGGCCATTGAAAAACGAATTGATCTATTAGAAACCGCTGCAAAGAAAAGAGAAACTGAGTTAAGTGACAGCGAGATATACGAAGACGCTCAGAAAGATAAATTAAAGAAACTGCTTCATCAACAGGGGGTTGAAACCACTGAACTTGATGAGCTAGAAACAGAATGGATGGATTTAAACGAGCAACTTGAGCAAGCGCAGCAAAATCTATAATCAAATAAACAAAAAAAAGGATGGCTACAATGACAGACTTTAAACGAATCTCTTGCCAGCAAGCCAGTGATCTCTGCAAGTTAGAAGGCACGCAAATAGTCGACGTGCGTGAAGCCGCGGTCTATAACCAGACACATATAAAAGGTGCTGTACATATCGATAACAGCAGCTTAACGACCTTTGTTGCAGAAGCCGACCAAGATGCTGCGCTAGTGATTTATTGCTACCACGGCAACTCAAGCCAGCAAGCGGGTCAGTTTTTTACACAACAAGATTTCACTCAGGTTTACTCAGTCGACGGTGGTTTTGAGCAATGGCGAGTCGAGCTGCCAGAAGACCTTGTTTAGCGTCTATTTCTGCCCTGCACCATCAACCCACCGTGATGCCAATATGGCGGTGGTAAAGCCAACCAGAATTGCTGTCATGGCGACAATTTCATGCCAAGCTGCTGATGATTGAACCACTTGTGTAATCGTATCTTCAGAAACGCTGCCGCCCGAAAACAAAAACTGAACACAAAAGATAAAATACATTAATAGGATGTAGCAGTACCAAATATAGCTGCGTTTTTTGCCTGCCAATAAACCTTTCAGAATCAATAACAGTCCTGAGGAAATCAACAGCCATAATACTAACCTTGGCATTATCTCCGCAGGTCCAAGAAACCAACAGCCATAAAACATAACCGCTAATAGCGTGAAATAGCTGAGCACTGTAACTCTATGAGACCAGCGATATTTTTGTGTAATTGAGCCTGGAATTAAATTCATGCGTTTCCTGTTTGCTTTATCTGTTTATTAAATTAATTTTATTCGAATTTTTATTTATATCGATCTTATGTCGAGCGTTTAATGTGTATCTAACGCTAAAGCAATGGTGGCAACACGCTCACCCAATGCCTTACAAAGATTTACTTCATCATCACTAATGGCGAGTTTGCCATCGGCACCAGCTATATGGGACGCACCATAAGGCGTGCCACCCGTTTGCGTATGATGCAGCGCAGCATGACTATAAGGAATGCCCACTGCAACCATACCATGATGCATTAATGGCAGTAACATGGTTAGTAGCGTAGATTCATTTCCGCCATGCATACTTGAGGTAGAAGTAAATACAGCTGCGGGCTTATCAATTAAATCACCGCTTAACCAAAGACTACTCGTTGAATCAATAAAGTATTTTAGCGGTGCAGCCATATTGCCAAAGCGTGTCGGACTTCCAAGTATCAGACCACTGCATTGACGTAAATCTTCTTCGGTACAATAAAGTGGCCCGTTATCGGGAATGTCTGCTTGAGGAGCTTCGCTAATGTTATCGGACACGGCCGGTACCGTTCTGACTAATGCGCGCTGCCCGCTCACCTGATTAACACCAGCGGCAATATGCTCAGCCATTTGCGCTGTAGAACCACCGCGGCTGTAGTATAAAACTAAAACATACTTGTCACTCATGCTTTTTATTCTCTTTGCTAAAATCAATTATTGATTTAATCTGCTTATCTATAAAAATAAGAGAGTTAAACCAGAAATCTGTCGATTATTTTATTAATGTTAATACATTTTCGGGAGGCCTTCCTAGCACTGCTTTATCGCCTTTAATCACAATGGGCCGCTCTATCAGTTTTGGGAACTGACACATCATTTTAATTAAATAAGCATCTGTTAGGATTTTGTCAGACAGCCCTTGCTCCTTGTAATCACCCTCACCTTTTCTGAGTAATTCTCTAGGCGTTATTTCAAGCTTTGTAATCAGAGATTTTAACTGGCTTGCCTTAAGTGGTATATCTAAATACAAGATGATTTCAGGATCAATCCCCTGCTCTTTAAGTAAGGCCAGCGTTTGTCGCGACTTAGAGCAACGTGGATTGTGGTAAATACAAAAATCACTCATTTCGATAATCCTACCTGCTGAATAATGACAATATACCCGCTAAGCTTTGCAGGTAGTTCGCGCGGCAGTATACAATAAAATCATCATCACAGATAAACCATCAAGAATCATAAAGGCCGTAATATGTTAGTCAATTCACGCGTATTTCAAATACTGTTTTTATCGCTAATACTGCTTTTAAGCAGTTGTGGGCTTGCAGATAAAAATGCGGATATGGCGGCTGAGTTTTCACTTGATAACTATAAGGGTAAATGGCTAATTCTTAATTATTGGGCTGAGTGGTGTGCGCCTTGTATAAAGGAAATTCCCGAGTTAAATGAGCTCAATACCGCCTACAGCAATGACTTAGATGTAGTCGCGGTTAATTTCGATCATATCAAAGGCCAGGCATTAATCGATTTAGCGGCCAGAATGAAGATTGATTTTGATGTGCTTGAGCAAGATCCTGCTAATATATTACGCCTTTCGCGACCCGCATCACTCCCCACTACTTATCTGTTTGGCCGAGACGGTAAGTTATATGCCAAGCTGGTTGGTCCACAGACCATAGAAAGTATTCTTAAGCAGACAGATATTCCATTAAGCCATTAATAATAATGTGAACTGCGTCGAAGAAATTTACATTCGTCGCTCACTTGTACTAAGCTAATTTCTAGAAGTTACACGTAAGTTATTGTAAATAATACTTATAACCGTTCTCGGCTTGGATTTCGCAGTATAAATAGTGACTAGATGAAACAAGGTAAAGCAGGCTAAGATTTAATCTAACGCTTTTACTTAAGCTGCGGCTTGAGTTTCGGCTTAAGCCTTGAGCTTTAGTCATTATCAATAAACCCTTAAGAACTCCTTAAGAAACTCTTAAGAGAGTTTTTAAACGCAGGTAAAGGTCTTTTATACAACCTTAAGAAATATAAAGAGTCGTTAGCGAGAGTAGTACATGACTAAGAAAACCATAAAAATTAGGCAGACTGATGCACCTTTTCTACAGCCTATACAATCGAATCGTTATTTAGAGATTAATGATGATTGGTTTTTCTTTACTCGAGAAAAAGACTTGCTTGGCCCCTACCGCTCTCATCTTATCGCTGAACATGCTGTGATGGTTTACATTGATAAGATGGTTCGGATTAATGACAGCGTAAAGTCTCCAGGTTCTGTCATTGATAACGCCGACAGCGATAATAAAAAAAGTAATATTCTCTACTTTAAACACCCTAATTGGAATATATAGGGATAAGAACCAAAAGCTGCGCAACAAACGAGCTGACTTCTAAGTTATACTGAACCACTGGCCTAATTTTTTTGATAGAGTAATTAGCTATCAAACATTAGGTTCAATATTGGTTACCCAAACAATGATAAACGGATATTAGCCGGGCCTTCCTATAATAGGATTAGGCATTGGTAGAATATAAACGGGACATTAGAAACAGCTTGATAAAAAGACCCTCAAAAGCCGACTTAAGAAATGAACTCGATAAACAGATGGATGAGTTTCTTAACAAAGGCAAGAATGTCGCCGAAATACCCAGAGGGGTAAGCAGCCGTGACGGTGCTGATAAGCCGTTGCGTGCAGATACATGGCAAATGGATAGCAGCAAAGGTAACTGGACTTACCTGCCGGAAGTTGTTGATTCACTTGAAAAGCGACGACAGACAAAAACGCTTAAGCCTGATACGAAAAAGCTTAAGCGTCCTAAGAAAGTCTTAATATACGATGATTTTGGTGAGCCGCTACGCTGGGTTTGGGTCGACGAATAAAACACTTTTTAACGAGGCCTCAGCTCTTCTAGAGTTGATTAGTAGCTTAACTCGAGTGACTTTGCCCTCTAGTTACCCTCTAGTACTCTATCCTACATACGCTCTCATTTCCCTGCTGTTAGTTCTCGACAATTTCATAACATGCCGAATATGCATCTGCGTTAATCTTCATTCTTCCTTGTTTCGCAAATGACACCAGCAAATCATCGATCGATGCCATAAGAGTGGCATCTCCATTTATTTTATAGTTGCCATGTCTGGCAATTGCCTGCAAACCTTCAGCTTTAACATTACCAGCAACTAAGCCAGAAAACATTGAGCGTAAATTAACGGCCATATCAAATGCTGACTGATCATGTTTTAAATTCAGTGCAGCCATATTCTCATGCGTAGGAATAAACGGACGTTGGAATTCATTAGGGATACTGAGCGTCCAGTTAAAAAAGAAAGCATCTTTATTCTCTCTACGCTGCACCCGTACACGATCCATACCATTCGCAAGACTTCGAGCAACCTGTGTAGGATCATCAATAATAATTTGATACTTACTCTGTGCATCGGGCCCTAATGTTAGGCCAATAAAAGCATCTATAGCATCAAAGTAGGCAGTTGACTCTACAGGGGCAGTAAAAATTAAAGGGATATGATAGCTAGCATTGTCAGGGTGTAATAAAACGCCTAATAAATAGAAAATTTCTTCTGCTGTACCTACACCGCCAGGAAATACAATAATGCCATGACCGGTTCTAACAAAAGCTTCTAGGCGCTTTTCGATGTCCGGCATAATAATTAATTCATTCACAATTGGGTTTGGCGATTCTGCAGCAATGATGCTCGGTTCAGAAATGCCAAGATATCGACCTTGTGAATTACGCTGTTTACTATGCGAAATTGCAGCGCCTTTCATTGGCCCCTTCATTGCTCCTGGACCACAACCCGTACATATATTTAAATTCCGAAGGCCAAGTTCATAGCCAACCGATTTTGTATATTCATACTCTGTGCGACCAATTGAGTGGCCGCCCCAGCAGACAATTAAATCGGGGTCTTTGTTTGCATGCAGTGCATTGGCGTGTCGTAATATATTAAAGACTGCGTCTGTAGTGCCGCGCGATGTGCTGAGGTCATAGGTATTATTGGTGTAGAGTTCGCCATGAATAAAGACAATATCGCGAAGCACTGAAAAGAGGTGTTCTTTAATACCTTTAATCATTTCGCCATCAACAAAGGCGTGGCCAGGCGCATCGGTTAATTCAAGCTTAATGCCACGTTCGCGTTGAATAATTTGTATATCAAAGGTTTTGTATAGGTCGAGCACTTTATTCGTGTCGTCTTCGCTGCTGCCGCTATTCAATACCGCTAAGGCACACTGGCGAAACATGGTGTAGAGATGGCTTTGACTCGCGTCGTAGAGCTGCTCTATTTCACGACGAGAAAGAATTTGCATGCTGGTATCGGGGCTAACCGATGCGCTGACACGATCAGACTGAGGAGTATTCATATGACGTAGCCTCTGCCTTCTTGAATCATTATTAGCTCAAGAAGGTTCTAGTTATTCACAAGGAATACTAAGCATAGTCAAAATACGGGGGTCTAGCACGAAAAACTTGGTAAAAGCTTATGGCATCCCGTCTACGTGGTCAGCGCCTTCGACCACCGGAATGGCGAGATCTTCTTTGCTTAGCTTCAGTGCAAGTAACATATTAGCCGCTACAAAAACCGATGAGTAAGTACCAATGAACACACCAATAATAAGCGCAGTAGCAAAGCCATGAATAATTTCACCACCAAAAACAAACAACGAAGTCAGTACTAATAACGTGGTTAAAGAGGTCATTAATGTTCGACCCAATGTTTGAGTAAGTGAGCGATTAATAATATCTTCTGGCTGCCCTTTTCTGACGATACGAAAGTTTTCACGTATGCGATCAGATACAACGATCGTGTCATTTAAAGAGTAACCAATAACAGCGAGTATTGCCGCTAAAACGGTTAGATCAAAATCTAAACGTAGCAAAGAAAAGAAGCCAAGAACAATAATGACATCATGCGCTAGTGCAACAACAGCAGCTATCGAGAACTTAAACTGAAATCGAAAGGTAACATAAACCATAACGCTTATTAGTGCTGCTAATAAACCCAAGCCACCCTGCTCGCGAAGTTCTTCACCCACTTGAGGGCCAACATACTCAATACGGTGCAAATCAATATCACCTTCATGGCCTTGCTTTAACACGGCTAAAAGCTCATCACCCAGCTGGCTATTATTGCTTTGAGGTAAGCGGACCAATACATCTTGGTCAGAGCCAAAGTTAATCACTAAAGCGTTGTTATAACCGGCAGTCTCTAATGCCGATCGAATATTGCCAAGATCAGCTGTTTGATCATAGGCAACTTCAACTAATGTACCCCCAGTAAAATCCAGTCCTAACTTAAGACCGTTGGTAGACAGTGATGCAATTGAAATAACCAGTAATATCGCAGAGGCTATTTGGGCTATTTTTCGGTAGCCCATAAAATTTAATGTGTTATCTAACGCCATTTCTTTGTCGCCTTTCAGTCAACTTTTAGCCCGCAGGCTATTTTAAATTATTAAGTTTAGAGGCTTAATTATTATGCAATTAAGCGCTCACTTTTAAATATCGTTTAGATCATCAACTTCTTAACGTTGCGGCCACCATAGAATAAGTTAACCAGTGCTCTCGTGCCCATAATGGCTGTGAACATTGAGGTTAAAATACCAATCGACAAAGTAATCGCGAAGCCTTTAATAGGGCCTGTACCCACTGCGTAAAGAATAACAGCAGCAATTAAGGTCGTTACATTGGCGTCTAAAATAGTTAAGAAGGCTCTATCAAAACCGGTGTTAATTGCCATTTGTGGAGAGAGCCCGCCTTTAAGCTCCTCTCGTATTCGCGAGAATATTAATACGTTAGCATCTACAGCCATACCAACGGTTAATACTATGCCTGCAATACCCGGCAGCGTTAATGTCGCAGATAACATGGACATAACAGCAATAATTAAAAGTAGGTTCATTGAAAGTGCAAGGTTGGCAGCAATACCAAATACCTTATAAAACACAATCATAAAGACAACAACAAAAGACAAGCCGATAACTACAGACTTGACACCTAAAGCTATGTTTTCTGCACCTAAAGACGGCCCAATAGTCCGCTCTTCAACAAATTCCATTGGTGCGGCCAATGCACCGGCTCTTAATAACAAGGCAAGCTCAGATGCTTCTGCAGCGCTATCGAGGCCTGTAATTCTAAAGCTTGCACCCAGTGGAGATTGAATAGTCGCGAGGTTAATAACACGGCGTTGGTCATAGCGCTCATATACCGGTTCTAAATCACCATTTTCGTTAATGGCATTACCAACTTTACGCGTTTTACGCTCAATAAATAACACGCCCATTTTACGCTTAACGGCATGACGAGTAATTCGGTGCATCATTTTGCCGCCATCGGCATCAAGATCAATACTCACCTGTGGCTGAGAATTCTCATCAAATGCTGAGCGTGCACCAGAAACACTTTCACCCGTCACAATAATATCGCGCTCTAATTGCACAGATCGATCTTCATAATCGAATTGCTCACGGTTATAACTGGCCGCGTCCATACTGGCTTCTAAGCGAAATTCAAGGTTGGCTGTTTTACCTAATATGCGTTTAGCTGTTGCGGTGTCTTGAACGCCGGGTAACTCAACCACAACACGGTTTCTACCTTGGCGTTGAACTAAGGGCTCAGAAACGCCTAATTCATTGACACGATTACGCAGTGTAATTAAGTTTTGTGCAACGGCCTCATCTTCTAAGTTGAGAATGGCTTGTTCGCCAAGCTCTAACTCTAAGATATAGGTGTCGCCATCTACCGATTTTCTACGACTCATTTCTGGCATTTCTTTAAAGGCCAATGATGAAGCGCTATCGCGGAGTTCTTCTGTTTTAAAGCGACCAGTTACTATGCCGTCGTTTAATTGAATGGTTCCACGAATCCTGTCTTTTCTTAATAGCGTTTTATAATTAGATACGCTTGAACGTAAACGAATATCGACAGCGGCTGCAGTATCGACTTCCATTAAGAAATGCACACCGCCACTTAAATCGAGGCCTAATTTTAAAGGGCCAGCGCCAAATGAACGTAACCAATCTGGAGTCGTTGGTGCAAGGTTAAGGGCGACAACATAGTTCTCTTGGCCTAGCGCATCTTGGATAATGCGTTTAGCCATTAATTGCTGGTCACGCTCACTGAGTCTAACCATTAACTTATTATCGATAATACTGGCATTGATAACAGCAATATTATTGGCTACTAAAGCTTCTGACACCGAGCTGAGCTCGTTATCGCCAAGTATAAGCGTGTTGCTTTCACCTGATACCTGAACAGCAGGATCGGGCTCATATAAATTAGGCAAAGAATAAATAACGCCTATTGCTAATGCGGCAATGAGAATAAGGTATTTCCAAACAGAATATCGATTCATAATTTCTTTTTTGTCGCACTGATTAGCGTTAAATGGTTAATGTCTAATGATTCTTTTATCTAAGCTTCTTTCATCTATGATTCTTTAAGCAATTACATTGCTGCGCATTATAGGGTTTTGAGCCAATAAAGCTGTATGTTTGCTGAGCGATTAATATATTAGGGCAAATCGAGATATTTAAACCCCATTACTCTTTATAACTATTGAACCCGCCCCACTAACAGCAATATTAAGCTTAGCCCAAATTCACCCGAACATTACGGAACATTCGCATCCAGGCGCTATCTTCACCCCAAGTCTCTGGTGCCCATGAATGCTGAGCCGTTCTAAAGGTTCTTTCTGGATGTGGCATCATAATCGTCACTCGACCATCATCACTGGTAACACCGGCTAAACCAGCAGGTGAACCATTCGGATTAAGTGGGTATCGCTGTGTCGGCGCGCCACTATGATCAATATAATTTAATGCTATTTTATTGGCTGACTGTAAAGCGGCTAAATCAGCACTGTTTAATTCTGCACGACCTTCGCCATGTGAAACAACAATGGGTAATTGAGAGCCTGCCATGCCGTTTAGAAATACCGACGCTGTTGGCTGCACTTCTGCCATAACCAATCGCGCTTCAAATTGCTCTGATTCATTGCGTACAAATCGTGGCCAATGTTCACTACCAGGAATGAGGTCTTTAAGATTAGAAAGCATTTGACAGCCGTTACATACACCTAAAGAGAAGGAATCTGCACGGTTAAAGAAAGCCGCAAACTGATCTTGGGCAATACTGTTAAATAGAATGGTCTTAGCCCAGCCTTCTCCGGCGCCAAGTACATCACCATAAGAAAAGCCACCACAGGCAGCTAAACCGGCAAAGTCATCTAACTTAGCGCGGCCAGCAAGAATATCGCTCATATGAATATCGTGAGCTTCAAAGTCCGCACGGTCAAAAGCCGCAGCCATTTCATATTGACCATTTACGCCTTGCTCACGGAGCACAGCAATACGTGGACGACTACCGGTATTAATAAATGGCGCAGTAATGTCTTCATTCGTGTCGAAGCTAACTTTTGCGAATAAACCTTCATCGGTTGCTTCACAAAGCGCCTTGTATTCCGACTCAGCACAATCTGCGTTATCGCGTCTAGCTTGAATCGCAAAACTGGTTTCATGCCATGCAGCATGTAGCTCAGATAAAGGCTTATCTAATAGCACGTCATCATCACTATTAATGCGCACCTGATTCTCGGTGTTAGTACAACCCAGAACTGATACAGACGATACGCCATGAGCTTGATAGGCTTCCATAACCAGTTCAAGATCAGATTCTTTAACTTGTAAAACAGCACCAAGCTCTTCATTAAAGGCCCAATCAAGAACGGCAGATCCATCAAAATATAAATCTATTCCCACCTTACCGGCAAAAGCCATTTCTAAAGCGGAAACTAACAAGCCGCCATCAGAGCGATCATGGTAAGCGAGTATTTTTTCTTGCTGAAGCAGCGACTGTGTTGCGGCAAAAAAACCGGCTAAAGCATCGGCAGAATCGGCATCAACAACGTCACTGCCTAGTTGATTATAAACTTGCGCTAATGCGCTTCCGCCTAAACGTTGCTGACCTGAAGAAATATCAACAAGCAATAAAACCGTGGGCTCTATTGTGTTTTGCAGTTGTGGAGTAACACTTTTTCTTACGTCTGTAATACGCGCCGCTGCGGTAACAATAAGTGATAACGGCGAGGTAACTTCTTTATCGGTATCGCCGTCACGCCAGCGCGTGCTCATTGACATTGAATCTTTGCCAACAGGTATAGCAATGCCTAATGCAGGACAAAGCTCCATTCCTACTGCTTTCACTGCTTCGTAAAGTCGAGCGTCTTCGCCCTCACAACCTGCAGCTGCCATCCAGTTTGCTGACAGCTTTAATTCACTGATTGCATCAATGGGTGCGCAAGCAATATTAGTAATACATTCGGCTACAGCCATGCGGGCTGAGGCGGCGGCATCTAACAATGCAATCGGTGTGCGCTCACCAATAGCAAGAGCTTCACCGGTATAGCCTGTGTAAGAATTCAGCGTGATAGCACAATCGGCAACGGGTACTTGCCAAGGGCCAACCATTTGATCACGATAAACCATGCCGCCTACGCTTCGATCGCCAATGGTAATTAAGAAGCTTTTACTGGCAACTGTAGGCAGACGAAGAACGCGTTCTAAAGCGTCAGCTAAGCTGACATCGGTAAAGTCGAGTGCTTGCTTAGGTGGAGCAATGCTGCTGACATCTCTGTGCATTTTTGGCGGCTTGCCAAATAACACTGACATCGGTAAATCAACAGGATTGTTATCAAAGTGGCTATCTGCCAGAGATAAGTGCTCTTCGGCAACCGCATTACCGACGACGGCATAGGGTGCTCTTTCACGAATACAAATAGCATCAAAGGTGGCTAAGTCTTCTGGGTTAACGGCAATAACATATCGCTCTTGCGACTCATTACACCAAATAGCTAAAGGAGACATACCTTTTTCATCACAAGGAACATCACGTAAAGAGAAAGCACCACCAACACCGCCATCTTTTACTAACTCAGGTAAAGCGTTAGATAAACCACCAGCGCCGACATCATGAATAAACGCAATCGGGCTTTTTTCACCAAGCTGCCAGCATCGATCGATCACTTCTTGGCAGCGATGCTCCATTTCTGGGTTTTCACGTTGCACAGAAGCAAAATCGAGAGATTCACTGCTCTGACCAGAAGCCATAGACGATGCCGCGCCGCCACCTAAGCCGATTAGCATGGCTGGGCCACCTAGTACGATTAAGTAGGCACCCGAAGAGATATCTTGTTTAATAACATGCTCACTTCGCACATTGCCGATACCACCAGCCAGCATAATCGGTTTATGGTAGCCGCGAACTTCAGTGCCGCTACTGCAAGAAACTAACTGCTCGTAGGTACGAAAATAACCATTAAGATTCGGTCGACCAAACTCGTTATTAAATGCCGCGCCACCTAATGGGCCTTCAGTCATAATATCGAGGGCCGTGACAATGCGACCAGGCTTGCCATAAGCAACTTCCCATGGTCGTTCAAAGCCAGGAATGTTTAGGTTAGATACACTAAAGCCGGTTAAACCTGCTTTAGGTTTTGCGCCGCCACCGGTTGCGCCTTCATCACGAATCTCACCACCAGAACCGGTAGATGCACCTGGAAATGGCGCAATAGCAGTAGGATGATTATGTGTTTCAACTTTTAATAAATAATGAACGGGCTCTTCAATAAAACCATACTGCTGAGAATCTGCTGCGGGAAAGAACCGTTCTGCTACATTGCCTTCGAGTACCGCGGCATTATCTGAATAGGCACTGAGTACGCCCTTGCCTTCAGTCGCTTTATAAGTGTTTTTAATCATCCCAAATAATGATTCAGACTGGTCAACACCATCGATAGTCCAGCTGGCATTAAAGATTTTATGGCGGCAATGCTCTGAGTTAGCTTGCGCAAACATCATTAGCTCAACGTCTGTTGGGTTACGCTCTAAACCAAGAAAACTCTCTAAGAGATAGTCAATTTCGTCATCGGCTAAAGCTAGACCTAAGTTACTGTTGGCAACTACTAATGCATCTCGACCCGAATTTAATATATCAACGGTTTCAAGTGGTAAAGGTTCTGTCTGTTCAAACAGTTGACCTAAATCAGATTGATCGGTGAAAACGGTTTCTACCATTCGGTCACAAAGAACCGATTGAATTAAGGTGTACAGCTCTGCATTGTCAAAGTCACCAGCTTCATCGCCGGTTAAGCAGAGCTTATAGCTAACGGCTCGCTCAATACGGCTGACCATTGCTAAACCACAATTGCGAGC
>Ga0115005_10000610_pt1 | contig 27778 bp, 23 predicted proteins | sample ArcOceMetagenome_FD_87163 | JGI IMG/M metagenome (GOLD analysis project Ga0115005, IMG submission 87163) | Marine eukaryotic phytoplankton communities from Arctic Ocean - Arctic Ocean - Greenland ARC118M Metagenome | ecosystem: Environmental > Aquatic > Marine > Oceanic | place: Arctic Ocean...
AGATCTGGCTCGATATAAAAAATGTGCTCTACATACATAAGCCCCAAGGCCATATAATCCGACAGGGATAACCTTGTGCACATCACACGGTAAAATTCTTTTCACTCCTTCTCTTCAATCTTGTGAATGAATCTCATTATCTCTCTCCTTTCTTTCCCTTTCTTTCATTTTTCCTTGAACTCTCGCGGAATTCTCATCTTCGCGATCTCCTCCCCACAACTTCAAGGTGCTGGTAGGTGTGGATGTCAGTAGATTGTCAGTTGTGTCAAATGCCGTCAATAGTCCGTCAATGCAACCCAAAAATCAATTAATTCGGCCGTTGGAAGATTGAAAGTTTGAAAATTCCTCTGTTGTGTGGATGTGGAATAATGTGAGATGTGGAGCTGTAAAAGTTCAGTACTTTTTAAAAAAGATTGCTTTTGTATTCTTTTTGATAATAAATGTAGTTTTTTGTTCTTCCTCTCGGATCGAGAATCCTGTGTTGTAAATTAGAGGTACACAAACTGTATTAAAACAAATTAATAACACGAGAAAGTATGTTTTCTGCATAATACAGTTCTTTTCATTAAAAGTGAGAATGTGATAGAAATCTTACCAAGTTCAAAGTACGTGTAGTGTACCTCGGGTAACTCTTATAAACATGGGGAAAACATACAGTCAAAATTTAAAAAAAAACTGTTTTTTCGAGGTTATGGAATTTTCATTTAATGTTTGTTACTAACTACAGATAACACAATTAGAACCCCTTGTGTGCTATGTTTACAAGGCCTAACCATGGAAGAAGCTTCAGCTCGGCAAAAATGAGGCAGTCTTACCAGGTTACGGAGTTGAACTGAGACTTTCCTACCTTGGAAGCCTTAGTATAAACCTCACAGGGGTATTCCAAAGGAGCAAGGTTCTTCACACGGATAGCATTTCCCTCTCCAGGAGTATCAAAAATTACAAACAAGGAGTTGAGCTCTCCGTTGTTGGTGAAAATCTCAAACTCTTGCTTGACATTGTTGGGACCATTCAACAACTCAACCTTTGCATTAAGCTGCTTTCCTTCGGTCTTAAGAAGAACCTGAAGCTGATCAATTTCGGGAGCAAAGGAAAGGTGGTGGACGGAACCTCCCTCCATGTACTTTCCTTCAACCTCTTCGGCAACCTTGTCACGAGCATCAGCAAGGGGTTCAATAGCGTAGGATACAGCAGCCTTTACGGGCATTGTGTAGGGTCCGGTATTCATAACCTCAAGGTTAGAAGCCTTGTTACGGGTTCCAACCAAGGTTTGGATGGGGTAATCCTTTCCGTCCTCACTGTGACAGTGAACGGTAACAGGAGTCCAGTCAGGTCCAATCCACAACTGGATATCAGCATTAATGGGGCGGCCATTGGAATGCAAAGCAATCTGAACAACCTCCTTGGTATCATCAGCCATGTTCCAGGTGTGACGGGTGTTTCCCTGGATAGTAACGGTGGGGGAGATCTTATTGATTTCCCAGTCAGCAGTTTTACTAGTAACACCGGGGCTATTTCCATTTTCGCCCAAAGCGAGCTGTGTCTTGGATGCTGCTCCGGTAGAAGGAAGAGGGGCGAAAGCACTGGCGGTGGCCAATGCAGAGAGTGCAAAACAGATGCTGGAGAACTTCATGATGGATACTGATATGGTTCGATGAATAGAATGTTAAAGGCCGTGGTGAACTGTTTTACCGGGACATGTATCTACAGTAACGGTATGGATCGATAGCGCATCAAGGTGCACTATCTATGAAGCAAAATTTCAAAAAAGGTGTGTGACGTACGTATCATACTTTTTTTGAAGATTCTGTGCCGGGACCAATCGCCAACTCCGACGCCTCCCCCCCCTCATAATTTGGGGGTGACATTTTCATCCAGATCACAAAGAGAATCAATCTCAAGCAAACAAAAGAACAACAACTGAGCCGACAACCATCGGAAACACCAACAACCAACGCCCATCAAAGAATAGACGTTCCTCAACAAACATGGCGCTGAGAGCATTCCACAGCAACCCAGCAATCGGAGGATTTGGAAATGAAACAGAAACCAACCCTTTCCACGAAGAAAGCGGTGATGCGTTTGCGCAAATCGTAAAGGAGCTCGTAGACAACGCTGTGGATGCATGTAGCACCGGCACCGGCACCACAACTCACCCGCACGGCGCGAAGGATACTTCTGCTAGTGCCAGTCGCGATGGGAAACGTGTCTTGAACAAACGAGTGCGTGTGAGTGTGGAAAGAGTTGAGAGTAAGCATGATGGCAGTGTTGAGGCTAGTACAAGTACCGGCAGCAACGATGATGATGGCCAGCAGGTGAAAAGATGTGATCTGTTACGCTTGACGATTTGCGATAATGGATGCGGAATGAAAGATATCGAAACATGTGTTTCTGCCTTTTCTTCCAGTAAAATAGATGGCGGAAACGAAGACGTTAACAGAAACAAAAATCGAGGGCGGCGGCAACCGCAAGCACCAGATGCATCACCGAAAGAAACTGCGGGGAGATACGGGATAGGATTGACGCTATGTCTCCTACACGCTCAGCGGCTTGTACCCAATTCGTGTGCAATGATCAAATCTACAGTGCGGGATTCTTCCTCTTGGACGGTGGCGAAATTTGTGGTGGATACCAATAGAGACTCGGTGGTGTGTGTTCAAAAGAAGGTTCTATTGAAAAAGGATAAGGAAATGAGTGGGACTGCGGTCAGCTTGCTTTTGCCTGTACGTACACTTTTTATTATTTCGTTTCATTCTGATCATTTGATATTTTGCTTAATAGCATCGACCACCTTTGGATAGGGAGGTACGGAAGCCAAGAGGGCGTGGCCACGACTCGCTGAATATTTTGCCAGATTCCAACTAAGTCTTGGACTGAAATGCAGTTTGGAGGTATTGGCACCATCACTATCCAGATTGCCTTTATTCATCAGGCCTACATATGAAGTTGAGAATATGGAGCGATGGAAAGAACAGAACCATACACAAAATGCTGATGCGAGCAAAGAAAACGCGCAACTTGTAGATTGCAACGAGCAAGGCGAGGATGACAAAGACACCACCATTGAAGAGACAGATACACCTGCGATTGAAGCTCAAGGAAGACACTGCGATGCTTTTATTGATTTACTTGAGGAAGCCAATAATTGCATTGATAGCGAACATAATGATGAACAACGCCCGGAAGCAACCAAGGCCCAACAAAATTTTGATCAATGCACAAATGATGACGATGAACATGAAGGATGGCATCTAGAACTGGATGAAGATTTTTTCTCATCGACAAATGGAGGACCACACCAACGTAAAACAAAGCCCCATGTTGCCCCGACGACCACAGCTACACGCAGTCAAAAAAGAGAAGACGAGGCTTCAAAGAGACGCATTCAAATACAAAAATCAATTAGCTCTTACCTCAAGAAACCAATCAATTTGATGAATGTGGCTCATTCGCACCAAAGGATTCGAAGAAGTGGCACCGATAACAACAAAACACCCCACACAAATGACAGCCCCAGCCTTGAAGTTGACATCATCGTTAGCGAGTGCGACGAAAATGATTATGAAGTGGAAAATAGTGGCGAGAACTTGCCTCAAGATGCTACAGATACGAGTGCTTCACACCCCGATTTCGATCGCTCAAAAGCGAAAATTATGTTGATCCGTATGGTAAACCGAATCCCGATGCTTGACGGCGCTGAAGCGTCGGCATGCGGTGTGGTGAGAGGATTGCAACAAAAATCTTTGTGGAACTCATTCGGACTGGATATTTCACCCATGTGTTCACTTTCTCCTACTGCCTCAGTGCAGCAAGCTTTGCACGTCCCAACCTTTTCTTTAGCGGATAGTGCGCATGTTGCCCCCTTCTTCTCTCGGAATAGTACTCATGAATTGTTTAGCGACGACGAGTTGTCGGACGATGAAAGTGAATGTGAACTTGATGATGTTGAAGACATGCTTAATAATGGTTTAAATGTGGCTGGGAAGAGAAAAAGAAATCGCAAATCATTACTCCTCAAGCCCGCAGGCTTACGACTTGGCAATATCCTCGTCATTGTCCGATTGAATTCAAAATCTTCACAGTTGCCATTGCCCACTCTTTCAAAGGTATGAATGTATATTCGAAAACCATTACCTTTACTTACTTATCTTTGAATTAAGTGATTTGTTTCTGAAATATGTTTGTGTTTATTCACAGGGGCGTCTTCCGATGAACGACAGTGCGATTAATACCGCTCTGCAGGCTGGTCTAAATTCCTGTCTACGGAGCTTGCAGAAGACGAATCCTTCACTTTTACTAACGTCTTCTCAATTGAAAAAGACGGAACGCGAAGTTCTATACATCCCTTCTATTGCATCTGCATTATCATCACTGATTCTGAACTGCAAAAACGATAGCCTCAGAGAGGACTGGCTGTCAAATTTTCAAAGTGAAGGGGGGTGTTCTACAGGAAACGAGGCAGAAACCCAAAGTCCAACACAATCACAATTGACGCACTGTCTTGAAGATCGAATTCGGGAGGCACTATTGTATCACGAGGAAGAACGGAAGAGAGAAGCGATTGAAAAACAAAAATCGCGACGAAAATCAAAATCAGCAAAGAATGAGCATGACGACAGTGAATCACTGTCAATGTCAAGTTCTCAATATGATCTAGAAAATTTTATGAATCATGAAGACGAGAAAACTTTAGATAGAGAAGCTAAAGAGAACCTATCGTTACCAAAAGGTGCCGACACGGATGTCGACCAAAGTGACGATGATATGAAATCCACTCTCTCCTGCCGATCATCAGTGTCCCGACCGGCTGAGGCTGAAGTGACAAACTCAAGCACTCCCAACGAAGGTAATGCCAATGACGACGACGAGGGTGTCGACCAAAGTGACGATGATATGAAATCTACCTTTTCCTGCCAATCGTCAGTGTCCCGACCAGCAGAGATTGAAGTAACAAATTCAAGTACTTGCAACGAATGTGATGCCAATGATAATGATTTCGACGACGATGAATGGTGGTAAGAACTGCTCTAGACGGTGCGCGTAATGTATTATAAATTAATCCTCTGGGTAAAGGACTTTATCTGCAACCCATGCTCCTATGGGAGCTCCCACGATAGGTGCAATGACATATAACCACCAGCCTTTCATAGCAATGCTTCCCCAACCTGCAATAGCAGCAATTATTCTGGGACCAAAGTCTCTTGCTGGATTAAACCCAGCCTGAGTGAGAGGCGCAATCACTGAAATCAATCCTCCAACCGTGGCTCCAATCAATGGTGGTACCAAGAAAGAATGTTTCGTAGAGATTTCATTCTTCGGGTTAGTGAGGGCGAAAATTACAAAGGCGAGCATCGCAGTGCCATAGGCCTCAGCGAAAAACGCTGTACCCACGCTCGATACGCTCCAATATTCACCAAAAGCACTTGCAGACTGAACAGACTCTATAGACCCCCTTACAATGTTATTGGTAGCTTCAAATGCGGCAATAGAGTCACGGAACAAGGCGAAATTGACCCCAGCAGCCACCACAGCACCAGCTACTTGTGCGGCAATAAATGTCGGGACTTTTATCCAACTAAAACCTCGAAGTAGGGCTAGAGACAGCGTAATAGCTGGATTTAAGTGAGCCCCTGATACAGATGCTGTTGTACTGATAGCAAGTGTCACAGCAATTGTCCACGCAGCAGCAATTTGCCAGAGTCCAACCTGCGCCGCTTTGAAGACCGCAGCACAAACAGTTCCACATCCTAACTGTACAATGATAAAAGTCCCAATGAACTCAGCAATAAGTTCGCGGACAAGAGTTGGCTTTGATGGTTCAATATCACCATTAGCTCCACCAGATAGCTGAAGAGACGAGGTAGTGCAGCTAGACTCTACCAGTTGGCGACACTCCAGCGAGGAAATACCAGGGAAAGTAGGTTCGCTGGGATTTGCTTTCATTTGTTTGTGGAATAATGACGACTTTGGTGTTTTTGGATCGATGCTAAAGCCTCTTACAAGCACATTGCTCTTTCCAACGAAGAAAAGCAGTGCTACTGAATAAATGAGGGGAAAAGAGCGCATCTGGTCTACACGTATGAAGAATGGGAAATGAATATAGTTCTACGAGTATGATATGTGCACACTTCTGCCGCCGCATCTGGAGAATGAATCAATCTTGATCGGTTTCCAGAGAAATTTGAGGAGAGTGTCAAACTCCCATGATGTTGAGGATAGTAGAACGGAGAAACCCAAAGGCCTTTTTCCACAATTATCCTCCCCGACCCAATCTGAAATCCGAACCCTTCTTTTTCTTCACAACTTTGAAACTTCTTCAAGAAGAAAAATGTTCTGATCCCCCCTCAAGAAAAGGACGAGAACACTTTCAACTTCATCAATAGATTGATTGCTGATTTACAACTGATTGGATCATTTCACAACGAAATCATTTTGAAACTATGGGCAACGACATCTCCAGTGTTTGCGGAAAGCAGCGAACGAAGAAGAAGAACTCTCCTTCAAGTAAGAATAAGACCAGCAAGCAGCCTGTAAAGGATGCCGAACCGCTTGATACTACCATGCCATTTCACGAGGAATCTACCACATCTTGCCACAAGAAGGCAGCTAGTGAAATTCGAGGAGGAACATCAAAACCCACTTCTCCGGATCTGCAAGAAAGTGCCACCTCCTTTGACCGCCCGTCTCCCAAACCTCGTCGTACGCACACAGTGAATGAATACGAGTCTGTCATGATCACGAACGTTCTCACGGATGTCAAGGAGCGTTACCACGTTAATACTAAGGAGTGAGTGCAATCTGCGTGTTGCACTTTTTCAAGGCTTTCACGTGAACGTGTAACTAATTTTAACTACACATACTCAAACTCATTTTTAATCACGATAAAAGGATTGGCCATGGTCACTATGGAGTAGTTCGAAAATGCATGGACCGTAAGACAGGTGAATGGTACGCGATTAAAAGTATTCGGAAGAGCAAAGTCCACAAAATCGAAGTTCTAAAGCGCGAAATTGAGATTCTCAAAGATGTACAACATCCAAACATAATTCGTCTCATCGAAGTTCACGAGGATTCCAAGTACCTTCATCTTATCACAGAGCTATGTACTGGTGGCGAGCTCTTTGATAGAATCATTGCCAAGACACAAAGTCCAGAAGGTCATTTTTCGGAGGTGGATGCTGCAGATCTTGTCCGGTGTATCCTAGATGCTATTGCTTACTGTCACGATGAAAAGCAGATCGTCCACCGTGACCTGAAACCGGAGAACTTTCTGTTCGCTTCAAAATCGGATGATGCCCCTATTAAAATTATCGATTTTGGCCTCTCTCGGTATGATGTAGATCCAGGGAACATGATGAGGACTAAGGTGGGAACACCTTACTATGTGGCTCCCGAAGTTTTAAACAGAAAGTATGATAAAAGCCGCGATATTTGGAGCATTGGTGTTATTTCTTACATTCTACTATGTGGGTACCCTCCTTTCTATGGAGATTCAGATAGCCAGATTTTCGATTCAGTACGAGCTGGAAAATTTGACTTTCCTTCGCCGGAATGGGATACTGTCAGCAAAGCTGCAAAAGATTTCGTCTGTAGTCTGTTAAAGAAGGATCCTGCGAAAAGGTACGTGTACGTGGAACAATTTAGACCTTTGTTTGAAGAATACTGTGCTTTACTAATGTAACTTTTATTCGTAGACCAACGGCAACTCAAGCTATGCAGCACAAGTGGATATTACAGTATGCTTCAGGGAAATCAATCACAAATCCACGTGTCCAGCACAGTAAAAGACGCAGCCTAATATTCAAGTCTTATATGGGCATGAAAAAGCTGAAGAAGGCCGCACTAGGTCATATCGCTACTCACTTGAACCCAGCTGAAATCGAACATCTTGGAAAAGTATTCGAATCAATAGATCTGGACGTTGCTGGAAATTTGACTCTCAAGGAACTTGACTCGGCACTAACGTCAGAATGTTTTTCACCCGACCTCCTCCAACGGCTGCGAAATCTCCGAGAAGATTTATCGCTCACTGGTGACGAGAGAGTAAATTGGAAAGACTTCTATGATGCAATGCTGGACAAGAGCTTATTAATGAAAGAAGACAAGATACGACTAGCATTTGACCTTTTCAGAAAGAAGGAAAATCATTGTTTACAGCTCGATGAACTCTTCAGTGTGCTTGGCGGAGAAAAAGCCACTCGAGATATCATCGACCTCGACGACATCAAGGGGAATCGTATATCATACGAAGAGTTTAAAGGCAAACTCACTGGATCTTTTTTAGAAATTAATGATGAATCAGAATAAGTTCAAGTACACGTACGTGTAGCAAAGCATTCCATGTCGTCCTCTAAAGGCGAACTCACTGGATGTTTTTTAGAAATTGATGATGAATCAGAATAAGTTCAAGTACACGTAGCAAAGCATTCTATACGAAGAGTTTTTAAAAAAGGCGAACTCACTGGATTTATTTTAGAAATTGATGATAAATTAGAATAAGTTTATTAATAAGTACGCGTAGCAAAGCATTCCATAGAAACTAATACATTTAGTTCGTTATTTGACTCTTTTTCTTGAGAACATCTTTCCTGTAGAAGTCAAGCGGCGGAGGTCCAGCATCCAGAGCACCGACGGAGTCCTCTCTATTGTCTACGACGAATAGTTCCCAAGGGTCGATGCCGGCTGAACGCAATTTTGCATAGATTTTATCTTCCCTCTCCGATTCCGAAGGAAGTGATCCATCAGCTGTGCACAAAAGTCCCCCGAGGTATCTTTGACCAACAGCCCCGGCTGCTCCGGCATAGTGAAAGATAATATATGAAAGATCATCAGCCACATCAATAATAGTCCAGAATTCATCAGATGTAACACCGTTATCAAGTACACTGAATCGAAATGTACCGGGTACAGGGCCGTCTCTCACCCGGTAATGCCTTTTTGCCCATACATTCCTCCCGTCAATAGTTTCGACCCTAAAGACAGGATCATACCACATACTCTTACCGTTCGCAGCTTCGTAAAAGATTTGATTCTGTGATGGGAATTGATCATATGCAACATTCGCTCCAGCAGCAACTTTCCATGAGATGCTGGTACTTTCACTGCCGACTAAAGCCTTTTCGTCGTCCAAGTGTCCCACCAATATCGCCCTAGCCACTTCTTTCGTCAAAGGCTCCCCCCTGAATGACTCAATTGGAGCCACTTGTGGCAACGTAGGTATCTTTGCATCACAATTGAAAATGTTATTCTTTTGGAGAATACAGAAACTAAAATCCCTCAAAAGCTCTGACTCGTACGATACAAGCGTTCGATAGGATGCAACTTGATCGCTCGTATCCACCGCAGTCAGTGCATCAAGACATTCTTTACATTGTTCATCGGCAACGCACTTTGCAATACAATCGCCACATTTGGTAACCATACTGTAGAACTCCTGTGCGTTTTGAATTGCGCCTTTCTCCCATGTTGCATCAATGCTATGTTTCACCCAATCAATTGGAGCGAAATACTGATTGAAAAATAGCAGTAGAGCATACGTAAAATCATCTGAAGTCCATCGATCAAAAAGTCCCATCATTTGCTCTTCCATTCGTTGGCCACTTGCAGCACTACTCCAAGGAAGCAGCAATGAAGCAAATGAGGGTGACTCTGGATCGTAAGGACCACAAAGTGGCGATGGAGATTTTTTGCTTCCTCCGCAATCAAGAGCATACTGACATACTTCATTTTCGTCACTGGAAGATTTTTTCCTTTCATGAAATACATCTTTCAGAAAAGACAAGTCAATGTCACGCTCTAGATTGAACGCGATTAATGCATCTGCATCCAGAACTTGCTGCCGAATGCTTGAAAAATCCACTTCATCTTCAGGCAGAAGAACAATATTGGCCTCAACTGCTTCATCAGAGAACCAATATGCTTTCCTTTGAAGTTGCTCTGCTGCTTCCAAAATAGAAGGATTTCCATAGGGCGAGGATATACCAAACTTTGATTTCACTTCATTTGCATTGTGTGGGAGGATGAATACTGCTTTGCCAATAATTGCATTTGAATCAGCGACGGAGATTTCCGGAATAGTTGCTTCTGATGCTACACTAAGCCTCGTATTATAAGCTCCGAATTTAACATCAAAACCTTCGTTTCGAATGTGCGGCCTTCTCTCCCCAGTGCTGCTGCTAAGACTAGTTCTTGGGTGTGCATTAGATACAACCGCGTTCGGGCCAACATGAAATGACAATGAAGGTTTAGCAATCAATGCCACCATGTAAATGGCAAAGATTTTCATTTTGAGGAGGTTTCTGCTTAACAATATTGAGTGTAGATGGTGTTGTGTGTTATGGAAACGGAATGCGTCTTCCAGAGTTCGCTTCGTCATCATCTACGAGTATGTGTAGAACCAAAATGATGAGTGTTTTTACATACACAATGTGAGGTGTTTAATAAATAAACGCTATTTTACTGGTTTGGGTTTTCTTCATTTTTTGGTGAACTTGCATGAGTAAAAATTTCACGTGCAGTGATGGAGTGATACGTACGTGGGTATACCTGGTATTCAATTTGACAAATATGAGCCTAGTGTAGTTTAATTTGAACTTACATGCTCAACTCTAGGAATTTTATCTTAGAATAATATCAGCAAGCGCATCATGCCAACAAGGCCTAGTGGACGAAACAATCACCTTATTGTAATGCAGAAATTTTTGAGCTGAAGCATCTCTTTTGTTCAAGTTGGACGTACGGAATTTCTCATTTACGGTACAACCACAAAGAGAATTGCAAACCTGGGCAGTCAGGTAGTAAACTTCACGCAAGCGAACAACATCTTGAAGCTTTTCAAACAAATCAGCTGCGTGATGCAATTCTAGTAGAGCTCGTTTGAAGAGATTTCCACGTCCAATTCTGTCCACGCCTATTTCCCTTCGCGCTTCCTGATCTTTCACTTCGCTCAGTGTACACTTTGCCAGTGTCAACCAAGCTTGGCCTTGAAAGTATACATGAGAATGTTGTAAAATGACTGGCATTGCTGCCTTCATTATCGCTTTCGCTCTCTCTACGTTATCCATTTCAAAGTGCATTCGAGAAAGTAGACTCAAAGCAGAAGCGTGTATGGGATCAATTGAGTATTCTTCCGAGAGAGCAAGGCATTCAAGCAGCGTAGGGATGATACAAGTAGGATTCTCAGGAGACATTTCAAAGTAAATCATCACCAGCTGAAGTAAGAAGTGGCACTGGAAGAAATGCATGTCGTATTTCTGACAGTATGGTATGATTACATTTGAAATCATGCTCTTCGCTGCATCCCATTCGCCTTTTTGACAAAGTAAGAGGCAAGAAAGCCCCCAAGCTTGCACCAACGCTTTTCTGTCTCCTCGCCCAGACGCCAATGCGTAATTATGCAAAAACAACTCGTAAGATTGAGCGCTATGAATGTCAGATTTGCGGGTTGATGCCTCGAGGATGATTTGCGCAGCACTGTGATAGCAGTTCACTCCAAAAACCTTGGGATTTTGTCGTTTGGCTGCACGTATCTTTTCCAATGCTGTTGTATACAAGTTGATATTCATATCTTTCACGACCTGTTTCTTGTTCTTGCCTGACGATGTCCGTAAACGATCCAGTGTGCTGCAAAGTGGCTGGGCGACCCCCGTGGACTTCTCCTCTCGAGCAGTATAAACAAGCTTATCCGATCCACTCCCATACAAAACTGAAGATGCAACGTCACTCACAATACTCGCTAGACGCTCCACAGCCATTTGATCATCGTAGCAATGCATGGAAAGCTGATTCGTAGCAAGCGCAAGATTCTGCCTCCCCACAGCTTGCCAAAGTCCAGCTCCGACCATATGCTGCTGAGCCATGACTTGAAACGTATCCCTACCCCCCACCATACTCGTCGACACATCATGCAAGTAAATAGTATTTCCGATAGCATTCATGGCTTGTGTTGTCGATGCGGTGGCACCTGCCACACTTTCCCAAGCTTGCGGGGGGTTATTCCCACTACGGCCCGCGCGCTGTAGGGATGCCCCGGCAACCAATGAGTGAAGGTGATGTTCTCTCCCCCGAGCTGATGCCCTGTCCAATAAATTCCCTTGATTCCGATCCGCAACGTCACTGTCATCTGAATCTGATGTCGCATGGAGCCAACCAAGTGCATAAGCCAAACATGCCTCATCGCCACTCTGCTGCGCAACCTTGATAGCTTCCAGCGTTGCCATATGTGCCATATCATTATTTCCAAGTTTGTGAAATAGAGATGCAAGCACTATAGTGACGTATTGTACCACATTACCTTTTTGCTTATTTGATTGCCTTGCATCATTTCCATTCCCACTCCCGTTCCCATTTGCATTATTGGCATTATTCCCACCACCTGCACCTGCACCGGTACCCGCACCATTGGACGATTCGGGAAGATTTGGCATGGCCAGCCTCTCCTTCCTCTCTTGAATCATGGCATAATCGAAATAACGATGAAAATGCTCAAGGGCTCCAACTCGTTCCCCATACTGAGCACAGTTCATGAATCGGAGATAGTGCGCTAGGGTCAATTCAGGATTTTCCTGGAGGATGCAATGAAGCTGGGATTCTAGTTCGTGGTGGTTGATGGTATCTTTGTTGGAATCTAAATCGTGGCACTTTTGGAGGAGGGAACGTGATATTTGTCCAGGTGCCAGTGGCCACGACGAGAGTGAGGGAGTTCTTATATTTGGTGGATTGGCATTCGCATTGGCATTGTCCTCCATTTTGTCATTGTGATGTGAATTATCCATATCCACAGTAGATGATCTGGAATCATCCCCATTTCTCAATTCATCACTCGGACAAGAAGGTATTGAATATTCCACATAATTACCTGCACTTGCACTTGCACCAACACCTGCATCCAAATCAACGTCCACATTGATATAATCGCAACAAGCCTCCCAGAACCGTCCAACGGCATCAAACCCCAATTGATCAAACCCCAAACACCTCTTACGGACGTATACCCCATGCGCACTATCGCCATCAATCACCCCCTTGGCAACCGTAGCTCGAAAGGCTCCAAAGAGATCCAGGAGGGAATCGATGGAGGAGAAGGTTTGGCACAAGTCCTCCAAAAGGATTTTGGCGGCGTTTTGGTAAAGTTTTTCAGGGCCGGAGATTAGGTTTAGGAGTATGGGGAGTTGCATGTTTTCCAGAGGAGAATTGATGTTCATGTTCATGTCGATATCTTCCATGTCTTGGTTGTTGGCATCGCTAGCGCTGGGATGGGATGGTGCATCATTGTCGTGTAGGACAATGTGTCGAATGACTTTGGAAAGGTGCTCTCCTATTCCTTCCTGTTGTGAATCTAATGACTGTTGAGTTTGATTGGTAGATACGGTGTCGTGAATGAGAGAAGAGGGATCGGAGTGGAGGGCAATGAGGGTGCAGACTGCCACTGAGTGCGGCGTTGGTCGTTCGGCCATGGTCTGTTTTTGTGTTGTGCTTTTTGTCGGGATGATGATGGAAAATGGAAAATGAGGAGGTTCAAAATTGTATGGGGGCGGATTCTGGAAATATGAATTCAATTCCCCCCTCCTGAAGACCCCCTGGAAAAATGACAACAAAAGGCTCGGATCCTGGACCGAGGTGAAAACAAGCCGGCATGGCATCCGCGGGTCTAAACCGGCACTTTCAACAGCAATACAAGTTCATTTTCATTTTCGTTCCCTGGTGGAATGAGAAGGGATCACTATCATAGCAACCAACTCCTGCTTGAACTCTAAGGTCCAAGCCACAACATCTAGCTAGCAATTCTACTGAAATACTCGTAGTTCCCGTATGCCAGATACGAGATTAGATACGAGATTCCACAATAACGAGGAAAGACCAAGCATAAGGAACACAACAACCCGCAGCATCGACGAAGAGGAAGAAATACAAAGACCCGCAGAACCCTGGAAGAATACCAAACCGTCGCTGTTCAAGTTGAGAAATAGCAAGAAAAGGGCCAAAAAACTACTTGCACGCAGAGAAGGTAATAGTAGACCTAATAGAAGGAATTGGAGAGTATTTGCGAAAAGGAGAAATCGGTTCGATAACGATAACGACATCGAGGAAGATAGCATTAGTCACAACCATCAGAACGGCAACAGCGATCATTCCCCACTCCTTGTCGGTTGTCTATCTGATTCTGCTGTACAGGACTATTCATTACTGAATCATCATCACGAAGACGAACCAGAACTAGATCAGCAGCAAAAAGAGAAACCGCGATCCTTTACATTTGACGAAGGAGAAGACGGTTATTCGAAACAAGTGAGACTCGCCTATACCTATAACAAATACTCTCACCCATACAGAAGTAGCATCGATAGTGAAACCAGTCTCCCATTCCTAGACGACCAAGACGACGACGATATAAGCTACGAATCCGTTGGCAGTTCCGACTCTCTTGGCCGCGACATAAATAACGAGCACGAGCACGACGATCCGTCCAGACATATGGAAGAAGGGAGCCATAATAGTCTCCTACATTCTCCTCATTCCAACCTTACAGATACCAGTGGAGACGCAGTTCGAAACTTCAATCTAACGCCAACAAACGACTTTACCACGCAGGATTATCCAAATCAACGTTCCATCATGAGAACATCTCTCATGAAATGCGTCAGGGGGATAACCCACAACCCCGTCTCAAAATGCATCCTCCGTCTCCCGTCTCTAGCCGATGCACTACCGGCTATACTGCAGATCCTTCTTCAGCATCCCAAAACGGCCTTTGGGGGCTTAATCGCCTCTTGTGCGATATTGGATCTGGCAATTATCCTACCGGGATACCTCCTAACCTACCTCATTACAGAGTATGGCGTCTACTCATTGGTGATACTCACTATATGGTCCCTTGGTCTATTCATATTGAGAACTATTACGTTCCCCGGTTCTACGGCGAGGGCGAGGATGGAAATTGAGAAGGAATTCGTCAAGTATTCGTTTCGAATGATGACGAATGCCACAGAGGCCGTGGAGAGTCTGGTGACAAATTTGGTGCAGGAGGAAGATGTTTCGTTTTATAATCGGGATTATGGTGGTGATAAGGGACAGAGGGTTTTGGGATTGGGCAGTGGGAATTGTGAAAGATATGAGGTGATTCCCATGTGGAAAAAGGTCTGTCAGTATAGGAATCGGGTGCTGGGGATGTATCATGATGTCCTCCATTGTCTGCTGGTAGAAAATGGGGATGGAGCTTTCAACCCTGACCATTCTGGCGGCAATGCCTTGACCAAGTATGGAAGTAATCGTTTGGTTGGTGATATTGGGAAACTTACTGACGTCTCACCGAAGGCGAGGGCTGATGGAGACGTTTTATTGAAAATATTGTCAAGAGTTTTGGAAGATCTGGATCGTTTGGAAAGCTGCTCTAAAGAGTATCTCGAAAGTTCCATGAATGATATTGAGCATAAAGTATTGTCATCCGAGGGAAGGAGGGCTGCACAGAGACTTCTGGTGTCTATTACAGAATTTGGAGAGTGCCTTGATTCAATTCAGCCGTCAGGTGGGTCAACTGTTAAAAACAACGACGGTGACGATGAATCTGAAGACGGCAATGTTGGTCATCGTCCCAGAAGATCAATCATTAGAGAAGGTTTTGACAACTTCAAAATAGTTATGGTTGGAATGATAGAAATGTTCGATCCTCCCCCGCTGGACATTATATTTGGACTTGACGTCTTAAGAGGGTCTATGTTATCAAGGTACCAAGGTTCTCAACAATTATGGATACCCAGGGGCAAATCCGAGGGGGGAGGACATATTGATGCCATCCATATTCCATCCAGCAAAGTGCGTAGAAATCTGTCAGCAAATGATAGAATGGAAAAGGCTGTGTTATTTTGCAATCCTAACGCTGGATTATTGGAAGTTACAACTGGTCTGAGTCTTATTGGTGGCAATGTTTCAGCTTCAAATGTTTCCGAGCTTTCGTGCTGGACCGACTTCTATTTGGAAAATGGCTACGATATCATTGTATTCAACTATGTTGGATACGGCCGCAGTCACGTGGGTAAACGAAAAATCAAAGGCGACTTTTCTGGTGGTATACAAATTTTGAGAAGAATCATATCTTCATCTCTATTCGGCTTCAAGCCATCACCCTCGAGCTTGAAATTGGATGCAACTGCAGCTGCAACCCATATTATCGAAAAATTGGGCGTGGACAAATTTGTGATTCATGGTGAAAGTATAGGCGGGATGGCAGCATCTGGTGCTGCTAAAACTGTTAGCCACAGAAAATATGTTGACGCAAACTCGCTTCCAGTTACCTATCCGACAATGCTTCTCTGCGATAGAACTTTCTGCAATCTAAATGCAACTGCCTACCGTCTCGTTGGCACTTGGACTAGTAGCGTAATACCGCTATTGACTCCATTTTGGAATACCGACGTCGCTGGGGACTTTTCATCAGCACGGTGTCGCAAAGTTGTCGCTCAAGACGCTGCAGATGTTATAATTCACGATGCCGCTTCGTTGAAAAAAGGAATCGCGACCGCAAAAGAGATCACAAAGGGGAAGACAAGTGGCGTCGGCACTTTAGGTGATATTCCTCTCACCTACCGCATGGCTGATTATGAAGACGTCGGAGTGCAAGATTCGAAAATTGTTATATTTCCAGCTAAGCATACTCAAGCTCCCTCTTGGCCAGCTGATAAGCACATAGAGTTGTCCGAAAGTTTTCATTTCGCAGCATGCGCTAGACGGATAGGGAAATTGGCTACTAGTATACGGAAGAACCAATTGCTAAATTCATTGAAGCAATCACCATACGAAGACGAAGAAGAAGGCATCGAGATCACGGCTCTTTTTAGTCGAGATGAAGAGGCTCCACGAGAAGATACAACACATTATCATGATAATGTCCTTGAGATATGGGAAACATTGAGCCGTTGCGATGGTCTCTGCGGATTTCCACTTGGAGCGGCTGTCAAAGATGGGCACGATTGTACAATCGACTGGCTCTCATGCATGACAACGTTGGGTTCTCAGAGAGTTGCTTTGGCTGCTGAGTCTAGGCTCTGGGCTTCATCGCAATCAAAGCTAAAAGGTTCCTTTGATAACGTCATTATCGAAGACGAAGATTTCAACATTTCACGAGCAAGATATAAGAACGACGGGGAAGAAGTCGAAATTGAATTACTACCCATGCCGTTACCTGAAGTGATTAAAGAATTACAGGGTGTTTTTTCTACTTTCAATGGCATCTCCGACGAAGAGAATTCATGCAAACAAGGTAAGAATAGAGCCCCGTCTTATTCAGCTTGTTTTTTGTGATTTCAACTAACGCTTTTTTCCAACTCTGAAGTGCAACACGAGCTGGATTACATAATCAAAATGCTTAGATATGTCAAGGATAGAATGACGTCAAAACAATCGACAATGAATGCCCTACAAGTAGCACATTTTCGTGATACATTCGATGGATTTTCCACTGGGCGTTTCTTGAACTTGAGCTGTGGTCACAATAACCAGTATTCGTTCCAAGAGAGAGAAGAGCTTAGGTCGATTTTAGCAGAGGCGATGGAAAACGAACATTTTCTCACATAATCCTGAAAAGATTTTTAAGAATCTGGTATCAAACTACACGTACAGAACTAATCATTGAAATAAGTACACAGACTTGAAATAAAATTAATATTGTTCGTCTACACGTCACCACGTACAGTACATACGTTTACACAACGCAATTCGAAATTGTCAAATACCTATCAATTTATTCATGTTTATCAATTTTTATTGAAGCAAACGCCGGCCGTCCTCAAACAGTATCTGCGTAGCTCATCACTATTTTCACTTCATCGGCGCACCTCTTCATTTCTCATAACATTTTTACTGTATGGCCCATCTTCTTATTGCTTTTACGACACCAATGACCTCCTCTGGTAAGCAAATACTTACCAGCACCCTTACGCTTACCTTTCTTGATGGGAGTAACATTCGAATTAACCTTCGTCTTGCTCTTACATGTCTTGCATTGAACTTCGAAATTTGGCACACATGTCTACCTCACTTGATCTACGTGCAATCAAATTCTTTCTTGAGATCTTCCTCTGTGAGATCATGCCCCCTCGTGATATTGTAACTTAGTTTCGTGCGGAGCTTCTTATTTGGACCAACATCAAAATAATCCAATTCATCATCACTGGAGGATATGGCTTCGATGTATACTGAACAACCATTCCTTATTTCTCCGGCAATGAGCATCTTGCTCAGTTTCGTTACAACTGTCTGCTCGAGATATCTCTCTACAGGTCTAGCTCCATAATTAGGATCAAAACTTGCCTCCAATATAGATTGAGCTCCACTTTTCTCTAATACAACGCGGATTCCCTGTGTTGCTAGGCGCCTCTTGACTCCTGTCATAGCCTTGTGGCAAATCTTCTCCAATTGGGACCTGCCGAGGGAATTGAACATTACAATTGCAGATAACCTGTTCAAAAATTCAGGTGAAAAATGCGCTCGCACAGCTTTCATGACTGACGCGTGTGCAACAGATTTCTCCTTTTCGTCACTTTCATCTGAAAGTTTCAGGAGAGATTGAGCTCCTAGATTAGATGTGAGGATGATAACCGTATTTGTGAAGCTAACTGTACGGCCACGACTGTCAGTCAATCTTCCCTCGTCTAAGACTTGGAGAAGCAGGGTCAACACTCTTGGGTGTGCTTTTTCAACTTCGTCAAATAAGACAACAGTGTAAGGTTTCCTCCTTACAGCTTCGGTCAATTGTCCACCCTCATCGTGGCCGATATAGCCCGGGGGGGACCCAATAAGTCTGGCTACAGAGTGCGGTTCGGTATATTCGCTCATATCAATCCGTACTAAGTGCCTTTCGTCTCCATCGTAGAGTTCGGAGAATAGAGCCTTCGCCAGCTCAGTTTTGCCGACCCCTGTTGGTCCAATGAATAGGAAAGATCCAGTGGGTTGATTCTCCCTTGCGAGACCTGCACGTGACCGTAGAATGCAATCGACAACTTCTTCCACAGCTTTATCCTGTCCAATAACTCTACTCATGAGGCGGTCATCAAGTTTCAGAAGGCGCTCCCGATCAGTTTCAGATAACTTTGTCACAGGGATTCCTGTCCAACGTGAAATGATTTCGGTGATGTGGGTAGGTGTAACGACCTCAGAAACCATAGTCTCGTCTGCGTCAGGATCGTTGAGAAACTTCTCTTTGCGCTCGTCCTCTTTTTTGATAATAGACTGTAGATGATTTTGAAGATCGGGAATAGCGCCATATGTCAAGTCTGCTGCCTTTTCAAAGTCACCCATTCGTTCTGCATTCGCAGCTTTGTGCTCAAGGGTTGCAAGCTTCTCCTTTATAGCCTTGATTTCATCCGCACGCCCGCGATCTGCCTGCCACTTATCCTTCAGAGGCTGGAGCTCTTCCTGGTAATTGCAAATATCTTGCTGGACTCTCTTCCTTCTTTCCTTGCTCGCTTTATCCTTTTCACGCGCCAAAGCAGTAGATTCAATTTGTAGTTGGATTATCTTTCTTTCTAACACATCAATTTGTTCAGGACGCGAATCAAGTTGGACTCTTCTAGTTGCCGCTGCTTCGTCAACAAGATCAATGGCTTTGTCCGGTAAGAACCTGTTAGTTATATAGCGATCGCTCAATTTTGCAGCAGAAATGAGGGCAGCATCCGAGATGCGAACTCCGTGATGAGCTTCATACTTATCAGACAAACCACGGAGAATGGAAATGGTTGCCTCGACAGATGGTTCAGAGACAAGCACTTGCTGGAAACGACGTTCAAAAGCCGAGTCTTTTTCGATATGTTGCCTATATTCGTCGAGAGTTGTTGCACCAATCATTCTCAATTCTCCCCGAGCCAACATTGGCTTCATGATGTTGGCAGCATCCATTGCACCGTCACTCTTTCCTGCTCCGAGTACTAGATGAACTTCGTCGACAAAGAGAATGATTCTACCTTCTGCGGCTTTGCATTCTTCAAGCACCGCTTTGAGTCGCTCTTCAAACTCTCCACGATACTTTGCTCCTGCCACAAGTTGGCCCATATCAAGTGTCCTCAAGGCACATCCCTTCAGTGTCTCAGGTATGTCACCTTCCAAGATACGTTGCGCAAGACCCTCCACGATCGCAGTCTTTCCTGTTCCTGGTGCACCGATAAGACATGGATTATTCTTGGTGCGACGACACAGTATCTGAATAAGCCTTCTAACTTCCTCATCACGTCCAATCATAGGATCCAACTTTCCATCTGCTGCAGCCTTTACGAGATCCACACCGTATTTCTCGAGTGCTTCGTAAGATTCCTCAGCGCTAGCACTTGTGACTTTTCTACCTCCGCGTATGCCTTCTAGTGTTTTGAGGGCTAACTTCTTGGAAAGTCCAGCATTTGTCAATTCGTTATTCACTTCTCTGTCAGAATCGTATAAAGCGGTGAACAGATGATCAAGTGCAATGAGAGCATCGCCATTGGCCTTTGCATAATTTCCCGCCCTTTGAATAAGTTGGGCCATTGATGACGAGAATGAAGCTTCTGTAGGTGCAGGGCTTTGCGAAGGTTTTTTGAGTAGGAGACGTTGCAAAGAACGGCGAATGGAATGAACATCAATTGGATTTGATTGTAGGTCATCAACCTTGGAGGAACCGTTGTGGTGGTCAGCACGAATGCAAAGTCTAGCTCCAATAGAATCGTCATCGGCAAACATAAGTACTGCCAGGTGTAGAGGATCTGCCTGAGAATGCCCATTATCGCGGGCCAAAGTCAAAACCTCTTGTAAAGTTTTGCGTGTTGCATCGGTCATGTCATTCATGGTATTGATATTTATTGAGCGGAATATGGATTATTGATTGTGCGTTTGCTTTTCGTTTTTGCATCGTTTTTGTATAATTGAAGAAATTCAAAATGCGAATCCGAATCCGAAGAGGTTCGGATTGGTTGGGGAAACACCGAAACTTTCACGTAATTTTTTAGAAACTCGGAGAAACTTCCAAGAAACTCTTCTTTCCTTCCTTGTCTCTTTTTTCCATTTTCTCTCCCAGCAACAAGCAACAAGCAACAATTAAGCAGGTATGTACAATGTACAGTATGTTGATGTACCCTCCGTCTAGAACTGCGAATAGAGGTGCCAGCAATATTCTACTGTGAACCTGATACGACTTGTTCATATCTCACTGCGAATAAAAAGCGACACCAACAATGGGAGGAGATGGCGGAGTTATCGCAAGCGATAGGCGCTACATGCGCGGCGCTGGTACAGCAGACCACACAGCAGATTCAAAAAGAGCTTCTAAAGCAGCCGTTGCAGAAGCTGAAAGAGAATCACAGGTAGAGAACATGACCACGTGTGCCATCACTGGTGCAACTCTAGACTACAAAGATATTGTAGCTTGCCCCTTCGGACGATTATATGGTCGAGAAGCAGCTGTTGAGGCATTACTTCGTAGAATGGAAAGTGGGAAAGATGATGGCACCAAAAATGAATCAACTGATTTGGGATGGCATGTACGCGGATTGAAAGATTTATACCCCGTCAGATTTCAGTTGACGAAAAAAGTATCAAATGGTGACGATACTCGAGTACCAGTTTGCCCCATCACATCTGTGGATTTGAATGGTATACAACCAGCAATTCTCATCGTAAAAAGCAAGAAAAAGAAAAATAGCAGTGGCCAAGACCGAAATGAGAGTCCAAACGTTTTGAGCGAGAAAGGGATGAAAGAAATAGGATTTGAAGCGTTGCAAGAAGAATATGGGCCATTCAAAAAGGAAGATTTAGTGCGATTAGCTCCACCCGCCACCATGCTGAATGAAATAAAAACAAAATCGGAAGAAAAACGGCAAAGTGAAAAGGCTTCAAAGCCATCTAAAAAAAGGCGGAAGAAGGAAGGACAAACGAATGAGAAAAGTAATGGAGGAGTGAAAAGAATACATATAGACATATCAACAGATAACAAAAACGGAGCCAAAAGGTTGAAATCAGGAACGCATGATTCTAAAATGCCTCTGACGATAAACGATGTTCGAAGCAACGTTGCAAACGCTGTCGCTTCAAATTCAGTATTATCTGATTTGTTTTCTGACAAAAAAGAATCAAAGCTTTCAGAAAAGGAGAAAAAGGACAAACTTTTCTCAGTTAATTGCTAGCTTCCATTGGAGAACATGATGGGTAAAGGTAATAGTTTGTTGGCTATGGTGAGTACCGAAGCGGGAACCGGCAGAAATAAGAGACCTTTTACATACATGATACCTAATTTGATTAATGCTTACCTTATTATACATCACACGTAAACTACGTATCATACATAATAGGCTCTTCACAAATTTGAAAATGCTAGAACACATAAAGGCCTTATCTCCCAAGAAAATACAAAATACAAAGCCTAAGAACCTTCCTTCACCATGTGCTTCACAACACCATACAGTACCGTACCTGCCTGTACATACCTCTACAAGATTTCTATTCCAAACGAAAAAGTGCTACATACCGGTACACAATAAAAGCCTCTTCCAGGAAAAATATAAAGCCTCCTCTGTGTTACAAAAGCCTCTCTTTTTGGAAGACACAATTTCAAAATAGAACTACACGTACTGTACATAATTCATTTCAAGATATTCTTGCCGTATGTAACAAGTTCAACATTTCTCTAATAAAACCTTAGTTGCCTGACGATCTTGGAAATAATTAGAGATGTAAGGAGTGAAGCTCAGTTCTAAGGAAGCGAAAACCTTATCTGGTTGGACCTTTTCGCAAGAACATGAACAACTGAAAGTGATGCTCTGACAATCTACTTTAAAATATCTCGTGCAATTTGGAATCTTTGAGACTCAAATTGCAAGGATTCAAGAGGTGAGAAGACGAATCTCCAGCCTTACTTCGATACACAAAATCTACATCACAATATCAATCACAACACAATGTTGTTTATTTTTAAATCTTTACTAACACCTTTGGTATTTTTAAACCCTGAGAAAAAAGAAAATACGGAAAACGAAAGGGTCGCTACCATGAAAATCATAATGCATTGCACACTTAAAGACCAAACAAGTTCTTCATCATACAAGCATGAACGTGCACCTGATCAACCTTTCCAGGTGATCCTGCAACATCTCTTCCCAAGACCTTGAAACCCTTACCCTCCAACGCCTCAAGGCATCCATCATCTCCACCATAGGAAATAGGAACGGGACGAGTTGAGTGGGACCCCCATCCGTTTCCTCCACTTCCCATACTTCCCCAGAAGTGAGCAACATTTGCGGTGTCCGATTCGGTCCAAGTGGTGAAATCAGAGATGTGTTCGGTTGTAGATTTGGAATCATCCTCATGTCTTCCAGCACCGATTGCAACAGACCAGGGGTTAACATTGGAATTATTCTGAGGTGTGATCTTGTGGGATTCTCCTGCAATGATGTACTTCGCAACAGCCTCAGGAAAGTCGTCGTTCAGGGTCAAGTAATGATCATGGTCAGCAGTTACGTAAAGAGCATTCTTCTCCCATCCTCCATTTGCATAAATCCAGTCCAACAACTCTTGAACTCCGTCGTTGATGTCCAACATTGTTCCAAGCATATCGTCCATGTGGTCAGCATGAGCTGCCCAGTCGATATCTCCTTGCTCGTACATCAAGAAGAAACCATCATCATCCTTTCCAAGGAACTCGACGGCTGCCTTCACGTGCTCAGCCATGGTAGGGAGTTGAGCAACCTCATCAGGAGAGTAGTGGTCACAGAGCTCATCGGAAGTAGTGGCCTTGACACCTTTGGGAGTACCATGGGAATCAGACTCAACCTCTCCACCGGAGCACCACCTGTTCGTGTAGGAACTGTCAAGTCCACGGTAAGGTGCATTTTGTTCTCCGGATGCGGTGTAAGATCCTCCGAAGCAAACCATTACATGCTGGTCATCATTGGGGTCAAGTCCTTGCAAAGGATCGTAGAAGTTCTGTAGTGTGCGGGTCAACAGCGAGAAAGTTAGCTTCGAAACGTGGAAAGAAGGTATTGGGCACTATCTTTAATACTTACCGCAGCGAGAACATCCTCACTCTGCTCGATAAGAGTCCATTGGCTGTTAAGAGATCCGCCCTCGCGCATCTTATCCTTGTGGTATTCAGAAGGCTGGTAACGACTAGCACAACCTCCAGCTGCGTAGGTAGGGTTAACCTTCTCAAAAGACTTCTGCATCTGAGGTCCGTTCTTTCTGTAGTTCGAGTGAACAACGAAACTTCCTGGGGTTGCATGCAATACAGGTACCGAAGATACTACTCCTCCAGCCTTTCCACACTTCATCGCATCCTCGACTATTGTGCTCACGTCCTCCTCGTAAAGGTTCACAGACATCATGTTCACGGCAGCCTTGTGCCCAGTAGCAAGTGCTCCAGCAGTGGAAGCTGAGTCGGTAGCATGACGCATGATGAATTCTGGGTCAAAACCATCAGTGAAGGGGCCCTCCATGGTGTATCTTTCATCCCAAGGGTATGCACCTCCCTTAGTGTCATTCCACAACACCATGTTTCCACCCTCATCCTCGAAATCAGTGGGAATTAAGTCGATGGGCTTGCCACAGTCGTCCAAAGCGAGAGCAGACATTCCGTTGTCGTGGCCACTGACCGATCCTTCGAGAAGGGATTTTGCAGGACCATAGTGAGCTCCAGCGTTCTCTTCCTGTAGAACAACAGTTGAGGTGGTGACAAGTCCGTAAGACTCAAGATTCTGGAAAGAAAGACCAGACCCTTCCCCTTCAGTGTAGTAGTTGTCGAGAGAACGTCCACTGAACTTAGCCAAGGCCTCGTCAGACTTATCTCCACAGCCAGCCTCAATATTACATCCCATTTCAGTCAGCTCATCAATGACTCTCTTGGCGATAGCTCCTGCACGGATCATTTCCCATCCCTGTGAGATTGAATGAGGTGCTCATCATATGAGTGAAATATTAAATTCAAGTTTTCAAAGAAAGCCAACGAACTCACCATGCCATCCCCAACAACAAGCATGACATTCTTTCCAGAAGCAGAGTTGTCACAAAGAGATGAAGGAATTTCATCAATAATTCCTTCGCGGAGAAGGAGACGCTCAGAATTATCCATAGGAAGAGCTGTCAAAGATTTGGTTAGTTAGACTTTCGGCACACAGAAGAATCATTAGAAACTATCTATATATTGAACCACGCAGGAGGCTTACCTTCGCCAGAATTAGTGTGGCTCTCACATGGGACGGGGGCTTGTGTACCCTTGGGTGTCTTGGATGCCTTCGATGTCTTGGACTTCAAATTACGAGTTTTGGCCTCGGCACATGCGAGGAAGAGTGTAACGATAGTGAAATTGAGCTTCATGTTTTAGCTTTATTATTATTTATGAGAGAACCTTGAGAGAACAAAAGATTTTTGAGTTGTTAAAAAATGTCTGCGAGTGGAATGAATCAGAATGCGCGCCAGATGAATCTTTCCATCATTTACCTAAGTAAAAACCTGAAACGTGCCGAATCTTTATATAAAATATCTTCGTGGAAACATGAATCTTCCGAGGTTTTGCGGTGCACTTTGCGACGACTTTTTCGAATGAATCTTTCTGAATCTTTCCTCAAATTTTGTCGACGTAGTAAGCGGCGGTCCTCCTCCTGTACCGGTATGTGTGCTACATACTGTACGACCAGCTGGAGCACCATATCTAGCGGTATCAGTATGAATGTCTATCAGAATGTCCTGATCAAATGTGTGTCCATAAAATTAGTAAATCGTTTGGTGAGATTTTCCCGGACTAAAGTATACGCAGCATTAATAAATGCCTGATTCGTTAATATGCATAGCAGCACACCTACCCTACCTAATTGAATAGGACGAAAACTGAATATTGTTTACTGAATTTCTACTACTCCAGCACGCTTCTTTCCAGCTCTCAGGATAACTTCCTTTTCGTCACCGAAATCTTCCATTTTCAAGGTTCCAGTTTCATCAGTAATCTTCTCATCCTTCAATTTTGCACCTCCTCCCTGAATGAGACGTCTAGCCTCCTTCTTGCTGCTAGCAAGCTTGAGATCCAAAAATAAGTCTGCAAATCTTATGCCTTCGGTAAGGTCGTCAGCAGACACAAATATTCTAGGAAGGGATTCTGTGCTTCCAATTCCATCCTTTTTCTTTTTAAACATATTTTCTACAGTCTCGTGAATAGTCTTAAGACAATCCTTACCATGCAACAATTCTGTCGCTGCGTCCGCCAAAATAATCTTGGCTTTGTTAATGTCAGCCCCTGTCAATTTTGACATTTCATCAATCTCTTCCAATGGTAATTCAGTGAAGAGCTTTGAAAAGCGAATGACATCATCATCTGCAGTGTTACGCCAAAACTGCCAGTAATCGTATTCACTCAATCTATCAGCATTAAGCCAAACAGCACCATTTGCAGTTTTTCCCATTTTCTTGCCATCGCTAGTGGTGATAAGGGGAGCGGTCAAACCAAAAAGCTGAGTTCCATCACATCGACGTCCGAGCTCAGTTCCAGAAATAATATTTCCCCACTGATCACTTCCACCAAGCTGGAGCTTGGCATCATACCTTCGGCTAAGCTCCAAGAAATCATATGCTTGGAGAATCATATAATTGAATTCCAAAAAGGAAAATGGAGCCTCGCGAGTAAGGCGCTGCTTCACCGACTCAAAGCTGAGCATGCGATTTACAGTGAATTGAGTACCATAATCACGAAGGAATTCCAAATACTTGAGAGAGGAAAGCCAATCGTCGTTATTCACCATGATAGCATCAGACGGAGCCGAATTGCCCCCCTCTTCATCATCAGCAAAGGTAAGAAATTTCTCAAACACCTTTGAAATACCCTGCGTGTTTTGCAAAATTATATCATCCGTCAAAAGTTTACGGCTTTCATCCTTTCCAGTAGGATCTCCAACCTTACTAGTTCCACCTCCAATCAAAACAACAGGCCTGTGTCCACTCTTCTGCAAATGCCTCAAGATCATAATCTGCAGCAATGATCCGACGTGGAGAGAGTCTGCAGTAGCGTCGAAACCTAGGTAGGCACTAAGCGCACCACCTTCCATTGTCTTTTCCATCATGTTTTTATCAAGCCCCTCAATGTTGGTACACTGATGCATAAACCCCCTATCGCGCATAACTTGCAGAAATGGGGATTTTATTTTGGACAAAGCCTCAGCTTGGTCTACATAAATGGAGGAATCGGAACTTTGGGTCTGTTCCACCTCGGTTGAAGGTTCTTCAGTGGTGGAGAAGAGACGGGTTGTTGCAGTTGTTGCAACGTTGTTTGTGATGCGGTTGCGAAGAATGGCTCTTGGAGAGAAGGCGGTGGATGTTTTTATGGTGGATGTCATTGCCATGGCCAAGGTTGAGGCAGCTGCCATTCTGAGATTCATTCTTTATTGCTTGGGGGGTGCACAAAATTTTGTATCCAGATAGGAATGTAGGTACCTTGATGAACACTTGTCTTGTTTATAAAGTATGAAACTAATTGATGGCGGTTCTTACTGTTCTTTCAACGCTGTTTGTGGGGATGGAGCGGAGATGGGTCGGGTGAGCTTGTGAGCACCAAACTGACGCACGTCCATCCCCGCTTCCGTCCGTCCGTCCACCCGGTATTTTCTTCACCGTCCCGAGAGGGATACTGAGCTAAAAATAAATGCTGTACCAGAGAACATCTGCTTCAACGGAAAGGTATCATTGCCATGCCCCCCAGTCGTACGATCGCCCCCCAGTCGTACCGAGTAAGTTGTACCCCCTGTACTAAAACGGACCAATCTGACCCCTTGACCGGAAATGCCAGCAGCAG
>Ga0115005_10000612_pt1 | contig 27773 bp, 21 predicted proteins | sample ArcOceMetagenome_FD_87163 | JGI IMG/M metagenome (GOLD analysis project Ga0115005, IMG submission 87163) | Marine eukaryotic phytoplankton communities from Arctic Ocean - Arctic Ocean - Greenland ARC118M Metagenome | ecosystem: Environmental > Aquatic > Marine > Oceanic | place: Arctic Ocean...
CCGAGCCTCCCAAGAAGAAGGGATGGTTTAACTAAACGACCAGCATAATACCTTAACCAAAAAACAATGGAATGATCAATTCAAATCTGTGGCGTTTAACATGATATGGGAACGAAATGCAATTGCTAACGGGGCTGTTTTTCAAGTTCGTTCCGTGGAAATCATCGCCATCGCTAACTTTGGTTATGAAAGCTAAAAACATACACGAAGCATCCTATTGTTACAATTAATTAAAACACATTTATCCAACAAGTACAGAACAAAACCGATGAAATATCAATGGAATCTTGGCTGATATCCGTCCGAAAACGCTATCAAAAATTCATCTTGGGATCCGACCACAGGCGTCAGACATTAGAGAAACACCAGCAATATAGCCCGGAGACGCATTTCGAGGCTTCCAAATGGGTGTATCTATGATATCATCTGCCGAAGGAATAGCTGCATTATTGTGTTCTTCAACAGCACTGTAACCACCAATAGAATCGCCAAGAATGTTCCGCAAATCATCTAAAAGGTTTTCAGTTTCGCTGGTTGTTATGTCGCCCTCTGAAAAACAAACAGCACCCGTACAGGAATGTAGAAATCCAGTTCCCTCTAATGCTGCATCATATGTTGATGACTTTTGCATGGTATCTATCACGATGCGTCTCCGCGAGGGAGATAAACCACGGGCTCTAGTGGCATCCGCAAGGGCAGTAGATATTATAGATCTTGGGAAAGTCTTTGGCCCCTTTAAAAGATTTTGCTGGTTTTTCACCAAAAGTTGCGCTATTCGTCTTGCATACGATGGTATTGTTTTGCTTAAACCTAAAAATGATATCCGTAGTCCATATTTGTTGAATCTCAACTCATATGCAAGTCCTCCAGGAGCTCCAAGTTCTGCCAAATCTGTCGCTGCTGCATCAAATGAGAGCCTCCACAGCTCGCCGTTGGCAGCTTGTTCCGCGGTGGCTCTAGTGGGACGAGAGGACAATAATTGAAGCACAAAGACACATCGACAATTTGTTTCTGGCGAACCCCTAGGAAGTGACATTTTACTCTTTCCAGCCGTCAAAACACTCCAACTGCTCTGACTAAAGTGACCTTGAGAACTCCAGGACTCGTCGTTTCTTTTTAAAAGGGAGGAAGCTTGTATCAAGTGAGAGGGTCGAGGTGGACGGAGTGATGTAAGCACAAAAGGATTGTAGAAAGGGGGTAGGAAATCTTCCTGGATGCTGACTGGTGCATTGGCGAGAAATGGCTGCCCTACCCTAGATCGTGATTGTAGCATATCTTCAAAATATACTTGGGCACCACTGATTTTTTCTCTTTTCCATTTCGAAGAGGAAATTGGCGGAATAGGATGTTTTGCAGGTGATCTTCGACTCATGGCGATTCCGTTGGTGCCCGCCGTAACAATAATGATCGCATCCTCTGAATCACTCATACTCGAAAGGGCAGAGCTCACAGCTCTTCGCATGCGATTCAATTCAAGCCCGCCAAGATCTTCTGTGGAGGGAAATCTGTACCATCTTCCTGATTTAACAGTACTGAGACCATAGCTCGTGGAATCCATTGCGAGTTCAACGGCATCTGGCGGACGTGGAGCTAAAACATAACCAAACAATTTGGCCGTTGTTGCGTACTGGGCCATAACATCTCTTGGAATTACAAACGATTCTGTTCCAGGGGTACGTAATACGTCGATGTAATCATATATAGCCGCCACGACCTTCGACCTATTCAAGAAGCCCTCTAGACTCAAAGATAATTCGAATTTGAGAATTTGGAAGCCGGACACATTTATTGGAACCTTTACTTGCAATGGGACTGTTAAACTATTTTGGATCCACCCTTGTTTACGCAAGAAGCGATACAGAGAACCAGGCCCTCTGCGGCCTAGGATCTGGTTCAGCACAAATGCAATCTCCACAACATTGTTTCTCCTGGGACCTCTGTAGTCTTCGTTCAAAACCCATTGAATTACGAGCTGCTCTTTCCCAGTAGACAACGAACTGTCATAAAGAACTAAATGCTTGCGACGTCTCCCTCGGAGAAATCTTCCAGGATAGTGGTTTTCCACTGTGTCATTTGCTATTTGTTTTTGTTTGCTTAGTGCAATACTGAAAGGTGCGACCCACCTTTGAATCGACGAGAGATCTTGTTGATTGCTAACCACCACCAAAACAGCGCGCGTAGGAAGATAACGTTGACGAAAAAAATCAATCAAACGTTCTCCGACATTGACTCCTTTCGCGTTGGTTTCCAAGGATTCTAGGTCACCCCTGCAATTTTTGCAATATGGATGCTCTGGATTAATAAATGTCTTGGTGACAAACTCTAACTGTGCAAATATGGTCTCCACATCGAGTTCAGAGTCAACTCGTCTTATTTCTCTTGCAAGTATTTGTGAATTGCGACAAACATCAATGATGTTAGCTTCTTCAAAGAGATATGAGAATCTTTCGAGTGCTCGTGGAAAGATATGATGTGGACAATTGAAATGAAAGCATGTCTGTTTGAAAATGACGGCAATGGTTCAATGCTGATTGGTCAGAGAAAAAGTAGGAACCACGAACAGTTCGAAGCAATAAACTCACCTGTTCATAAGCTGTGAAAGCATTTGAAGCCCCCCCATTATCACTCAACCATTCTTCTAGATCTCCTTTTTTGCTAAAGTTTGAGTTCCTATTGCTGGATAAAACCATGTGTTCCATCAGGTGTGCCAACCCTGGGAGATCGTCGTAGTCAGTGAATTGACCAGCACCATCCACAACTAGCGCAGCTTTGCTTTGTGATGAGAGTTTGTCATTGACCAATAGTACCTGGAGACCATTTGAGAGTGTGATTACTTTCTGTTCACGCACTGAAGAGAATGGTATGAGCATTGCATTTGCATTCGATGTAGTCGTCACATCGCTCCTGCTGATTGCTTCCGCTGCATTGGCATCAAGAGGCTGTCCAAGAAGCGAAAGTGCCATTCCTAATGCAGGACTGCAAGTACGAGAAAATATCTCACGCCGAGTGAATCCCTCGCTATCTGAACACATCATACGCATGTGACGATTTGTTCTGCTACGTGTACAACACTTGTTCCTCGGACTGAAATCATTTAATACAAATGTCGGCTGAAACGAATAGACCACCCCAAAAATTGATGCACATCTCGCAAATAGCCATATCTTCACAACAGTGATCATTTTCATGTATTTTCTTTCTTTCAGCTTTTCGATTTTTATAATATTCTCATTGCAGTGTTCGCTGGCACCAATGCATGAATTCTTCAAACTCAATTATCACAGGCTTATGCCTAATACCGAATGCTTTCAGTGTTCCACTTTAATCACGTGGACTTCGCGTGGTTGTTGTGGTGTTGTTCATGTCCGTCGTCCTCCTCATCATCGTCTCGAAACTCAATCCAAAAGAATTTTCAATTTTAGAAAATGAGCGCGCTGTCCATGAAAATAGAAAAGAAACGAAAGGGAAAGGAAGGGAGACAAAGATTGCACAATCAACCAACCAAAAACACTCCACAAAGTCCAAACAAACAAAACAGCAAACAAACAAAACAGCAAACAAACAAAACAGCAAACAAACACAACAACAACAACACCTACTTACGTGTCACACAATTCTATTTTCCTCGTTGGTAAAGAAGATTAGATTTGAGCACTGCCAAAAATTATGGCTGATAAACCAACTACACGAAGTGAACGAGGTTCCGGTGCACATTGGAAGATCTGGAAAACAGCAGACAAGTTAGAAGAATCCATTTCAAATCATTTCTATCCAGAAATCACAACCAAAGTAGTGTCCATATTGCGAGAATGGGGAAACAAGTGGGCGGGAGAAGATGGTTGGATGTCCCTCCTCAATAAAGGAAGTCTATTCCACGAGATGGAAGAATCTATAGTAGCAATACACTACTTGTTGGAGGGCAAAGATGAAGATGAATGTGACGAATTCATTGTCATGGACGTCTGTGCAGGCAAAGGACTTTTTTCATTTCTACTTTCGTACCTTCGACATCCAAAAATTGTTCGGATTGTTATGCTGGAAAAGGCCACTATAAATTGGTTTCACATTGAAGAAGGAAATAAGACAGCTGAATTGGAAGGGCGTCCAATGATTTCAATATGGGACAATACAAATCTGCATGATTATGACGAGATTTTAGATAGAGTGATTGATTTATCATACCCTGTCGCCATGTCAGGTATACATCTTTGTAAGCAATTGGGTCCCTCATTTTGTGGACTAGTCAATGGTTTAGGAAGTAGATGTATATATGCTTGTCTGACCCCATGCTGCATGCCTCGAGCAGTGACAGCTCAAAAGAACAACAAAACAAAGAAAAAATTCAATCTCTCTATTCAATTGGAAGAGACAACGCAAGATCGTCGAGAGAGACAGGATTATATGGCTCGAAGAGAAAGAGCGCGTCGCAAACCTGTCGGAGGGCCTTGTTTCCATTGTCACGACGAAAGTCACGGTCTGCGAGAATGTTCAATTTTATCTACTTTAGAAAAGAACCAACAAATTTCCATTCGGCAAGCATGGCATGCAGCAACTGTACCTTGTTGGAATTGCCTACAATTTGGACACTTCAAAACTGTTTGTCCTGCTGTCAAAGAGGACAGTGACATTGCGGTTAAGAGCAGTTCTAGTCACAATTCCTTGATGCCACCTACGCTCATCCTGGACGTTTCAGATGTGTTGAAAGCAACAAGACCATACTCTTCATATTGTCAGTTACTTGCAAACAGTTTTCAAACGCATAATCGTAAGGAAGTAAAGGTGTTTGAAACAGAGCTTGAGAAGGATGGGAATCATCAAGAAGGGAACTGGAATAGCGAGAGAAAGGCTATCTTCATTGTGGTAAAATAGAATCCAACTTCACTCATGATGTACAGCTCCGTGTACAGTACATACAAGCCATCATAATATGCTACACGTACTAACAAAGTCAATGAATTGATATCTTTGTGAAACAATATTTGACGTTATATTGATTACTTTGAACTTGAATTGAAGCCTAATACTATTACTCGCACGAATATTCCGTATGTGGTGTTACTTGAACAAAGTCAAAAGTGTGTCCTTGACGATAAGCATCCGAACACTTGATGAACCATTTCCCATAGTTGGCATTGCGATTAGATTGTACTTTTCGTACAACACAAGGCAGTCCACAAAGCTTACACACCGTACTCTGATACCTCTGCTTCATGTGTTCCTTCAGTTTGTGCTCATCGTCGACCACTTTATCGAATTCTGCAATGGTATCGGACCACGTCAGAGAATAGGATGCATCGCCATTCAACGATTTGTAGAATTGTTGCACTTTCTTGCTCGTTTTGATTTCGTAGGGCTTAAAATTTTCTACTGTCATTGACCTTAAACTCCTCCCTCGACTACACGCAACGTATGCCTGGCCCGGAGCAAAGCAGTCCTTGAGATCCACATGAAGCCAGTCAATTGTCATGCCTTGAGATTTGTGGATTGATATAGCCCATGCCAAGGACAGAGGAATCTGCCACCGAGTAGCATGTCCGCATCCTTTGAAAAATTTCTGGAATGGTTGAGGCAAAATTAATCGTTTAATACCGTTTGTGAACTGGACAAAAGGCAAGTCACTCATGTCTGCCATCAAAACTTTATCCATGGTTTTGAGCTCTCCACTCATATCGTGCATATTTTCTATATGTGCTTTTATCTCCTGTAGGAACTCTGGCTCCATGGAATAATCATAATCTATCTCAACTTCTTTCTTCTCTTCCTTCATTTGCTTGGACTCATTATCACATTGGTGCGGAACATTGGTAGAAGTACATGTACACGTAACACCCTGTTGAACACATTCGCAATTTTCAGATTTGTCAAGTCCAGGTTTTTCAGGAGCGTTACCATTAGCTCCCTTCTCCTTCGGTTGACGTTTCTTTAATTCTTGCTCTAACAAATGACGGTAGCAAGCAGCAGGCACAAAACCCTTCACAACCCCTCTACTTCCGTTTGCAAGTTTATTATTCAAATCCAAATTCCACAAGAGCATTACTTGCGCGTTTTCTTTTAACTCCATTGTGTCTCCTACTCGACACTGCTTCTGGAAATAATTCTGATTCGCGTGCTTTTTCAACACTTCGAAATCTCGTTTAAGCTGAACTTGGAAACGTTGGTAATTTTGGAATATCTTTGCGGGATCTCTCTCGACAACTGTTAGAGTGCTAGAAACCCAGCCTTCGTCAAGAAATGTCTTGATCGACGAAACAGTAATAATTGTTTTCTCTTTCTCTTCCTTTTCAATAGCCTTGATCTCTTCTTTCAGCTTTATCTTTTCCTGCCGAATAGGAATCAAGGCTTCGTAGCATTCATTTGCCAACAGTTGTTTTGTCTTTTCTTCAAGTCTAGCGAGCTTACTACGGGCTTCGAGTAGTAACGGGGAGGGAGGTGACACCTCCACAGACGCAAACAAATAAGGAATATAGCTGAAACAATCTAGCCCATACTTCTTCAGTAGTTTGGCTTTGTATTCGTAGCTAAACTCGACTTCGTCAAGAGAACCAAAACTATGCTCAGCTCCAGCTAATTTTTCAAGCTCAATTCTATTTCTCTCATTCACAACGCGATTTTTAGAGTGTAACTCGGTCGGGATGATCCCATCTTTTCGTTTGGGTAGTGGAGCCCGGAGCGCACTCAATGCAGCCTGATGTTTGTATGCCAGATCTGCTCCCCCCTCACGCATGGCATTAAGCAGCTCGAAAAGTCCGTCATTTTCAGCCTGCCTGTGCACTTCTTCAAGTTCCACTGGATGCAGGTTACTCCGATGCCATGCGTGACTCTCAAACGCATAGCTTCCCTGTCTCCCAATCTTGAGATTGTATTCCGTTTCCCATAATTCGTCATTCTCCAGGAGTACTCCGTCCCCACTATCATTAGGTCTAGAATTTGGCACTGGCGGAAGCTGGAAAAAGTCCCCTACAACAATCAGTTGTAAACCACCCCATGCAGGTATATCACCTAAACCATCCAATTTCCACCGCATTTCCAACATGTAAGGACTCACGATGGAGTTTTCTTTTTCGCTAATATTTCGATTGCTGGCCTTGATTTCCTTGAGTCTCTCCTTGACTGAATCATAGTATCGAATGATCGAAACCATACATTCAAGAACATCAAATAGATGGCCATCAAGCATGGATATCTCTTCAATGAGTAACGACTTGGTCATTCGTATCTTTTGAGAAATGTTCTTATCCATCATCCGATCAAAGTCTGAATAATACTCTCCTAATCCAAAACCTCCCCAGGAATGAATCGTAGTTCCATTCACATTGATGGCAGCAATACCCGTAGGAGCCGTGACGTGCATAATCTTATTTTGTCCATCAAAGGACATGACTATCCTTCGCGTCGTCCATGATTTCCCTGTTCCTGCCTTACCAGTGAGAAATATATTTTCACCCTGCATGGCTAGTGAGATTGCTTTGTTCTGGAGTTCATCTACTGTTTCATCTTCGAGTGAGAGTTCTTCCATGCCTTTTGAGATTTCGCCAAATGCGGGCGCCATTTCTAGATTCCATGTGAGTGGGTCGTCATTATCGTTGTGATCACCGTCATCGCCACTGCACCTTCGGCTCCCTGGCGATTGTCGCTTTTGAGAGCGGGTTTGATGTTCTTCATTGGCGCTACTAGCTGGATCTGGACCAGAGAAGGAACCGTGTGGTAGAGGCCGCTTCTTAGGTGTGGTGTAGGTTCTTATTTGATCTGACATTGTTGTGATGTAGGAGATGGCTGAGATGCCTCGTGTGTGATTATTTGGTGTCTTGGTGCTTGGTGTCTTGTTAAATCGTATTTGAGTCGTATTAAAATAAACCGTTGCACATTGCACATCCTTTTGTTCTGGTTCCCCCCCCCCGCCCTGCCGCGCGCCCCGACCTCTATTCATCAAAAGTTTTCTCCAATATCCCAGCGCACATCATGACCGCAATAAGGCGCACTGATATATTTTATCTGCAAGTATTGTAAAGTATGAGCATATTCAATTCTCACTTCTCAGTCTGAATGGTAATGTTAGGATAGTGAGACCTCACATTGCGGTTAAGCTTGAATACCGTTATTAAAAAGGCCATTGCAATATTGGTTGGGTTCGTTCTTCGTTCGCATGAGAATTTTTGAAATTTTCACCGAACATTTGAACACCAGGCCACAAGTGTGTGTGCACAGAACAACGGAATCATACTTCAATTCAACACAAACTATTACCTACCGGTACCACCTACATAAAATCTCTTAATCCATACCAGGTACTGTGATACTCTCTCACCTATTTGCTCCAAAATGAGCGGAGCTTTTGCCATTCTCAGACGGCTTGGATCAACAGCAAAGACATCATTCGCTCTAGTCGGCCTGGGAACAACAATTTACGCTGCCAATGAAATCAAACAGTACAATGACATATTTCTCACAAAGAGTACAAAGAGTGGTGAGGAAAAAAAGAATATTCTTGTCCTCCCTTTTCATCGCATGAAGATTGTGGAACAGAAAAAACACAAATTTTCTTTTTCCCTCTCTAGTTTAACTTCCACACTATCAGAAGGTGATACTGGTACATTGGAAGTGGAGGTTCGGGAATTGGTGGATGCCATTCATGCAGCTGCGGAGGATCCTGATATCGTTGCTCTGCATGGACAATTTGGGCATGGGTTTGGTTTCCAGTGTGGCGGATATGCGCATGTGGAAGAAATAAGGAATGCGATTCGCGTTTTTAATGAGAGCCATCGGCGACATTATGAACCAGAACCAAGCAACATAAATGATGGCAATAATGACACTACAGACAAGAATGCTGCAGCAGTGTGTGAATATCATCCAAAGAAGATTTCGTATGCATTTGCGGATACATTTGATAATCCGATGGATCCTGGTAACAAAGAATATTTCCTCGCGAGTGCCTTTTCACAAGTCCACATGCAGACCCGGGGCTCTGTCAATCTCTTTGGCGTCTCAATGACCAACTTCTTCCTTGCAGATGCTTTGAAAAAATATGGATTGGTTGCTCATGTGTTCAAACATGGAAAATTCAAGAATGCGCCAAATTCTTTTACAGAGAGCGGATATACCAATGCTCACTATGAGAATACGAAATCAATCCTGGATTCCATCAATGGAACAGTCTACTCATCAATTTCACAATCCAGGGCATTGCCCCGTGTGTTTGACAATACGGCATGGAAAAATGTTCACAACTATGGAACCATGACTGCAGATAATGCCCAAGAAATCAAACTTGTGGATCAGCTCCCAGCGGTGAACCCAATTGTTGACTTGATCAATATGAACATGAACAAGGATGAAAAGAAGTCCGAGACTTTGCGAGAGAAGTGGAAATCATTACTGAACGACCATGATTTTGAGGCAAATAGGCAAATATCATTGTCAAAGTATTCTGATCTTTTGCATAAAAAGAAGGAATGGAATAAAAGAAGATGCAAATTGTATGAACAAGTCAAGTACGCAGCTTCGAGAAGCACTGGTATTGAAGTATTACTTGGAGCATTAGGATATCAAGCGCCATGCTTCTGGTGGGATAAAGCGGAGGTCGATCGAGTACTAAGCAAATCAACAAAGGATAAGATTGCAATAATTCATGTGACAGGCGGGATTAATGATAAGATTGCAAAATCAGTTACTAGGGCCTTGAGACAAGTGAAGAATGACGGCAATATCAAGTGCATGGTGCTGCGAGTTGATTCTCCAGGTGGTGGTGTCACAGCATCTGAAATGATACTAGAAGAATGCAAGGATGTTGGCATACCCGTCGTTTGTTCATTTTCAAACCTTGCAGCGTCTGGGGGGTACTACATATCTGCCTTTTCAGACAAAATATTTGCTCAAAAGACAACTCTTACAGGTAATCAATCATCCATCCATTTGCTCTTTTTCGTACACTACGTACGTGTATGTACCTGCTGTATAATACATGCAAATAATCCCTGACATAATTTCCGAATGAACTTAACAGGTAGCATCGGTGTTTTTGGTGTCAAGCTTGATGCGACAGAGGCCGCCAAACGTCACGGTGTGAATTTCGACTCTGTTACGGCTGGTAAGCATGCAGGAACTTACAGCCTCTTTCAGCCATTAAACCATTCAATGAAAATGAATCTATCGAGAAACATGGATAGAGTCTATATGTATTTTAAAAAGTTGGTGTCTGAAGGAAGAAATATGACCTTAGAAGAAACAGAAGATTTAGCTCAAGGTCGAGTATGGACAGGGTGTCAAGCCAAAGACATAAATTTGGTTGATGATTTTGGTGGAATCCATCGGGCCATAGCTTATGCGACATCCACATATACCTCTGGTGGATTGGTTGAGGTGGAAATTTTCCCAAAGCCCAAACAGTTCCCTTTCTTGGGATCATTTGATATGGAAACTGCCAGTTCGATGGATACCGATTGTGTTCAGCAACTATTAATTGGAGCTCTGGATGGTTCTGTCTCAAAATTCGCAACGCCTTGTTCTGTCGTACTGTGCATGGATGAAGCAACTGCAATGCAGACGATAATACGGGATGCTTGCCAGCAAGCTTGCTCAAAACAGTGAGCCAATCAAGCATGTTCGAAAAATGGCTTTATTATGATATTAAAATAATCAAATATTTGTGTAGTGTACCGATGCTTGAACTTATTCGCTTTCTTCCATACTGTTGTAGTCTTGTAGTTCTTCGCCAACAAGGAATCGATGGTCTCTTGCAGCATTATGAGCTGCCTTATACCATGATGCCAGAGTTCTTTGGAACCCTACTGCAAGTTGTATTGTAATGACAAACAACACTGCATAGCGATAAAGGTACACTCTAAATATTTCCTCTTCAAAAATTTGAGCAAAGCTTGTCGAGACTTGTGTTGCAAGGATAGCGATCGAAAAAGCGCAGATTGGCGTCAATAGCACCAATAATATTTGCTGTGTCACAGGGATAAGAAATTCGTACACTAATGCAACCTGATCTATCTTTTCCCATTCTTGATTCACTAAAATTGAATACATTGTGCTGACAAAAGAAGCCACAAATCCCTTTTCTCCTTGCCAACTAAGCGAGCTGCTTGTGTCAGGAGCAGCGGAGTCATCATCATTGCCATTGTCGTCGAGAGCACGACCATCTTGATTCGCGTGTACGTCGTCATTTCTTCCCATCTGCTGTTCACCTTGCCTCCTATTGTCATTTCTTTCCATAGGTGCACCTCCGGCAATGCCATCAATTGCAAGTTGGCGAACTTTGACCCAGAATTCATACCTGAACGCACCGACGTAACATAACGCAGCCCAGGAGTGCATCAACATGCAACCGACAGGCCACGACCTAAGAATAATACTAGCATCCAAACCAGTTGTTGAACTTGGTACAATTGCAACGAAGAAAAAGTGATAAATTGTCCCAATTACGAGTGGACAAATCACTAAACAGAGAGACAAGATCTCAATCAGTGTGATGACCTTGCGAACAGGTGGCAAGGAAAACACTCTTTTCCTGTGCACGTCGTCTCCCTGAGATTCTGTTTCGTTATACTTTCCCGTGAGAAGATTGTAAAATGTAGGAGCTATAGGAGCCAGAACAGCACCGCCAGCAAAAAAGACAAAGGGATCGTGAACGTATTGAGTGGGAACTTTGAGGATCCACAAACTAAATCGACCAATAAAAAGAGGGGCAAAAAGAGCTGCCGATGCGCACAGTGTTACAGCGACCCATGAAGCAAACGCGATTGCAGCTAGCTTCATAATCATGAGGATCCCAGATGTCAAGAAGTGTGATGTTTTCCATTGAGCTGTGGAAGAGTCTTCAGTCAACACATGAGGGAAAAAATGTCTTCTTTTGGCTACTTTTTGCTCAATGTCGGACTTCTTCTCTTTTTTCCCCCATGCCCATCGACCTTGTTCGACGGCTCCTCCATCAGCAAGATAATCCCAGCCTTCCGGTGGCCTTGGGATTGGTTCTCCCACTGACGCACGCCATATTTCTATTGCGCTGCTGCCATCATTGCGAATTTTCTTTTGAAACTTAAAGCTTCCTATGCGTGTTGGCATCAGTTTTCGGCCATGTTCACTTGAGGTGCCAGGGGAGAGTAAGATGAATTGATCTGGGTTCGAAACCTTTTGAGAAGATGCAGGGGTACCAGAGGGTTTTACCAAATGCATTTGTGATTCTAACAATTCATCCGTCGCTCCGCCCTTCTTATTCATGCAAACAAGTTGGTCCCAAAAACTGTCAACATCAGCGTTATTGTTTCGTAAAAATTCACCTTTGTGCAGAGGACGCTCGCCAATTAGAACATATTCGGTAATTTCTCTCGGCAATAAGAAATCAGTTATGCCAAATATGCCTGAGACCTTCAACAAGAAAGTATGCTGCATCTCTCCAAGCGTATTTTTATGCTTCTCAAGAACTGACAGAACTGTCAAATGAAATGCGAGCAATTCCAGTGGTCTCTGAAGCGGGGAATACAAAAAGTACCAGAATTTTGGACGGAACATGGGAATAAATTGCTGTAAAGACGCGAATTTGATAACCTGACAAGGCAACCACACATACATGGCCAGTATTGCAGCATAAATGCCCAGTGATGGTACCATTCTTTTTACATGCGTCCACCCACTGTCTTGAAGAAGGGTCACAAGAAGGTCTGTTTGAGGTTCTTGAGGCCTGATACTTGGAGCTACAAGGTCAGGGTGGAGAACCTCTCTCAACTGCAGGACTGAAACAGTGACAGTCAGCATAAAGGTGATCCCAACAACCCAATGTACGAGGAAAAATCCAACAATATCAGCTCCGGCGTGGGCGAATCGATCTTCAACTTTTGTATCAAATAAGGTTAACGTCGAGAGGTCGAGCCAGGTGCCCAAGAGAAACGGAAGGATAAACATTTTGAAGCAGACCAGAAAAGTTATCTTTGAAATCGCAGCTGCACAATCAACCGCAGTACAGAATTTCTCAACAAGATAAGCCTTCATCTCTTCAGGTCTCAAGGCATCAGGGTCTGCCCTATCTCTAGGGTCCCTTAACATAGGCATCTGTCCTGCAGGTCCTAATCTTATTCCATCAATATTGTGCAGTCCTATCTCTTCTCCCTCAATCTGCGAAGGGTTGGATTGATTTTGCTCGCACATCAACGCATATATTTGAAATCCCCAGACCAATATTTGAACGGTGAAGGTGATCACCGCAATCGAAATGTATCCAAAAATTATGTTTGTAACATCTGCTGGTTGTAAAAGGCTCTTGTATTCTGTGACAATATTGACCAGCAGTGTTAAATCTATTGGATCACCATCTTCTGTTTTCAGGTCAAAGCCAACAAACAATATTGTTTTGAGCAGAAAGCCCAAAGCTCTTTGACAGAAATCAGAGCGAAGGATCAAATGGTTGAAAGTGAAGGAACCAATGGCGCGAGGTATGCATCCGAAAATTGCAATGAATGTCGTTTCGAATGCCAAGAGCCAAGCAAGATTTCGGAATAGATCTGAAATTGGACCACGAAGGCCAATAATCTGTTCTAATGGCATCTGAAGGTCTGCATCCTGTTTGAAAGTTGAAAAACCAGAGTCAAAAATCGTGTCAAATTTCGGCTTGTTCCATGTTCACGACGACTTACCATTGCAGCATCTTCATCGAATGGCATATCTAGTGGATCAAATTGAGGATTGAATCGTCCCTCTTCAGGAACTTCTGGTTCAACACGCTCTCGATTATTTCGCTCTGGCTCCTCATCTGCGCCCAATTCTTGTAATCTCATCATTCGTTCAAACAATTGGTCTTCTTCTTCGTCGTCGTCTCCTTCGCCATTACTTTCATTTTCAGTACTTGCTTCATCTTGGTCTCTACCATCGTTATCCAATCCAGTATCAGATGCAATGCTTGCATCACGCAGCCTTTGACGATGACGTTGCCTCCTCACAGCTGGAACACCTCCTTCTGGGATCCTTCCATTATCTTGGTTTAACCCAGCGTCAGCGTGTCTCCTATCGTCGTTTTCCTCACCGGCGGCAAAACGCATTTCCATCTCACGTAGATCATCGATGCTGTCTTCGATTATTAGATCTCCATCACGACTATCATCTTCGTATTTATGGAACAGCTGTCCACCATCCATCACACTCTTATTACTGTCTCTTATCATCTTTTCAATGATATGTTTTTCAGCATCAAATTTCTCCGACAAGGATCTTGCCGAGTCATCGTAATACAAACATTCCCTATCCTCTCCTATTTGGACGGGCGCAATCTTTAATTGGGCATTAGCATCCTCCCCGCCCGCCTCGTTTTCATTTCCATCTTCATCACCCACTACATCCCGCTGCCAGTTGAATCTGAAAAAGTCGCCCAAACTCATGAGGCTCAAAAAGCTAATAATAATCGTGACAGTGAGAATGGCTCCATTGACGAGATCACCTGGTAACAATTCCCATTCAAATCTTGTCTTGATGGAAGCAGGTCGATGCATCCACCCCTGATAAACATACGCAGTCACGAGCGGTAGTATACCCAACCAGACGAAGGCCACCAAAACGACACGAAGGGCGTATGGCAACCACCGTGAAGTCGCACGTAGACTAATGCCAGAAACTACTTCCAACGTTGATAGTTTATCCGGTGTATCTTGAGCGTATTTCGGAGCAAAGTGGAATTTGCTCTTGCACAAATCACATTTTCCGCTTCCGCCCTTGACTTCGAGCCATGATTTTAGGCAGTCTTGGTGAGTCATTGCGATGGACCCTGAGCATTTGCATGGTTTATACAGCGGTCGTCTTTTTAGTGGATGGAATAATAATAATGTTTATCGGTGTTAGAAGTCAAGTTGATATGAATTGGAAAATTGAAATCAGAAACAAAAATTAAGATGGCGCAATGTCGGAAGACATGGCTTCGTCAGTCATCGTTGTTGATGATACACATGGAAACATTGATGGGCGATGCGACATGAAGTAGCAGGAATCCCATTAGAATTTAGTAGCTAGCTTGAAGCATGGCGCAAAGACATAAAGCATTGGTTCAATCACTAGTGCAAAACTCGAAGAAAAGACTCAATGACAGCAACATCGAGCAAGTTTGTGTTTCACTCACCCTTCTTCAGCGGGCCCACGGCAAATTCTGCACTCTTCCTCCTCTTCTTCTTCGTGCAAATCAAATTGAAGAGGCATTGCGTTCTTTGTGAGAGTGCCTGATGTGTAATGGTTTCAGTCAGTCAAGTGTTCTTAGGCTCAATACCCCAGGTTTTATGTCTTTATCGTTAGTGCCCCTGCCACCTGCCACCTGTTCTCTTGCTTAAAACTGGAGGCCGAGTGTTTGTGCGGTCATTTATCCCGAATCGGAGAAAATTTTGGAAAACCCCTCTATTTTGTAATTAATAAAACTAAAATAGCATTTTCAGCGTCATTAGAGGCTATTATGATTCATGAACACAGAATAGTTTTCAGAATGACTTAACGAAACGCTGTCAAAGTCATAGTCAGATACCACACTCAGACTTTTCAATCTATTTTGGGTAAAGGGTTCTGATCGACCCAGCGGAAGGAAGCCGAAGGACAAATTCGACGAGAAGAGAAATTCATACCGACCGGGTGCGGTACAATACATACCGTAGGTACTGTACCACGTGCACGCGACGCCTTGTTGGTACACTCAACACGACGTGGCGCGCCAACTTCAACTTCTTGAAACTAGCTCAGCATTTGTTGCAAAATTTCATTTCAGAGCCCCGCTCCTCTCACACCTGACACCTCACTAATCACTAATCACCGTGATTCATTCATCCCGTCTAGATACGCTTCATATCAATCGCAAACGCCTTAATTTCACAATGGAACCCGCAGAAGAACTAGCATCCAGCCTTAGTGGTGAACACATTGCTAAAATGCTCCGCAGCGACGGACCGATTGTAAGTTGTGTCCTCCTAAAATCCAAAAGTAATGCTCAAGATAATGGCAATGACAATGACGCCCCAGCCTCCGATGCCAAACCCTCTGCCGCAGCAAAGGACGAAAAAGACGCTCCACGAGTTGTCCTCGCGAATCTCATCTCGGAGGTTAAAATCGACACAACGCCCAAAAAGCAGATGGTCGCACAAACGCTTGGCGGCCCTTTCACCTTCCTCGGTCAATACGAAGACGAAGGCATTGTAGTCATGGTCCGTCGACCTGAGGATATCGAAAATGACGATGATTCTGATGCAGTGCTAAATCCGCATTCTCTTCAGCCGCCGTTGCACAATGCTGAGGTTTTGGGGGATATTCTTCTCATGCGTGTTGCAGCTGTTGAAGAGGATGAGCAAAAGGAAAATGACGAAAAAGGTGATGGCGATGGCGATGCTGCGAGCAGTACGGATGCGGAAGCAAAGTCCTCCGATACCAATGAGACTGATGAATCGAAAGATTCGCAAGGAGAATCTGTGGCTGGAAGAATAGTGCCCAATGAAGAGTTCTTTCTGGATTATACCAAAGAGGAGTACATCAAATTTGCATCCAGGACTGATATTGTGGCAACAGAGCCACCCGAAGAAGGAGACGAAAGCGAGGTAGATTTAAGTGAAGACGACGATGAAGAAGACGACGACTTCGATGTTGAATCTGATGACGAAGATGATATGGATGATGAGGAATGCCAGATAGGCATGATGAATCTAATCTTGGCACAAATCCTAAAACGATTCAGGGAAGAAAATGGTAGAGGTCCCAATACAGAAGAGTTACTTGCCATGAGATCGGCATTGGCTGAAAAGCTAGGGATAGACGAGAGTCTTGTTAATGAGAGTGTACACGTAGGCAGTGCCGAAGAACAGCTAAATGAAAGTGAGAAGCGCAAGATAGACGACTCCAAGGATTCAGCTCATAAACAGAAACGTGTCAAATTCAACAACAAAGATGAAATCAAAATCATGACTGATGATGAGGGGGCAACGAGTGAGTTGAAGGATGAGGAGGAGAAGAGCGCTTTACCTGTTGCATAGGGATGCGATAACGACAACTTTTCCTGCGCCGCTAAATGATTTGATAATTGTGGGTACTCAGAAATAGAAGGGGTCCTATTCATATTGAGAACATATTGAGTATAATAGAAACACATAAAATAATAATAAATCTGTGTTGAAGGACGACTCCTACTGTACTTTTAGTTGCCTGAAATTCTATACCAAAAGGAGACTTGCATGTCGAGCAGTCTCTCGAAAAAGAGGGAATGCCGTGATTTCTGAGAATTCTTTGGATTTTCACAAATTAATGTTTGTGCCTCACTATGGCAAATAAATCATGGTACATAATCAGGCGAGGCAGTCTACGGAACAATCTACGTTTCATCATGAGAGCTCTCTATCTTCAAAACAGCCGAAGATATTTTGTTTCTCAAGCCTTCAAAGCATTTGGCGTGTGTTTCAATCTATTCGTCTTCGTCTTCTCCCATGAGTCGAATAGCATTCTCGACACTTGACCAAACTCTATCTAAATCACCCTCGGTAACAATGCTAAACATACACAACAAAGTTAGCGCATTTTCTAACTCTCTAATTAACAAATATTTCTGGACACTCACTTTTGGAAGACTCTATTTTGGAATTCCTCACTAGTCATGCCCTCCAACGCAACTTTACCCTGATAATCTTCATGTTCTACTCCAATACACGGTCCAAATTTGCATCGTCCCATACAGCTTCCCTCTTCCACTTCAATAGTCTTCGTCTCCTGGTTCTCCTCTTTTCTTTCATAAATGCCAGAAAATAGAGCATATTCGTCCAAACCAAAAGCTATGCTTCTTTTGGAACAGGCAGTTGAGGAACATGTTATGATTTTGAACTGTTCTGCGATCGTTGGATCTAGTTCTAATGTCAACTTGGACTGGAGATCTTCCTCTGATGAAGCGTTGAGGATAGAGAAGGATTGGTGCGGAGACCGAGGACAAATGGAAAAGGCATGCGCCATACTGGTGCACATCAATATCGGGAAGACTACACGTATGAACGGAATGAAATTGTTTTGCATTTTGGTGGATTTGATGCGAAGCTTTTCGCAAATGATCTTGTCAGAATACGAACAATGAAGGGGAGTATCCAAGAAGGCTGCGAATAGGTTCAATTCTTTTCTCGTGATTCATGATATGTACATACTGCTGACTGCTGGTGGGAGGAGATGTGAGAAAGTACGAGTAGTTGGATGCGTCATTTTCTGCAACCGGGCTTTGTTTTTTCTAGGTTTGATATTTTTTCCTGCGCGCGCGCCATATTTTCAAAATTTTTGCTTTTTTTGGGCCGCTCGCGAACAAACATGTGAAATGAATCAATCCATCCTGCATAACCATACTGTAGCTCCGTATTGTAATACAAAATCAAAAAGAGTCTTGATCAGCACCACCATACCTCTGCGGCAGTTACAAAATTGTCTTTTCATTGAAAAAAATGTGCATGCCTTCTTCAAGCTCTTCTTGACTTTTTGCTTGAACTCTTTGACGACGGAGCAGAAATTACGGGTCGCCGGACGCACGCGTGCGTCTGCGCCAGAAAGTGTGGAGGGTCATAAATAAAAGTCTTGGAAGGGTCATTTGTGTGTAAAGTATCAGGCAGGCAGTTATACAGTTTTATTGATAGGCATAGCCACTACACTACATAGTATCACGATACTATGAAGTGTAGTGGCTATGCCTATCAATAAGTATATGTACTCGTACATAGCTCCGTATTGTAAGTAAGGTACATACCGTACGGTACATAATGCAACATCAAAAAGAGCCCTCTATCTTCAAATCTGCTAGCTGCGATGCGGGTTAGAAAATTGCCTCTTCATTGAAAACAAAAAAGTTTGCATGCCTTCTTTTTCTTGCTTGACTTGCTTGAACTCTTTGACGACGGAGCAGAAATTAGGGTCGCCGGGCGCGTGTGTGCCATGCGCCTGGCAGAAATAAAGTGTGGAGGCTGAGGATCATAAAATAAAATTCTTGAAAGGGAGCATGCCGGCCTTCTTGACGCGATTTCTCCGTTTTCTCAAATTCAAAAATCCCCTTTTGTTTCTGGTTCAACAACGGCCGAAGCGCCTTTTACAGCCTTTACTTAAAAAGGCTTTTGATTAACGGCTCTGAAAGGCGTTAAAGTGTGTGAAACTTTTCTCAATATTGAATGTCAATGTAATGAACATTATTTTTCTATTTTTGGTGAAAAAGGCGTTAAAGTGTGTAAACTTTTTCAATAGCACAGTGTGTAGGCAATGTAATGAAATTAGTAGTTGTTTATGCATTACATCTCGATATCGCTATGTTCAAATGTTCAAATGTGCTCATAGATAGTCCAACGAAAAAATGAATTTGATGGGTCATAAAATGACGTTTTAGTTCTGGTTGAAAGACAGCGTGGTGGCCTTTATTAGAGACCGTAAAGACACAGTTCTTGTCATTTTGTGAATTATGGATTTTCCCACACGTAGAGGCATGGTTCCATATCAGTTCTATCAAATTTATCGAACGTTGGAGATGGCGGAGGTGGAGAAGATAAGGATGTTCCTTCTAGTTCCCGAGTCAAGAACAGATCGTTGGGGAGTTGAAATTGGAAAGATTTTCTTCTTAGCATAGTTCCTTTCCCATTCAAGGCCATGAGTTCTGGTTCGTCTGTATCAAGCTCCTCTGGCACCTCGTCGATTAAACACTGAGTGCTGGAACGTGAAACGATGGTCATACAGCCTGCAGATGCCGAAACTTCCTCAAACGTCGAAGTATGATTCTTTAGGACGCCAACGTCAACAAGGGGGGTCTTGTAGTAGCCTGAGCTGTTGGATTTGATGCGAGGAAACTTCTTGAAGCCGCTGCTTTTCTTGGACCTTTTCTTTCTTCGCTCATCCCTGCGTTTACGAGATCGAGAGGAGCGAGGAGGTTCATCAGGAGGACAATATTGACGAAGCATTTCTTCTGCATCTGCTTTGTATTCCTCAAGATATTTGCGAGAAGCATCAGTGTTTTTCATTAGTAGCAGCAAGCGTTGAGCATGCCATTCGTTGAGCGTATCAAAGTCGCGGGGGTACTCTTGGAAAGACATGTTTGGAGATTTCTGAATTTCGATTTTTTGTGAAAACTTAAAATTATGTGCGTTATGTTGAACAAGTTGTTCAAGTAGGTCTGCAATTTTTTCGGAAGAAGATTCAAACCCGAGCATCTGCCTGCTGACGACCGCGTCACTCACAAACCCGTTAAAACGACTCCCGGTCCACTGAAAAATCTTTTGTACCCGGATCACTCATGGACGTCTTATAGGACAGACCCGGAAAGTTTGTCTTATGGTTATAAATGGCGAACCTGGGTAGATTTTTTTTAAACCAGCCGCCCACGTCGAGCCACTAAAAATGTGGGATGGAAATGCATCAAAATGGTATTGACTAGTTTATTGACTGCATAAATATTGAACCGTTGAGATTGATCATGCTGATTTCAAAGAATGTATTGACCTATCCTACCTGTCTCTGATCATTTGGAAGAAAAGAAGCTCATTTCCGAGGATTGCCCTATTCTGTCCGTCTTTGGACATGGACATGGACCTTTCGAAAGTCATATTTCTTGGTTCTCGCATTTATTATCCGCGGGCTGTTTTTTAAGACAGCCAACAGATTCGCTTCGCTTTATGAAGGAATGTACGCACTCGTTGATGGATTTTTGGTGCACTTTACGCACCCAAAGAATCCACGCACCCAAACCTCACTATTGTACAAAACTGGGGGTTTGAACGTATTTTTGTAATGAGATAAATTGAAAATGCTCGGCGCATAAAATGCACCCAGATCTGGATAAATGTTGAACATATTGATATGTTTTTGCACTATCATATTGAATATACAGTAGCTATTTCATGTTGCTACCAGAGAATATACTCGTATGTAATCGGGATCTACGAGTACACGTACGTGTACTTGTAATCAGGAAACGTATGTGTACTGAATTCTTTTTTCTATTTGAGAAAAATGGTTGAAGGAAAAGAACTATAAAAGGGAGACGCTTGTTGATTGATTCCTAAGTTGATCTCGATACGTGTAGTTTAGTTTGAATGAACTTCGATCCGAAATTTGTGAATGAATTCTCTTATTTAATTGGTTGGAAAGTCAGCAATGTCTTGTCCATTGCCTCTATTGATGTCAGCTTTTACTGTAGGCTTTCTAGGACAAACCAAACCCTTATTCTTGACAAAAGAAACCCCCGTTGCCTATTTTTTGTTTTGATTTTTTGGCAGATCAGTGACACGTGTCGGCTCGGATGCTCGTCAAAAATGAAAACCAACGTCAGTCCTATACGGAGGGAGTTCAACTTAAAATGACTCCCATATTCCCACCCCCCCCTATTTTTTTGCGTCGCCTTATCACACCTTAATTTACAATCCCCCCTAAAGTTAGGGGGGAAGGCAATAGTAAATATTTTATGATCTAATAAATGTAGCTAATTTAGCTTATTACTATTGCCTTCCCCCCCAATTTTAGGGGGGATTGTAAATTAAGGTGTGATTTTGGGACGCAAAAATTTAGGGGGGGGGTGGGAATATGCAGTCATTTTAAGTTGAACTCCCTCCGGGGGTTGAGAAGGTTGAAGTTCAAGGGGGGGTCCATTGTCGGTCCCCCTAGATACTTGCCGTGTCGCGATGTATTTTCAATTTGAAGAGAGAAAGAGGAAGAGATGGAAGAGGAAGGAAGAGGAGAATAAAATTTCAGACACCAGAAAACGGAAACGAGCACCAAAAATGCACAAAAGCAACGCACATAACTTTTAACTATCATCAATCATCAATACGATTTTAGCATGCATGCATGATATCATCAAAGAACCAACAATACAAGCATGACAATGGAACAACCTCCACCCAAAAGCACCAATCAGAATGAATCATCATCCAAGCGAAAAAGACGCAAGAAAAGGAAATCCCAAAAGAAAAAGAAGAACCAAAACAACCAGCAGTCGAACCCCAAATCGCAAACACTCGCACAATCCAAATCCAAACCGCAGCAAATACAAAGACAAAGACAAACTGTCCATCTCCCTCATGCCAAACTCACCCTTCGGAACATCCAGAACTCTGACAAATTGGGAAGTCTGGAGGGTATGGTCGAATTGTTGAGGGATCTGATTCGGGATAGGAATGCGAATGGCGCCAAGGTACTTGTAGGTGTAGATGGAACAAGTGGTAGTGAAGAGGTCGAGTCTGCCATGATCGCGAAAGTTGTAAGTCCTGTCGATATTGTTCTCGATGAGGGGAGTATTGTCAGGATTTTGGAGAGGGATCGAGCGCAGAAGGAACAACAATTGAACAAGAAGAAGCAGGAGGAAGCACAGGGTGTGGATGTGGATGTGCCTGTGGCGGAGGAGCAATCAGAGGCACAAGAGGAAGAGAAGGGAAATGATAATGATGTTATTATTAATAACGCTGATGAAGGGGGGCCAGGAACAGGAAATGACGTAAATGGTCAAAAGGAAAAGGGAAACACTCTGGAAAGTGCTGCGCAAGAGCAAGAACCTACGAGCGTGGCTGTCGGTGTCGGTATTGATTCCAAGCAAAAAGCCGATACGTGTAGTCCGCCAGCGACAGAACTAAAGGAGAAACCGGTGGAGGTAAATACAAATACCATTTCTGCAAGGGTATTGGTAAGTTTGCACGTTTGCAGTTTGCGATTTACTGTTTTGTTTGTTTGTTTGTTTCATTGCAACGACAAAGTCTGTACTGTACTGTGAATACAAAAACATTGCATTTGCATTGCGCTAATCTCATCTCTCTTCCACGGCATGTCACATCACATTTCACAATCCATACAATATAATATAGTACATGATTCCACCACGAAAAACAAGGAGGCGCGGAGAGTTACCGGGACACTGCTATTTAGCGCTTGTTCCACCCATGCCATTATTCATTGAAGAGAAAGCAAAACTGATTGCAGAGGAGCAGAAGCAGGAGCAGGAGGATGCTGAAAAGGAGGCTGCGGCTAAGAAACTACAACTAGTGCAGGAGAAAGAAGCAGAGATGTTGAAACTGAAACTAGAGCAGGAAAAAGAAGCAGAGATGCTGTTGAAAGAAAGTGAAGAAGGTGCAGGTGCAGAGAAGGTGACGGTGGAGGAATTGAAAACAGAGGAAAATGAATCGTCAGAAACGGATGTCGCAGTTGCAGTGGAAACGGAAACGCCTGTGAGCGTAGACAAAGGCGAGGATGATGCAGTGGAAACGGAAAAGCCTGTGAGCGCAGACAAGGGTGATTCACATGCACCTGTCCAAACGGTGGTGAACGCGAAACGAGCCACCACGATTACAACGGCTGATAGATCGAGAGCACTCGCACAATGCCGTCTCTTATTGAGCGAAACAGTGGCATCCCTATCGAACCAATGCAACAAAGCCGGAGATTCCAAAACGGATCAGCACAATTACAAAGGCATCCAGATACAAGAGAGTCCAAGTCAAAAGATCTGGAAAACGGAGGAGAAGGGTTCCCGCAAATTTGGTATGGCGGCCAAGTACGATTGTACCATTGAGCAGAATGACGACTTTAAGAAATTCAATGAATCGAGGAAAAGGGCAGCAGAGGACTTGGTGAGTCGTCCCAAACCCCCTCCCGGCGGTGGTCAATTGACGGATGGTACCGGTACCAGTACCGATGAAAAGGCTGGGTATGGGGAGGGCGGCGAACTAATGTCTCCGATCGTGAAGGAGCTTTTAGAGAAGAAGGCGGCCGCTCGAAGAGCAAAGAAGAAAGCGACGGCTGATAAGAAAAAGGTTTCCAAACCCAAGCCCAGGGCTGATAATAAGGGGAGAATGTCTGCAAAGGCGGAAGGAGAGAAAAAGAAGAAACGCTCGAAAAAGAAGTCCAAGAAGAAGTCTGGTGGCGATGGCTCGAAAAATGCAGCAAAGGCTCCGCCAAGGGTTCTTCTCAAGAAAGCATAACACTTAAAATAGCATGCATTTATTCTGCCAAGCTGATTGGTTTTGCGTATGTTTTATTTGTTTGATGTACCTACTATAAATACTAACTACATGTGGCCACCAGCCCAGCGAGCCCACGTGCACGTCAACAAATGTGATTGATTTACAGTTCGTTGATATACCAGTAGAATCGATTAAGGAACTTTATGAACCTGCATCCATCTTCATCTTTTCAAGCTCCAAATGTATTTCATCCAAATGTGTCCTTTGCTTGAATTAATCGTACTGCAGCATTCCAATCTTTTTCCTCTCCCCCTCCAACGATGGATGTCATTCTTCTTCCATCTCCCGCACTCCACGTACGTGTACGTGTCCTTGCCACAAATTCTTTATTTAGAAACTTCCGGCAGTGCCTCCCTGATCGAATCAAGATTCAATATTGTATTCTCCACTGGCTGATGCTGAAGCTGATGCTCGTGTTCCACTGGGCGGGTTTCACCCTCCTGTGGCGTCAAACTAAAACCAGCCCCTTGGACTTGGTGACCTCCAGCAATGGCAATGTCGCCCTGAGGCGGCATGTGCTGATGCTGATGCTGATTGACATACGCAGTATGCTGACCATGTTCATTACTTTCAGAATACATGGGTGGCGGCGCCACATGGTCGTGAGATGGTGCATTCATTTCGCCTTGTCGGATTTGTTTATGTTGAACCTTAAGGCGCTTGTTGCCAATCTATTATTGCGGTTTGATTGTATTGAATTGACGTGATGTATGTTTGGAAGAAAACTGTGAGCGTCTGCAAATTCAACATTGCGCTTGAACATGATATATATATATATCCCATAACATCCCACACACAAACAAAAACAAACAAACAAACAAAAACTTACAACAAATCCATTCAATTCCTTGATCGCCAGTGCAGCAGCATCCGGACTATCATACGAAACAAACCCAAACCCACGACTCCTCCCCGTATCCTTCTCCACCATAATCCTCACGCTCAAAAGATTCCCATAATGACAAAACAAATGCCACATATCTAAATTCGTAAAATGATTCGGAATGTGGAAAATGAACAAATTCGCCCCCTCCGGTCCTTTGTTGTGAGCCGTCGTTTGTATAGGCGGTCCAGGCGTGGCAGCGGGATAGAAATTTGGTGGTTGTCCTCCCGCCGCCCCAGGATTAGCACCAGGATTACCTCCGCCCCTCCCCTGACGTCCGCGAGGAGGGGAACGTATCTGATTCTGCTGATGATGCGATTGTACAGAATTTTGCTGCTGCTGCTGCTGTTGCTGTTGCTGTTGGAGCTGCTGGTTCTGTTGCACTTGGGTATGCTGTGTGTAAGGACTGTTGGGCGGCAGTGGTCCCGTACCTGCATTATATCCCCATGGCTGTTGAGCGGAGAAGAGTGTTCCGCCAGTGGCGTATACGGCTGAAGTGGAATCTTCCCCGAGGGCGGAGGGGGGTAAGAATTCTCCGTCAAAGGATGTGGTTCTTCTGTTTTGGGTCTGTTGGTATTGCATGGATTGGAGATGGGGTGATGGGGTGGGTGTTGTGGGAGGATACATTTGGTGTTGTTGTAGGGATCTGTCATCAATGATATGTTTCGTATTGTATTGTATTGAGAGAGAATGATGAATGATGAATGAATATGAGTATGAGTATGAAGGGAAGTAAAAAACCATAACATTTACAATGGATTCCGTGCGCATCATGCACCATGCATCAATCGGTCTTCTTCCATTACATTCTCCTCCAACATCAATCATTGATGTTGATGTCATTCCCAACCCTCCACACACACAAAACCCCAGCTCCCAATTCCCAATTCCCACTAAACCTTCAACATAAATTCGTTCAACTCCAAAAAGAAAAACTCACCTATCAGACCAAGAAAGTTGAACCTCGGGACTATTAGGAATCCCCGAGGGATACATCCCCCCATACGAAATCACAGGCGAAGGAGGAGGACCCGTCAAATACTGCAAGCTCGGACTATTCGGCGTCACCATGGACCTTCCATTGTTCATATACCCATGCTGCACCTGCCCATGCTGTCCATGTACCTGTCCGTGCACACTATGAACATTGACTGCACCGACTCCATGACCATGACCAACTCCATGACCATTGTTGTTATCCGGTTCGGTCCCAAACATTGCCACGGGGGCTCCTGGAAAGAGGGGGGAGGCGGGAGGTAGCCCTATCCCCACACCCACGGTCCCCATGGATAAATTAATATCCTGCTGATCCATGCCCACATATTCTCCACTGTTATTCTCTAAAATACCACTGGTGTTGACGTTGACGCCAGGGGAGAGGGGGGGAATGATGGGATACTGGTGCTGCTGTCGCATAAATACATTATTGCCGGATCCGGGTCCGAGAAGAGATTGGACGTTCATAGCATTCATATCATACCCCCCGTTGATGTTCAAGGTTCCGACCGAGGGTGTGGCGGGTGAGTTTGGAACTTGACCTTGGCCTTGCTGTTGGTAGTAGTAGGTGTGCATGTGTGGGGGATGCATGGGGGATAGAGGTGCCGTAGTGTATGGATTCTGATTGTTCTGATTATTGTTCGACTGCGAATTGTGGTTGTGGTTGGTTGGAACATTGACACCAGAGTCAGAAGCTGGAGGTGATTTTGATTGAGTTGCTTGATTTGCATCATTTGTGTTCGTGTTCGTATTCGTGTTCGTATTGGTTCCTGTAGCTGTAGTACTATCGATCGTATCATCAGTATCTGTATCAGTTACCACAGTGGATGTTGCAGGTGCCTGTGTTTCTGTGGAGGCTGCTGCAGGTGCAGATGACGGTGCAGATGCAGATGCAGATGACGGTTCACTTGTGTCGTTTACAGTGCTCATGGTGAAGTCGATGAATTGAGATTATGAATATGAATATGATGTGTATGATATGTTGATATGCTTTGTTTTGGTATGTCTCTTTTGTTGGATGGAGAAAAGTCAAGAATGAAGTCACGTGAATGAAGTCTAGTCTAGTCTAGTCTAGTCTAGTCTAGTCTAGTCTAGTCTAGTCTAGTCTAGTGAATGGAGTGGAGTGGAGTGATGAACTGTGAACTGTGCAGGCGGTGAGCTGACTGAGTGAGTGGTGTATGATATCATTGATATCATAGAGCGGAAGAGTGAGTTGAGTACAGTATATATAGAGATCATATAGAGTCAGTCATATAGAGATCATATATACTCGTAGATCAAGAAGAATTGAGAATCTAAATAAATGAGAACGAATGGAATGATCTGATCTGATCTGACCTGACTCCGGGTATCGTATCATACAAGTAGTGATTGCATTCCATTCGATTGCATTCAATTCGATTGAAATCAATACGTTGTCTTGCTTACCTTCTGCAGTGTTCTTTCAGATTTGGAAGGAAGGAGAGGAGATGAGGCAAGTCTAAGTCTATCTTTTTTGATTGTACGACCTAAAGATGCATCTACCGGTACTGCTGGTACTGGTACTATGGATATCAAGAGACAGATTCGAAATCGAGCCTTGAGCGGTTGTAGAACAATAGGGTGGATGGGTGGAGTAATACGTAGATGGGATAGTGTCTGTCTGTCTAGCTAGCTAGCTAGTACATACTTGCTTGTATGGCGTCGCGTCGCGTGCCACGCGGGGTGTCAAGGTGTTCGATTTTTTGGATTTTTCTTCCAGACGGGTTCGGCTCAAAGCGGAAGAAGAAGAATCAATCTTATCACGTCACCGAGCTAGCTAGCTGGATATATGGTATTTACAGCAATCACAAGACTCGATTTAAATAGCTATAAAATGATATTTATAAAGAACAAAATTCAAATATAATATGAAGAACACATTTTCTAAAAGCACGCGCGGAAGAATCACCTGCGAA